>Ga0265299_10001427_pt1 | contig 27215 bp, 20 predicted proteins | sample AusTroGonzalo_MG_4_FD_193485 | JGI IMG/M metagenome (GOLD analysis project Ga0265299, IMG submission 193485) | Bovine rumen microbial communities from tropical cattle in Woodstock, Queensland, Australia - Gonzalo_02 | ecosystem: Host-associated > Mammals > Digestive system > Stomach > Rumen ... | reverse complement strand
ATTGCCAGGATGGCAACGGGTAGGGTGATGATCAGTACTATGATCAGCATGGGGATGTTCTCTATGACTGGAATCATAAGCTGGTCATAACCGGCAGGCATCTCCTCTACGGCAGCAGCCAGTGAACCCTCTGTATCGGTCCACCAGTGGGCGGTGTAGGCAAAGAAGGAGTAGGCGAAGGGGAGGAAACTCTGTCGGATACCTTTAATGGTGTCGTATCCCTTGCGGCATCTGATAGTTTCAGAGAGTGCTGTAAGGATGATGAGGCATACAATGAGTGCCCAATCGGCCTCTCCGGCAATAATGAGAAGAAGCATCAGGATTCCGTTCAGTATGGTGGCAACACCGAAACTGCGGATAAATGTAGATGTGTAGAGATAGATGAATGAATACAGTAGCGGAAGCAATGCTCCTACATATGCATAGCACATAGGATGAATCATTCCGGTTAATGCACCGAGTACAAGCGCTACAAGATAGGCAAATGCCATAAGCAAAACTTTGAAAACTGGTTTCATACTTTTATCAATTAATGGTTTAACTGACGCAAAAGTACTCCAGCACCAAAGCCTGCACAATCACTAAAAGTTATGATTTGGGGGCACAAAGGGGACGGTTCTATCTGTGCCCCTTTGGGTCATTTCTTGGTGGCGGAATAGCCGCGGGAGGTGATGGCTTGGATTATGCTTTCGTCCGATGCACTACCTTGTACTGATGCTATGCCCGATGCAAGGTCAACGGTGACATCGGTTACACCTTCAACGCTCTTGATGGCGTTCTCTACATTTGCGCGGCAGTGGTTGCACATCATGCCGTTCACTTTGAATTCTCTTTTATCCATAGTTGTATCATTTTTTCTTGTAAAACGTTTGATGAGTGCATATATCAGCAGCACTCCCAGAACGACACTGCAGATAACCTTGAAGAGTGCCGGCTGTTCATGACAGCAGGCGTGACTCTGCACTATGCTCTGCGTAAACCATTCCACGGGCAGCAAATAGTCAATAATAAGTCCGAAACCTATCGCGCCCAATGTGATGGACAGCAGATAGATCCACATGGTCTTGCGGCCCATGACCTTGCGTATTACGAGCATTGATGCCATGTTTGATGCAGGTCCCGCCATAAGCAGGACAAGCGCCGCACCGGGTGTTATACCCTTGAGCATCAGGGCGGCGGCAATAGGTATGGAACCTGTGGCACAAACATACATTGGTATGGATATGACCAGGACTACTGCCATACTTGCCAGAGGCGTACCGGCATATTTCAGAAAGAAATCATCGGGCACAAAGATGGTTATAAGGGATGCAATTACAATACCTATAATCAGCCATCGGCCTATATCCTGGATCATATCAACAAAACCGTAACGCAGTGCCTCAAGCACTCTGCTGCCAAATCCTTTATGTGCAGCAGGGGCCGATGTACACCGGCTGGAGCATTTGTTCTCATCAGGTTCGCGCTTGGTCAGGTAATTCACCAGCAAACCACCCAATAATCCGGTTACCAGAGCTGCTACAGGACGCATAATTGCAAAAGGAACGCCTAACAATGCCACCGTAGCAAGTATTGAATCCAAACCTGTCTGTGGCGTTGATATCAGGAACGATGTGGTGGCTCCGCGTGATGCACCCTCCTTACGCAGAGACATTGCTGTGGGTATCACTCCGCACGAGCACAACGGTAGAGGAACACCTATCAATGCCGCCCAAAGCACCGAGCGGAAATCGGCCTTACCAAGATAACGGCGGTATATCCGTGCCGGTACAAAGGCATGCAGAATACCCGCAAAACCGAACCCCAGCAGCAGGTATGGCGACATTTCGTTTATCAGATTCCAGATCTCATTCATAATGCACAAAAATACATAGGCAGGCTGATATCTCAAAACAGCCTGCCAATGTACTGACTACTATAGCAAATCATTTTCAATTCGTGCCGCAAAAGTACTCCGCCCTTCAAGCCTGCACAATCACTAAAAGTGAGGATTTGACCTTTTTTTGTACCTTTGCGGTATGGAATACTTACCTAAAGATCCCGGAATGCTGGTATCGGCAGTGAATATGCTGCTCAGAGATGAAGAATTTGACTCACTGGAGTCACTGTGCTGTTACTTTGATAAGGAGCCGGAAGAGATAAAGAGCTACCTGAAAGAGCAAGGCTTTGTCTATGACGAGGAGCAGAAGCAGTTCCGCCCCGAGGGATATAAATAAGAATCAGAAGTTTAAGAACTCCAGCACAGCCCGGTTGAATGCATCCGGGCATTTGTTTGCGATGAAGTGATACCCTTTGATAAGCACCAGCTGTGAGTCTGGTATGTTTTGAGCGTTCTCATAAACACCATATTGTTTCAGCAAAGGTACAAAAAGGGCACAAATATTTTAGGCAGTTTCTCTTTGTGCTATTAAATATTTTTTGTAACTATGCAAAAATTTATTAAAAAGGGCAACGATGAAAGTTTCATTCGCATGTGTTGAGCGTCAGGAGATAAAAGAAGCGGCTGATGTGTGTGCCCGTGCGTATGAAAACTACGAGTACGTAACCAATTTCTTCCCGGACAATGAAGAGTGTAAGCGTGTGCTCAGTTCCATGGCATATTATATGGGGCGTGTATGTTTCAAGAAGTCACACTTGTTTATCGCTAAAGTTGACGGCAAGATTGTAGGAGTAGCTATGTTTGACAATCCCGATTATAGGAAACCGTCAAACCTTAATTATATACTCCACGGTTGGCTCAACGTATATCGCGTTGCCGACAGGAAACGGTTAAAGGATTATCTGGCAATGGATGAGGCAGCATCAAAGCCGTGTCTTGATTATCAGCAATTCGGTCCGGGTATCTGGTATTGCACATCGCTGACAGTAGATCCGCCCTATCAGGGTAAAGGAATCGGGACCCAGCTCCTGTCTTTAGTGGGGGATTATGTCCGTCTGCAAGGTGGCAAGCAACTGATACTTTTCACTAATACAGAGGAGAGTTGCAAGTTCTTCCGGAAACGTGGATATGAGGTGTTCCATGAATGCGAGATAGTCCATGACGGCAAGAAAGTAGGGAGTTGGAGCATGAAGAAAGAACTATAGGTAACACAAACAATATATTTACAATGAAAGAACCATTTGTAATAACAATCAGTCGTGAGGTAGGCTCAGGCGGCAGGACCATCGGCCGTAAACTGGCAGAGAAACTGGGCGTACGTTTCAGCGACAAGGAACTGATTGATTCTCTCCAGGCCAAACTGAACTTATCACCCGACAGCATAGAGGAATTAAAGGGCAAGAAGAAACGCTGGATCGATGATTTCATCCAGATGGTTGCTCCCGTTCCCATGAGCGGCCTGCTGGTTGACGGTGACAGTGATTATATATCGGAGTACAATTCATCACTTGATGTAAATGATGTCTTTGAGGCTGAAAAAGAGATACTTAACGGTATAGCCGATGAGGGATCATGCGTAATTGCAGGACGCTCAGGCTTCTTTGTACTCAAGGACCGCCCCAACAAGGTGGATATACTTATCACCGCTTCACGTGAGAATCGCATCGCCCGTATCATGCGCAAACAGGGGCTTTCACATGAAAAAGCCCTGGAGGTAATTGAATCGGTCGATAAGGCCCGTGACAACTATGTTCTGCGCTATACCGGCCAGAGCCGTTACGATGCGCGCAACTACCATATAGTCCTCAATATGGATTATCTCACCGAGGACAAGGCGGTTGAGCTTATCATGACCTATATGGGCTACTGATTACATATCCTCACTTTTAGTGATTGTGCCACACTCCAGGCCGGAGTACCTTTGCGGCACGATTAATAAAAAAGTAAGGATATGGAAAAGAAAGAGAAACTGCTGCCGCAGTTGCTTGCTTATGCAGGAAAAAGAAAAATCCTGACCTATCTATCCATGATAATTGCGGGCATTGGCCAACTGTTGGCTCTTGCCCCATTTATTTTTATATGGGCAATCATCAGGGATGTGATAGGGGGTGACTACAGCCGAATAGCCCATTACGGATGGATGGCTGTGATAATGGCTATTGCATCGGCTCTGGTCTATTTTGGAGGTCTTATGTGCTCACATGTCGCAGCGTTCAGGATCGCCGCAAACATGCGCAAGGCGCTCATGAAGCATATCATGACACTGCCAATCGGTTTCCTGGACAGCATAGGAAGCGGAAAGGTGCGTAAATGGGTGCAGGAATCAACTCAATCAACAGAGACCTATCTGGCTCATCAGCTCCCGGACAAGGCCGGTATGTACGCCACGATGCTGGGTCTGGCAGTGCTGATGTTCCTTTTTGACTGGCGCATGGGACTGCTTTGCCTGGCAACTGTGTTGCTGGCACTCATTGTTATGTATGTGCTCATGACCGGTCCGCTGCTCAAAAAGAAGATGGCAGAGTACAATATGGCCCTGGATTCAATGTCCAATGAGGCTGTGGAATATGTACGTGGAATACCGGTCGTAAAGACTTTCAGCCAGTCTGTATTCTCATTTAAGCGCTTTAAGACATCGATAGATGAGTATCAGAAATGGGTTATTGCCTATACTCTTGATTTAAGAATGCCGATGACCCTGTATACCACGCTGGTAAATGCGTCATTCGCAGTGCTGATAGCCTTTACGCTGGTAATGGCAAACAGGAACAGCCTTGACGGAGAGTTCCTGCTTAACCTTATCTATTATATCATTGTAACTCCTTCAATGGCCGTAACATTGAACCGAATCATGTTTGCCACTGAGAATGAGATGATTGTAGCAGAGGCACTGGACAAGACGGGCCGCATCTTTGCCCTTGATGCGTTAAAGGATCCCGATGATGCCAAGTTGCCCGATGATAATGAATTGGAACTCAAGAATGTCAGGTTCCGTTATCCGGAGGCTAATGTATTTGCAGTAGATGGTATTTCTTTGAATATCAAGCCCGGACAGAAGATTGCACTTGTAGGTCCGTCAGGTGGTGGAAAAACCACCACTGCTAGTCTTATGGCACGTTTCTTTGATGTGACCGAAGGCTCAATTACTCTGGGCGGCGTGGATATACGCAACATACGAAAGAAGGATCTGATGGACCGTATCTCATTTGTTTTCCAGGACAGCCGTCTGCTCAAGACCAGCATTCTGGAGAACGTTCGTCTGGGACGTCCCGATGCAACACGTGAAGAGGTAATTGAAGCTCTGCATCAGGCTCAATGCGATGATATCATTGAGAAACTGCCACAAGGAATTGATACAATCATAGGAACAAAGGGAACTTACCTGTCTGGTGGAGAGCAACAGCGTGTGGCCATTGCCCGTGTTATGCTTAAGGATACGCCTATAGTGATTCTGGATGAGGCTACAGCATTTGCCGATCCGGACAATGAGACCCGTGTACAGCAGGCGTTCTCACGTATGGCTCAAAAAGGCAAGACTCTTGTAATGGTGGCACACAGACTGTCATCGGTAACGGGAGCCGACCGGATATGTGTTCTGGAAAATGGCCGTATTACTGAGAAGGGAACTCACGATGAACTGCTTTCAAAGGGCGGCAAATACGCCTCCATGTGGAATCAGTATGTTGAATCTGTAAAATGGCACATAAAATGAAAGTAATTGAAGTTTTACGTCATAAATACGCACTCTCTGAGCAAGGTGCAAGAGATCTGATAAAGTCATGCATGGCAAGTGCAGGAATGGATATAGTACTGATGCTGCCTGTCGGTGTGCTGTTCTTCCTGGTCAAGGACATAATGGAGGGCACCCCTATAGATACATGGGGATATGTATGGAAAATGGTAGCCTGCCTGCTAGCCATAGCTGTAATGGAGTATATCAAATATGACAAACAGTTTACTACGGTATATCTTGAGAGCGGTCGCCGCCGTATAGCTCTGGCCGAGAAACTGCGCCGCCTGCCGCTATCGTTCTTTGGCAAGAAGGATCTGGCCGACCTTACCAGCACCATCATGGCCGATGCCGCCACCATAGAGACCGGAACGTCTCACTGGGTGCCTGAACTTATAGGTTCAATGATTTCAACACTGGTTATGGGTACTGCACTGTTCTTCTTTGACTGGCGTATGGCGCTGGCTGCAATATGGGTTGTGCCTATTGCCATATCGATAGTCCTGTTCTCAGACAAGGTCCAGAACCGTTACAATCGCAGGAACATGGAATCAAAGGTAGATCTGGCCGATCATATCCAGGAGGGACTTGAAACATTCCAGGATATCCGTGCCAATGATGCTGAACAGAAGTATCTGGACGACCTGTATCCCCGCATAGACCTGGTTGAGAAACGTGCCATACAGGCAGAGCTGGGTGTGGCTTACTTTGTATTGAGCGGTCAGATGATACTTAAACTTGGAATTGCCACGGTTGCCCTGACCGGAGCATACCTGCTCTCTGCAGGTTCCCTGAATGTGGTCAGTTTCTTCATGTTCCTGCTGGTGGCATCACGTCTGTATGACCCCATGTCCGGAGCACTGATTAACCTTGGTGCAGTTGTATCGCTGGGAGTACAATGTGAGCGTATGGATGAGATACTTTGCCACGATGAACAGACCGGAACAGAGAGCCTTTCCAATAAGGGCTATGATGTGGAGTTTAAAGATGTAGAATTTGCGTATGATACATCTGAGACAGTATTGAACGGCGTCTCATTCACGGCAAAACAGGGGCAGGTTACCGCGCTTATCGGCCCGTCAGGATCCGGAAAGACAACAGTATCAAGGCTGGCTTCCCGATTCTGGGATATCAGTTCCGGTACCATCACCGTAGGTGGCATGGATATATCAAAGATTGATCCGGAGACCCTTATGAGCCTCTATTCAATAGTATTCCAGGATGTGACACTGTTTAACAACACCGTGCTTGAGAATATCCGCATCGGACGAAAGGATGCTACCGATGAAGAGGTGATAGCTGCAGCCCGTCTGGCGCATGTGGATGTTTTTGCCGAGAAGCTGGCCAACGGCTGGAATACTCTGATCGGTGAGAACGGAAGCGAGCTCTCAGGAGGTGAGAGACAGCGCATATCAATAGCCCGCGCATTCCTTAAGGATGCTCCCATCATACTGCTTGATGAGGCTACGGCATCACTTGATGTGGAGAACGAGACGTTCATCCAGGAGTCACTCTCACGCCTTGTCAAGGACAAGACCGTAATCATAATCGCTCACCGTATGCGTACCGTTGCCGGAGCTGACAAGATCGTCGTACTCAAAGACGGCAAGACCGATGAATGCGGAACTCCCGCCGAACTCACCAAATCAGGCGGTTTCTACAAGAAAATGATAGACCTGCAGCAAGGCGCCCTCAGCTGGAATCTTTAATAGGGGCACTAAGGGGCGCAAAAGGGACGGTTCTATCTGTGCCATTCTGAAAAAGAGCACAGATAGAACCGTCCCTTTTGCGCCCCTCTCGGTGTTTTTTTGTAATTTTGCAGTATGAATTGGAGTGGAATCATTGTGGGTGCGGCGGTGTTTCTGAGCATCGGTCTGTGCCATCCTGCCGTCATTAAGATGGAGTATTATTGGGGTAAGAAGAGCTGGTGGGTATGGCTTGTTGTGGGCCTAATTTGCTGCGCCTTGTCACTGTTGGTAAAGAACCAGACTCTGTCTACCATAATAGGAGGTTTTGCGTTCTCATGTCTTTGGGGAATAGGAGAGATGTTCCAGCAGGAAAAGCGTGTGCTCAAAGGCTGGTTCCCGGAGAATCCGGCCCGTCACGAGTATTATGAATCTATAAGGAAACAGCTCAATAAGTGACTGTACTGCAAATAAATAAATGAGGTGGCTGCATCACGCAGTCACCTCATTCCTTTTTCAGTTATTGCAGATCAGAAAATATACAGATATGAGAGGTCTGTATTGCACTGCAGAACCTGTTCTGCAGTACCGGTTGCGGGATCATAGGAGAATACGCCCGATGCATCCACGCCATATGCCGTAAGGTAGAACTTTCCGTTATACTCACAGATGGAGCCGCTGTGGGGATCCGTGTTGGGAATACCCTGGATTCTCTTTACAGTCTTGTTGTTGAGGTCTATGACAGCAGCGATGGAGTTGTGTGCGGTATACGGATTACCTTCATTAAGCTCAATGCAAGCCACAAAAGCGATAACCTTGCCGTTACCCATATAGTATGAGTTGTAGATTGATGCGGGTTTCCAGTTGTCTGTTCCCTCTATGACGGTTCCGCTAAGGTCCCAGGTGCGGTCTGTATCAAATTCGGTGCTTCCGGCAGGTATGCATACAAAACCGTTCTTCAAGTATGTCTCATCATAACCAAAGTTGCCGCAGCAAGCAATGTAGATATCATTTGACTCAGTCATGAACATCATACCGGGCAGGAAGGGACGGGTGGGGAAACTGAGTCCGGACTGGGTCTCGGATATCTTTTTCTCAACTTTGTCAGTATTTACATCAATGACCACTACGTCAATCTGACGGTAATCCTCAAACGGCATCCATGTGGGACCTACCTGATCCAGGGCTATAAACAGCTTGCCGTCACGGATGATACCGCGGGCGGGATCTGCACTCTGGTCAGAGTGTGCAAACTGACTCAGGTCAATCTCTCCTTTTTGTTCAAGCGTCATAGGGTTGACAATCAGGATGTTGCCCAGACCGTACTGAGGGATATATGCCTTACTGTCATTATACTTGATCAGTGTGTAAGGGGCCGATCCCGGAGTGATCTGCATGGAAGCAACTCTGCTTAAACCGTTCTCTGAACGCACGTAACGGACAAGTTCAAGGTCGCTTCTTATCATCTCGCTTGGGAAAACGTATAAATCATTACCATATGTCGATATGGTTGATGAGAAGCCGACCTGGAGGGCATTGTCAAATGTAATCTCCTGGCCAAAGTCCTCAACCTGAAGCAGGTATGATGCTCCGCTTGCACCGTCATCGTTCTTGATTGTGGGCTCGATAAGGATGTGTCCCTTACCTCCGGGGAGAGATTCATTCTCATCATTGTTTTCCTTGTCACATGCTGTGAACATAAGAGCCATACCGCACATGGCGGCTGCGCTGTAAAAAAGTGTCTTTCTCATTATTGAAATAGTTAATTGATTGTTATCTAAGAATATAACGTATTTTTACACCCATTGTGCGTCCCGGAAGCGGGCAGTTGTACTCCGATATTACCTTGGCATCGGCCACGTTCTTGATCTTGCCCGATATGTACAGCCGCTGGTCAAAGAAACTGTGTTCAAATCCCAGGTCAAAGGTGAAACTGCGCGGAATGCGTCTCTTCTCGTTCTTTGTGAGCTCAAAGTCATAGAAGTACTCCTCTATGAATGAGGCATCGGCAAAGAAACGGGTGTTCTGTCCGTTACCGCCAAACAGGTTCTCCTTATGGAACTCAAGTCCGGCGTTGGACATGAAGTAGGGGATGTTGGGCATACGCTTGCCCTTTGTGGGGTTGGGCAGGTCCTTGCCGGCTTCATGCTCGCGGGTGTCGCGCAGGTCCTGATATGTGACGTTGGCGTAACCATAGAGCCATGGCAGTACATCGGCCTTTATCTCTGCTTCCACGCCTATAGTGCGCATCTCGCCAAAGTTCTGGTACTGAGCACCCAGGATACCCTTTACAAACCTGATCATGTCATCCACGTGCATATAATAGCCGTTGAGTTCAATCTGCAGGTTGGTGGGGTGTATGCCTGTAAGGTCATAGAGCAGTCCGGCATTGAAACTCAGGTTCCGCTCAGGCATAAGCTGCTCGGATGGTGCAATGTTGGAGCCGTCGCCCAGCAGTTCGTTCTCGGCCGGTATGCGTACGTCATAACCTCCTGACAGCTTGGCCATCAGTCCAGGAGTAAGACGGTAACGCATAGCCTCGCTGAATCCGGCGCTTTTCTTGCGTAATGAGATGTCCTCTACAGGTACCTTTACATAAAGGTTCTCATATTTGGTGTCCATTCCGTACCAATAGTATCGGCCAGTAAGTGAACTGAGGAAACGCTGGTCAAGTGAACGGTAGTCATATGTGAGTCCCACTACCCAGCTTCGCATACGGGAATCAAAATCAACCTGTTTTCCCAGACTCTTTATCTTGAGTTCGTCGCTGGGACGGCCATCGGCAGTCTGCAGTAATGAGTTGAATATCACTGAGTGACGCTTGTTTATAAGATACTCTATATAGAGTTTGTTCAGCAGTGTGAATTTCCTGTTGTCAGAGTCTGTGGCAAAACGGTTGCCGATAATCTCTCCGCCCTGGGCCGATGGGGTAGCGTGCGCCTGTCCGTTCCAGTCATAATAATTCTTGGCGGTATCGATCATGTTGTAGCGGGTGTAAGCAATTGCTGTGGACATGTCAAAGTCAAGTCCCTCGACAAAGAAATCGTCCTTGACCAGTTTCAGATTCAACAGGTAACCCTGAGACTTGCTGTGAGCATGCCTGATATCAGTCTCGATTCCCTGGATTTCATGGTAGGTGTTCACGTAGACGGGTTCCAGTTCAACTTCATCGAACCACCATTTGTAAGCCTTTACGCTTCCGCCCATCATTATTTTCTGATATGCGTCATGATCACGGTGAATCTTGAGGCCCTTGATATACGGGGATTCCATAGTGTAATCATTGTCTGCATATGTGTAACCGCCGCCTATTCCGTATACCATGCCGAGCTTGCGGTCATTCCTCTTGAATACCGTCTGAAAACGGTTGGTATTGTATGACTCACGCATGTAACTGGCGTCCAGATAGTGTTCGGGGTACTCCTTGATTACAATATTTACGGCACCGCCCATTGCAGATCCGCCGAACTTGGCGGGAACTACACCCTTATATATCTCTATGCGGTCTATCATATCAACAGGGATATCGTTCAGGTCTACAAAGTCTGACTGGTCGGCCATAGGGGTCTCATCAATGAAGAATCCTATGCGCTTGCCCTCCAGACCGCGTACTGATAGGCGTGATGTGCTCCCCAAACCTCCGGTTGCCCTGATGGTAACTCCTACAGTCTTTGCAAGGATGCTCTGTACGTCACTTACAGTTCCCTGCAACTGCTGCATGCTTATTACTGAAATGGGCATAGCCTGTTCACGCAGTATACGTGCCTGGCTTTTCTCGGATATGATAACCTCCGACAGGGATTGGGCCTCCGGTTTGAGTCCTATATCATTGGATCGTCTGCCCTTATCGGTAGTGACGGTTTTTTCTGATGGCCTGTAACCGATAAACTGTGCTTTGAGCGTATATGTTCCGTCCGGTACTCCGGTTATACGGAATATGCCTTCTGTATCGGTAATGACACCCTTTTCCAGTTCTTCAATGTAGATTGTAGCTCCCGGAAGCGGGGAATTGTCATTTACGTCATAAACAGTTCCTACAATATCCAATTCCAATTCGGCATTCTCGGCCGACAGACTATTGATAATACATGTAGCCATAAGGCAGGCCGTCATGATGCGGCGCAAATAATCAGTTTTTCTTGTCATAAATGTGGTTCTTCTGGAAATCGGCCGCAAAGGTAGAGGTGTCAAAGATGGACTACAATACCATTAAATAGTGATATTGTTCTTTTGCAACCCGATTGCAAATGAAATGTCATACCTTTGTCCTGTCAATATAAATCAGAGGTTATGAATCCTGTTGTTACAGCATTGATGATACCGTTCCTGGGAACGGCACTCGGGTCAGCATTTGTTTTCTTCATGAAAAAGGATATGCCGGACCTTTTGCAGAAGATTCTTCTGGGTTTTGCATCGGGAGTGATGGTGGCTGCATCCGTATGGTCACTGCTCATTCCGGCTATTGATATGGGAACGGGTACGGAAGCCGTCATATCGCCCACAATAGGTCTGCTGGCAGGTTTTGCTTTCCTGCTTCTGATAGACTACGTTACACCTCATATACACCCCGTAGGTGGTCCTGAGGGCCCTGAAAGCCGCCTGTCACGAACCACCAAACTGGCACTGGCCGTAACCATTCACAACTTCCCTGAAGGTATGGCGGTGGGTGTGGCAATAGCAGGTGCACTTACGTCAGATTTCAATATGGCCGGAGCGTTGGCGCTGTCTCTGGGTATTGCCATCCAGAATGTTCCGGAGGGCGCGATTATATCAATGCCTCTGCGTGCCGAGGGAAACAGTCGCCTGAAAGCATTCGGTATAGGTGCTCTGAGCGGGATCGTGGAACCGATAGGTGGTGCGCTGGTTCTGCTGCTGGCATCGTCAATAATAGGTATAATGCCGTTCATGCTGGCTTTTGCCGCCGGTGCCATGCTCTATGTGGTGATAGAAGAACTGGTTCCGGAGACATCAAAAGGAGAGCATTCCAATGTGGGTACTATTGGCTTTGCGTTGGGATTTGCACTTATGATGGTGCTGGATGTGGTTCTGGGATAACCGCCTATTATACGACGCTGAAGTGTCTTAGGGCATTCAGTATGCCGTCTTCATCTACGGAATCAGTGATGTAGTCAGCCTCTTTTTTCAGTCCATCCGTAGCGTTGCCCATGGCAATGCCTATTCCCGCCTGTTTAATCATAGACAGGTCATTGCCGCCGTCTCCGAATGCCATGGTACGTCCGGGATCGAATCCCCGGTGAGAGGCCATTGACAATATGCCCTGGCCCTTATCTGCGCTACGTGCCGTTATATCTGTGAACTCAGGGTGCCATCGGCCGGATGTGCAACCAGGCATGCGTGCCAGAAGGTCCGGCTCATAACCGGCAGGAAAGAACGGCGTGAGCTGCAGGATATCCTGCTGCAGCACCTTCTCAAGCGGTGAAGCGTAACTCAGCTCCTTTACGTTCAGGTAGAGACGGAATATCCTGTCCACATCACCGGTGGGGTCAAGTACGGCCACTTTTGTCCTGCCTACTACAATCAGGCTGTAATTCTTATTCCGGGAATCTTCAATACAAGTCAGAACATCCTCTTTGGGGATGGGGATACAGCATACAAGTTCATTACCAACATAGCATAGTGCGCCGTTGGTGGTAATGAATCCGTCTATAAGGTGTTCTATAGCTCCAAGATTGTTGATGATAAGGGGCGGCCGACCGGTGGCGATATATACTTCTGATCCGTTTGCTTTGGCCTGTGTCAGGGCATCTACGGTGGACTGGGGGATGGAGTGGGTATTGAAACTCACAAGTGTCCCGTCAATATCAAAGAATAAGGCGTATCCTGTGTTAATCTTAGAACTGTTCATTGTACCTTTTTATCAATCCATGGGATATACGACTCCCCATTTGCTGCGCAGCGAATCCATCACCTTCATTATATCCAATGTCTCCTGATGAGGCATGTACGGTGATTCCAGCAGCCCTTTCCTGAGAGCATCCCTGCAGGCAATTACCTGATACTCGTAACCGGTAATCTGCGTGGCGGGCTTTTCTATGACAGCAGTAGGTTTATAGTCATTATAGACAGTTATGCGTTCAGGACAGTTTATGTTGTCCACAATAAGATAACCCTCGGTTCCGCATATCTGCCCCAGACGTCCGCAGAGACAGAGAGTGCTGGACTGGATATTTGCTATGCGGCCGTCACGGTATGACCAGCTGATGGAGTTGTGCATATCCATGCCTGTACTGCTCTTTATGCAATTGGTGCTCTCATTGATGATGTCGGCACCAAAATACATACGACAGAAATTGATGCTGTATACTCCAAGGTCCAGAAGGGCGCCTCCACAGAGGTCCGGACGCAGTATTCGCTCCTTAAATTCCATCATATAGCACAGACTTGCGTTAAGAAGTCTGGGCTCACCAATGGCACCGCTGTCAAGCAACTCCTTGACTTTCAGGGATAAGGGCATATAGCGGGTCCAGATGGCTTCTGTGATGAATATCCCTTTCTTATGTGCAAGGTCCAGAAGGGCATCGGCCTGGCGTGCATTGGCGGTAAAAGCTTTCTCGCACAGTACCGGTTTGCCTGCGTTGATGGCCAGACTGGCATGCTCAAAGTGGTGGGAGTGGGGTGTCGCCACATATACAAGATCCACATCAGGGTCCTCAACCATCTCCTTGTAAGATCCGTAAGCTTTCTCAAATCCCCAACGGTTTGCGAACTCCTGTGCGCGTCCCAGGTCACGTGCTGCAATGGCATACTTCATGGAACAGTCCAGACCGGTCAGGGTCTGAGCCATCTTATCGGCAATCCAGCCGGCTCCTATGATTCCTATTTTCATAATCGGGATTATAATTGTAAGGTTAGTATGAGGTAAAGATATGAATTAATAATCTATTTTTGCATATCTGTGTATACAAAAGTGCTATGGTAAGAAAGAATATTGTGGTCTTGAGCGGATCGGGCATAAGTGCGGAGAGCGGCATATCGACATTCCGCGGAGGTAACGGTTTATGGGACAACGAGCCTGTTGAGGCAGTCGCTACAATCGATGGCTGGTATCGTGATCCTGAGCGTGTACAACGCTTTTACAACGAGCGTCGCGCCCAGCTTGCTACCGTTGAACCCAATGAAGCTCACCGTATCCTTGCCGAATTGGAGAAGGATTATGACGTATGTGTGGTGACACAGAATGTCGATAACCTTCATGAACGTGCCGGAAGCACCAATATAATCCATCTGCACGGCGAACTCACCAAGGTCCGTCCGGAGGATACCTATACCGATATGGACTGGTGGAGTGAGCGATATGTACAGGATATAGGCTACAAGGCTATTCATATGGGTGACAAGGGAGGTCCTCACAATACTCAGCTGCGTCCCCACATAGTCTGGTTCGGTGAGCAGGTGCCCAACCTGAGCAAGGCTGCCGATGCGGTGAGCAGTGCCGATATACTGCTTATAGTAGGTACATCCATGCAGGTTTATCCTGCTGCAGGACTCTACCAGTATGCTCCATCCGGTTGCAGGATTTATATGATCGATCCTGATGAATCGGCGGCCGCTCATGTAAGCGGAGTGGTGCACATAAAGGAAGTTGCCACTGCAGGCATGCGCCGTTTCCGTGAACTGATAAGCAGCGAGTCTGACTAAGGCTCATATAAAAACAGTTCCGCTGCCACGTTTCAACAACGTAGCAGCGGACACCTCTCTCATTAACCTAAATTACCCTTTATTCATACAAATACTCCAGGAGAGAACACTGGAATATGCCTTTTATCTGTGTAGCAGATTCATACTTGTTTTGGGTGCCAGCACATTGTTGACCTTGGTCTTCTGTGCCTTTGCTGCAGCCTGCAGTGACAGTCTTATGTCCTTTGATGAGGCTCCTATCAGGAACTCATAGTTACCCTTGGCAACAACCCATGCAGACTCCTTCTCATCAAATGAAGCCAGGTCGGCAGCCTTTACTGTCATCTCGATTACCTGAGACTCACCGGGCTTGAGTGATTTGGTCTTGGTATAAGCCTTAAGTTCCTTTACAGGTTTGTTGGCCTCCTTGTTGTCCGGAGCTGATACGTAGAGCTGAACAACCTCCTTGCCCTCATATTTGCCTGTATTGGTGACTGTCAGGGCAATCCTGTAAGATTCACCCTCCTGCTTTACTGATGCGTCACTGTACTCGAATGAAGTATATGACAGACCGTAACCGAACGGATATGATACCGGAACATCAAATGAGTCAAAGTAACGGTATCCTACATATACATCCTCTTCATAGTCTGTGTAATCAACGTTTCTGACGTTACCTGTCTGTCCCTGGTTGAACATGTCGATTCTGGGATCCTCATCGATGGGGAAGTTCTTGGTCGAAGCCACATCGGTATACTTGATAGGCCATGTCATGGTGAGCTTACCGGAAGGTGACTGCTTGCCGCTGAGTACATCAACTACGCTGTTTCCGCCCTCCTGACCGGCTTGCCATGCGCAAAGAATGGCGTCGGGAAGGTTTTTCCATGATGCGGTCTCTATGGCGCCGCCAATGTTAAGCAGAACTACGACCTGCTTTCCGGCCTTGTGATAAACCTCACATACCTGCTCAATGAGACTGCGCTCTGAATCTGAGAGTGAGAAATCAGCCGATGAGCGGTCTATGAATTCACCTGACAGGCGTCCCAGAGTGATTACGGCTACATCGGCCTTCTTGGCCTGAGCAGTAAGCTCTGATGCCTTGAACAGCATCTCCTGAGGCAGAGGCTTAGGCATGAAACTGATCAGCATGGCGTTCTTGGGGTCATTTTTGGCCTGCTCGGCAAGCTGGGCGTCAATCTGCTTCTTGCACTCTGCAATGTGCTTCTCATATGCTTTCTTTAGATCGTCCGATACATTGTATCCGCCGTTCTTGAGACCATCCAGCAGTGATACTACATAAGCGTGATTCACGTTACCGGAACCTGTGCCTCCTGCAATGAAATCATATGATGTGCAGCCGTAAAGGGCTACGTTCTTTATATCCTTGTTGAAGGGGAGGGCGCTGTTGTTCTTAAGGAGAACCATACCCTCGGCGGCAGACTGTCTTGTAACGGCTGCATGTGCCTCCAGGTCAGGCTTGTTTGAGAACTCATAACCCTGATAGCGGGGAGTCTTCTCAATGAGACTTAAGATACGCTTTACGTTGCGGTCCAGGTCAGCCTGTGATAACTTTCCGTCATTGACAGCGTCTACGATGGAGTGATACTGCTCGTCCTTACCGGGCTGGAGCATGTCATTACCTGCCCACATCTGCTTGTAACCGTCCTTACCACCGTACCAGTCTGTCATAACCGTTCCCTCATAACCCCACTCGTCACGAAGGATAGTGGTAACCAGGTCCTTGGACTCGGATGTGTATACGCCGTTAATGTAGTTATATGAAGTCATTACGGTCCAGGGCTTGCTGTCCTTAATGGCTATTTCAAATCCTTTCAGATATATCTCACGCAGGGCACGCTGTGAAATGTGAGCGTCCGTATTCATGCGGTTGGTCTCCTGGTTGTTTGCGGCAAAGTGCTTGATGCTTGTACCTACGCCGTTTGACTGTACGCCACGGATATAAGCGGCACCGGTCAGTCCGGCAACCACAGGATCCTCTGAGTAGTACTCAAAGTTACGTCCGCAAAGCGGGCTGCGCATGATATTGAGAGCGGGAGCCAGCAATACGTCAGCACCGTATTCCTTAACCTCCTGACCTATGGCAGCACCTACTTCCTCAATGAGCTGGGTGTTCCAGGTTGATGCCAGAAGTGTACCTATGGGGAAATGAGTGCAGTAGTAAGTGTTCCGGTCACCTGCGCGGGTTGCGTCAATACGCAGTCCTGCAGGGCCGTCGGCCAGTACTATAGCAGTGATGCCGTGATCGTCAAGAGGGTAGGTGGTTCCTGCAGCACCGGGTACCAGCATCTGTGTGGAACCTATTACGGCGTTGTCACCTGACATACCGGCCATACCGGTACCGATAACAAAACGGGCCTTCTCCTCAAGGGTCATATTCTTAACCAGCTTGTCCTTATTGATACTACCTGATTTTTCAGCATCACTGCATCCGGCCAGAACCAGTCCCAGACTGATGCACATCATTATAGTCCTGTTCATTCTGTATTATTTGAAAAGAAGTGGTACAAATTCAGAAAGATATATGCGCCAGTTACGCCATATATGTCCGCCATCGGTCTCAAGGTAGGTGTACTTGTATTTCTTGCCGTCAAGAACTGCACGCAGGGCTGTGTTGTTGGCGTAAAGGAAATCATTTTTACCGATACCTATCCAGAACAGTTTGGGATTCTTTGAGAAGAGTTTGTCTAACTTCTGGTCGCGGTCTGCATAGATGCTCTGGAGTCCGCCGTTCTGCTGCTGGTCAACAGCTGCAGAGAAGAGACCTACGTAATCAAAAGTGTCCGGATTGTTGATGGATATGTACAAAGAGTGGAATCCACCCATAGAGAGGCCTGCGATAGCGCGGTGAGCCTTATCGGCCTTAACGCGGTAACTGCTCTCCACAAACTTTATCACATCGGGGAACGCATTCTCAAAATAACCGTCCATTGTCTTGGGAAGGCTCATTGTAGGAACGCTGAAGCCTTCTGATGTCTCACCCGGAGCAGCCTCCTGTGAGATGTTTCCGTTGGTCATGACTACGATCATGGGCTCTGCCTTGCCCTGGGCAATCAGATTGTCCAGGATCTGTGTGGCTCTGCCCAGCTCGCTCCATGCATTCTCGTCACCGCCTATACCGTGCAGCAGATAGAGGACAGGGTATTTCTTACCGCTTGTCTCATAGCCGGCAGGGGTGTAGACCGTGCAGCGACGCTTGATACCCTCAGTGGGGCAGTCATACCAAACTTTACTGACGGTGCCGTGCTCGACCTTATTAACTTTGTAAAGGTCTGCACGGTCTCCGCCAATAAGAAATATATTGAACAGGTTGTTAATGTCGCGGATGGTATAGACATTCAATGGGTCTGTGATTTTCACTCCGTCGACAATCATATTATATGTGTATAATTCAGGTTTCAGAACTTCTGATGTATATGTCCATGTACCTCTTTCATCCTTGACCATATCCACGGTACCCTGGGTCTCGAATGTGCCATACTGGGTCTCTATCACCTGAGTCAGGAAATCGCCCGTTATCTGGACCTTCTGAGCGCCAGGAGCGGACATGCGGAATGTAACTGTGTTATTGCTGTTGATTTCGGGTGAAACCAGCTGTGGTCCCTGTCCGAATGACAGATTCTGCTGTGCGAAAGCGACAGTTCCCATAGCAAGGAAAGCAATAATTGAGGTCAGTCTTTTCATTTGTTTCAGTTTGATGTTTTATTTCGGCTGCAATTTTAGGGACATTTATCAGTATGGATTGTCCGAATTGTTTATTTGATTGTCGGATTTGTTCAAAAGCGGTTAAACGCCCCATTTATAGGCTTTTTTATTGTGACAATAGAATAATGGAATTATTTTTGTAGGGTCTAACGGAGTAATAATTGCCTATGAAACTGATTAACCGGATATGTTTCCTGTCCTGCATTTTGTTCTCATTAACCTCTTGCACGGAGGAGAGTTCCGTCGTGCAGGTGGACAAGGATGAAGAGAATGAAGTCGTCATCTCAAATGAACTGTCCAACGGCAGGGTTCAGTGTATGGAAGAGGATGCAAACGGTTTCATGTGGATAGGTACTTTCCGTGGTTTGAACCGTTATGACGGTAACGAGTATCACCAGTATTTCTGTGCCGATGACTCCCTGGGTCTGCCTGACAATAATATCCAGGATATCCTGAGTGACTCGCAGGGGCGTCTGTGGGTAGCGACCGTCAACGGTGTATGCCGATATACCTCATTTGATTCGTTTGAACGCGTTCCAATACAGTCCCGTAACAGGAATGCCCAGAAACTGATGGAGGACAGTCGCGGTAATATCCTTATTTACAACAACAGTGAGCTGTTCCGGTATAATCCGTCGAGAGATGTGTTTGAACCCGTATTGGTCAGGGGGCTAAGCCGTGAATACTACTGGAGTGACTGTTTCATAAGCAGGACAGATGACATACTGATTCTGGAACGCCGCAGGATGTCCCGTTTCAGCAAGGACGGATATAATCTTAACAGGACCGTAGAGTTGGATATAAATACCCGTGGTACTTATTTTTCCAAGATGTTTGAAAACGGCATTGTCATGATAGCAGGAGGCGGCATAATCCTGTTCTATGATACGGATACCGATGTCATTACGGGCATAGGCGAGGAAAGGCAAAGACGGATCATGTTTGATGACAACGCAATAGAGGATGCCTGCCTGCTGAGAAACAACATGGTGCTTATCAGTACCTCTAAAGGCGGCCTGTTCCTGTATGATCCGGCTACGGAATCACTGTTCTCACAGTCTGACAAGCAATTCCCGTTCAATATTCCCAATGCTTATATAACATGCCTGTTTGAGGATTCGCGCCATAATGTGTGGCTCGGCACTTATGACAAGGGTGTCATGGCCGATTATTACTATAAGGAACTGTTCAACAGTGACCATAACCTGAACCGTCTTACCGGTAATGCATCGGTACCGGCCATTGCAGTGGACGACCAGGGTGACCTGTGGGTTTCCACGTTGATAAAGGGTTTGTACGTATACCATACCGCTACCGGCACCTCTGAGAGCATAACGCTTAAGGGAAATGAGTCTTCCCATCACAATACTGTTACTCACATGCTTTATGATCCTGACGGTTACCTGTGGCTCTCCACCAGCACATCGGTAATGAAATGCCGTAGGGAGAAAGGTTCTCTTGTCGCAGTCAACAGGTATCCCATATTGGGAACTATGGATTTTGAGAAGACATCAGACGGAACAGTATGGATAACCACGGCCTCTACAGACCTCTATTCCATATCTCCGGGAGCGGAAGCTCCTGTCCAGAGACAGGCATTCAATACGGCATTCACGTTTGTCCCCAAGATTCATACCCTGCGTGACGGACGTGTACTCATTGCCGCATTCAATCAGAACCTGCTTACTATGAACGCAGAGACCGGCCGTCTGAGCGAACTGCATATCCCCGATATGGAAAAGTGTATCAGTCGCAGCGTATTTATTCCCACCGATGTATATCAGGATTCGGAAGGCATGATATGGATAGGCACTGTAACCAACGGTTTGCTGCGTTATAATCCCGATGCCAACACCATGGAGCGCATAAGCGGCCTCTCTTGCTCGGATGTGGGAGCTATAATAGAAGACGGTGACGGCAATATGTGGATAAGCACCATGAAGGGTCTTAACCGTTATGACCGCAATACAGGCAAGATAAGCTCGTACTACAAGGTTGACGGCCTGGGCGGAGACGAGTTCTATGACAGAGCCGCCTGTGTTATGCCCGACGGAAAACTGGTGTTTGGCGGAACAGACGGTATTACCATGTTTGATCCGGGAGAGATATCGGCCAGTCGTGACGTACATCTGCATCTGGGTGACCTTCATGTCCATAACATCCTTGTCCGTCCGGGCGATGATTCTCCCTTAAAGGCAATGCTTGACGCATCTGATGAGATTCGTCTGAGCCACAGGGACAACAGTTTCAGCATATCGTTTGTGGCTCTTGATTATGGTGAATACGAGCGCGTACATTATTATTATATGATGGACGGATTTGACGAAGACTGGATAGATGCCGGCAACGGTCATTCCGCCAATTATGCCAATCTTCCCACCGGCAAATACAAGTTCCGTGTACGTATTACAGACAGTGGTGATGTCGCTGCCGGTATGGAGCGCAGCATTAATGTGGTGGTACGTCCGGCCAAACTCAATTCGTGGTGGGCATGGCTGATATATCTTTCAGTCATAGCGCTGTTGTTCCGGTTCCTCTCCAAAAACGCAATGCGTGTGGTTGAGGCACGCCGCCTTGCGCGTAGGGCAGAACAGGAAAAAGAGCAGGAGCAGCGTACCAACCAGATGAACATGAGTTTCTTTGCCAATATAGCCCATGAGTTCCGTACACCTCTTACTATGATAGCAGGTCCGGTGGGACAACTTGCCAAGAGTGAAAGTATGGATGGAGAGGATAAGAAACTGCTGTCCATAGCTCAACGCAGCGTGCAGCGTATGTTCAAGCTGGTCAACCAGCTCATGGATTTCAATAAGCTTGAGAATGATACGTTGAAACTGCATATAGAGGAGACTGACATGGCCAAGGTGCTCAACGGTATATGTGACACCTTTGAATTCAATGCACATGAGAAAGGCCTGACTCTGAACCGTTACGGAATGGATGATTCCCTGAAAGCCTGGACGGATGCCGATAAGGTTGAGAAGATTGTATACAACCTTCTCTCAAATGCCCTTAAGTTCACACCCAACGGGGGCAGTATAGACGTGACACTGGATACGGACGGCAAGACGGTAAAGATTATGATTGCCGATACGGGTAAGGGCATACCGGAGGACCAGAAAGAGAATATATTCAAGCGCTACTATCAACTTGATAATCAGACAAAGGCGTTCGTGAACTGGGGAACAGGAATCGGCCTCTATTTCTCACGCCGTCTTGCCCAGTTGCATCATGGTGAACTAACGGCCGGAAACAGGTCTGATGTTCAAGGTGCGCTCTTTACGCTCACATATCCCATGTGCAGGGATGCATATTCAGAGCAGGAACTGAATCCGCTGAGTCAGGAATCGGCCATAATAGAGCCTATAGTTCCGGCCGCAGAGATTGAACAGACCGATGAGCATGACGGCCGTCCTACCATACTTGTGGTTGATGACGACGCAGAGATAGTGAACTACATGCGCGTGCTGTTCTCAAAGGATTACAGGCTCATAACATGTCTGGATGCCGATTCGGCTCTGCAATGGCTGCGTAAAGAGGAGCCCAACATTGTACTCAGTGATGTGGCTATGCCCGGCAAGGACGGTTATGAACTGTGCCGTGAAATAAAACAGGATATCCAGCTCAGTCATATACCGGTAATACTTGTCACCGCCAAGATAACATCTGAGAACCAGGTCGAGGGCCTTAACGTCGGTGCCGATGCATACGTGACCAAACCGTTTGACCCGTCAGTCCTGTCGGCCCTGATCCAGTCACAGCTCAAGAACAGGGAGCGTATACGTAACATCCTGACCCAATCTACTTCAACATCTGAACAGGAGGTGGGTGACGTGCTCTCAGAGTATGACCAGAAATTTATGGATGAGCTGTATAAACTTATGGAGGAGGAACTCTCCAATACAGAACTCAACATAAACCGCATAACCGAACTCCTTTACATGTCCCGTACCAAACTCTATTACAAGATAAAGGGACTTACCGGTGAGACTCCCAGCAGTTTCTTCCGTACCTATAAGCTTAACCGTGCGGCAGAGTTGCTCAAGAGTGGCAAGTATAGCATATCAGAGATTGTGGACAAGACCGGTTTCAGTACGCAGAGCCACTTCTCATCGGTGTTCAAGAGCAAATTCGGCGTCACTCCAAGCCAGTACAAGTAATGATAGAGAAGGACAGTATTGAGACGGCGTACGCTTTCCTGCATCAGAAGTTGAGGGTGTATGAGCATTCAACCCTTGACTGGCAGAAAGATGACATAGAGATGATCATAGGGGATTATGCTGACCAAATCAATCCCCGTCTGCTTGAGCTCCTGTCAGGCGGACGCTCAGACTATCTCAAGGATCATAAAAAATTTCAGGACGACATAACCCATGCGGTTGCCGTCCTGGAATCAATGCTTTAAATCTTATTTATTACTGCTCGTTCTGCTCCTCAAGGGTGTAGAATGAACTGCCGTCAAAACAGTGGGTGCAGATGCGCTCCTTAGGCAGTCCGATGGCGCTTACCAGTGACTCTATCGTGGTGAACTTAAGAGTGGTAAGCTGCAGGCGGCGGGCAATCTCGTCAACCATCTTCTGATACTCGGGAGTTCCGGTGGTAGCATATTTCTTAAGTGTCTCCTCGCTGGGATTCTCACCTTCAAAATCCTGGATTACGCGGCGGCTGATAAGCTCCAGCTCACTCTTGCTGGCAGAGTAGTTCACGAACGGACAGCCGTAGATAAGCGGAGGACAAGATATACGCATGTGAGCAGCCTTTACGCCGGACTCATAGAACTCATGTGAGTTGTCCTTAAGCTGTGTGCCGCGAACTATGCTGTCATCACAGAATACCAGACGCTTGCCGTTAAGTATCTCCTTGTTTGAAATGAGCTTCATCTTGGCCACAAGGTTGCGGCGTGACTGATCTGTAGGCATGAATGAACGGGGCCATGTGGGAGTGTACTTGGCAACGGCTCTTGTGTAGGGGCACTTGTGACCTTCTGCATATCCTACAGCCATACCCACGCCGCTGTCAGGAATTCCGCATGCGCCATCAACCTCGACATCATCCTCACGTCCCATGACGCGTCCCAGTTCATTACGGGTGTCCTCAACGTTACGTCCCTCGTAGCAGCTGGTGGGGAATCCGTAATAAACCCAAAGGAAAGAGCATACCTGCATCTTCTTGTTAGGCTTGCGGAGTTCCTCATAGCCGTCGGCGGTGATCTTTACGATCTGGCCGGGACCCATATAGAGTTTTGTATCGTATCCAAGGTTGGGGAATGCCGTGGTTTCTGTAGTTACGGCAACGGCGCCATCCTTTACACCTACGGTGATGGGAGTGCGGCCCCATGAGTCACGGGCTGCGATTATGCCGTCCTCAGTGAGGAGCAGCATTGAACATGAGCCCTTAATGGATCTGTATACGTTCTCAATTCCTTCAACAAAGCTCTTTCCTTTTATTATAAGGAGAGCTATAAGCTCGGTGGGGTTGATCTTGCCGCTGCTGAACTCACTCAGGTGCATGTTCTCAGAGAGCAGCTGGTCGCATATCTCCTCCTTGTTGTTGATCTTGGCGACAGTTACCAGGGCAAAACGTCCCAGGTGACTGTTCATCAGCATGGGCTGAGCGTCGGTGTCGCTTATTACGCCGATACCGCTGTTTCCACCAAAACGGTCAAGTTCTCTTTCAAACTTGCTTCTGAAATAATCGCTTTCAAGATTGTGGATGCTGCGAGTGAAACCCTCCTCAGGGCTGTAGGTTGCCATTCCGGCGCGGCTTGTTCCAAGATGTGACTGATAGTCAGTTCCGTAAAAAAGATCATTGATGCATCTCTTCTTAGAGACGACTCCAAAAAATCCGCCCATTTGCTGTGTATAGGTGTTTGTGTTAACTGGCTGCAAAATTACAATAACTATCTGAATTCCGTCTTTTTCACGCGCGCACGTTATCCACAACTTTAGTTAATAATAGTTACATGCCGGGGTGCCGATATGAATCCGGATTTTGTCATTTGAATGATAATTATGAGTAACTTTACACCAAATAATAACAGATGATGAAAGACGTTTTAAGAAGATCTTACCGCCTTTTTACCGCGGTATTGTTCTGTGCAGGGCTGTTAAGCTTGTTTTCATGCTCCAAAGATGATGATTCCGAGCCCCAAATAACCGATGAAATTGAACTTGCCATCCGTAATATGTCCCTCAGACAGAAGGTGGGACAGATGTTCTATGGACGTCCCGAGATGCTCGATACCACCATTCACTGGGTCATCAGCGAACAACTGACAGTAGATCCCATACTTGCAATTAACCGGAATATGCTGGCGTTAAACGGGAATTATCCTGTAGGCGGCATAATACTCTATGCCCATAATATTGACAATGAACTACAGCTCAAGAGTTTCGTTTCAGAACTGAAAGGTCTTAACGGAAGTCCGCTCATATGCATAGATGAGGAGGGCGGACGCGTATCCCGAATAGCTAACAATCCCAATTTTGACCTTCCCAAGTATGAATCGATGGATTCAATAGGAAAGACCGGTGACCCCCATAACGCATACGAGTGCGCAAATACCATCGGTACATATGTCAAAGGCTATGGATTTGACATTGATTTCGCCCCTGTGGCCGATGTCAATACCAATCCTGAGAATGTGGTGATAGGCAAACGTGCGTTTTCTGATGATCCACAGGTTGCCGCGCCTATGGTTACCAACTATCTGCAGGGATTCAAGGATGCCGGAATTGTAGGATGTATCAAGCATTTTCCCGGGCATGGCGATACCAAGAATGATACCCATACCGGATATGCGTCAAGTGAAAAGACATGGGACGAGATGCTTTCCTGTGAGATGGTTACCTTCAAGGCCGGTATAGAGTGGGGTACTGAACTTATCATGACTGCCCATATCGCTGCTCCTAACGTAACCGGATCTGATGTGCCAAGTACATTGTCACCTGTTATACTGCAAGATAAGCTCCGCGGTGAACTGGGATACAATAATATCATTGTGGCCGATGCCATGGAGATGGGTGCCATCACCTTGCATTACAGCAATGCCGAGGCTGCAGTCTTGGCCGTAAAGGCCGGCGTTGATATCCTGCTGGGTCCCAAGAGTCTGATCGAGGCTTTTGAGGCTGTTGTTTCAGCGGTGGAATCAGGTGATATAACGGAGGAAAGAATCAATGAAAGCGTCCGCCGAATCTTAAAACTCAAGAAAAAGATAGGTAGGTTTAAGTATTAAACGGATTCTTTTTTACCTTTGCATCCGCAAAAAGGAAAGATGCCAGAGTGATCGAATGGACCGGACTCGAAATCCGGCGTACGGCCTAGCCGTACCGTGGGTTTGAATCCCACTCTTTCCGCAAAAAAATGCCGCCCGTTGGGTGGCTTTTTTTGTGGAAAGAGTGGGATAAATATCCCACCTCTTTTTAGTTTCCTATCGGAAACGGGTGGCCCTCCGGGCCATCTCGTTCGCATACTCACTTCGCCCCAATACGTTTGTATTGCGTGAATTAAAAAATGCCGCCCGTTGGGTGGCATTTTTTTGTGGAAAGAGTGGGATGAATATCCCACCTCTTTAAAGTTCCTGGATAATCTGGTTAGCCAGTTCGGTGTTGTCCGGACGGATGATTACTCTGGAGAATTCGGCCGATGAGTCTACAAAGGCGTACATGTACTCCACTGATATGCCGGCGGCTGACAGCTTTTCCATAGCCTCGGCCATAGCACCGGGCTTGTTGGCGCACTCCAGATATACCACCTGGGTCATTGTTACGGCATATGAGTTTGACTTGATGAGGTTGAATGCACGCTCAATCTGGTCGCGCTCAACTATGATACGGGCAATACCGAAATCCTGAGTCTCGGACACGGTGAAAGCCTTCATGTTTATTCCGTTGTTGCCAAGCAGCCTGGCAATCTCGGCAAACTTTCCCTTCTCATTCTCAAGGAATACTGAAATCTGTCTGATTAACATATAGGTAGTGCTATTAGGTTATTACTCGAATTTACGGTGGTCAATGGCGCGCTTAGCCTTACCGGTTGAGCGCTCAATGGTACCGGGCTGAACAATCTTGATGTTGGGCTGGATGCCGATGACGCTCTGGATCCTTGATGTCAGGCGCTGACGCAGACGTACAACCTCGTTAACCTGGTCGGTGTAGAACTCGGGCTTGACCTCAACCTGGATGTCGAATGTATCGGTGTTGTTGATACGGTCAACCTCGATCAGGAAGTAAGGCTCGTACTCGGGGAATTCAAGCAGGATGGATTCAACCTGTGACGGGAATACGTTGACACCGCGGATAATCATCATATCGTCGCTGCGGCCCAGGATCTTACCCATGCGGACTGCGGTACGGCCGCACTCGCACTTGTCGTAGATCAGGTAGGTAAGGTCGCGTGTACGGTAACGTATCATAGGCATGCCCCACTTGTCGAGAGTGGTGAATACCAGCTCGCCCTTCTGGCCCGGCTCAACAGGCTGCAGGGTTACGGGGTCGATGATCTCGGGGTAGTAGAGGTCCTCCCACAGGTGGGTGCCGTTCTGGCACTCGCACTCGCCGCC
>Ga0265299_10001425_pt1 | contig 27220 bp, 22 predicted proteins | sample AusTroGonzalo_MG_4_FD_193485 | JGI IMG/M metagenome (GOLD analysis project Ga0265299, IMG submission 193485) | Bovine rumen microbial communities from tropical cattle in Woodstock, Queensland, Australia - Gonzalo_02 | ecosystem: Host-associated > Mammals > Digestive system > Stomach > Rumen ... | reverse complement strand
AAGGTAAAATAAGCTGCACGCGCATCGTCGGAGGTACGGCTTCCGAAACTGTGGAACCGGTAGGCCTTCTCTGGGTTCAGCCCGGTAAAGTGCAGTACGCCATAGTCCTGCGCACCTTCCATGAAGATATAGTCCTGCGTAGCCGTTTGGATGGCCAGGTCGCCCAGCAAAGCCTTTTGGGGTGACTGCAAGCCTCCATTGCTGTAGCCATTGGTGGAGAAAGTGGTTCCTGCCTGCAGAACGATGTCGGAAGCGGCACCATCGGCACTGACAAGGGCCGTCTGCGTCAGGGCATAAGCCTTGTCCGGTGCGGCAGTTCCCTTTCCATGCAAGTTGTTCCACTTATTACCATTCGTATCGGTATTGGTGAGATAGCCCTGATTGGCCACATTGTTCTGACCAAAATCAATGTAAAAACTGCGCTCTATTGTCTGTGCCAAGGCCGTGCCTACAAGCAGAAAGAGCAATACTGAAAAAACGGTTGTTCTCTTTAACATAATGGATTGGTTATATAAATTTTTATAAAGACAGTTGACAGTTGATAGTTGACAGTTGATAGTTGACAGTTGATAGTTGATAGTTGATAGTTGACAGTTGATAGTTGATAGTTCTAACTTGAGCATTGCGGTAGCAAATTCTTCACTCTTCATTCTTCATTCTTCACTCTTCATTCTTCACTCTTCACTCTTCATTCTTCACTTAATACTTAAATGAGCTGCCACCCGCGAACTCACGCAACAGAGAGGTTGGTGGAACCTCGTCGCCAGGAACGGGTCGGAAATACATCAGGAACTTACGCAGGCGTGTTGCCTCGGCATACTCAACGGCACGTTCGGGCACCTGTTCCAAGATGGGCATCACCCTATCGCGTATAACACCCAGCTCATAGAGAAGGGCACTGTTGAAGGTCGCATCGGCCAACTCCTGATAGGGGAAGATCCATTTCTCCTCGCCAGCCTTCACACTGGGGCATCGTCTGATAGTCTCTATAGCCGAATAGCCACGATACCTATAGTCGCGAAGAATACGACGCACCAAGCGGATATCAGAGGTGGGTATGTGATTGTGGTCGTCCAACTGAATAGTGGTAAGTGCAGAGACGTACATACGGTATTTCTGCTCCTCGGGAATCTGCTGCGTCAGGATAGGATTAAGTGCATGATTGCCCTCCAGAATGATAACATCGGTGGGGCCTATCTGCAGCTTACGACCTTCGTATACACGTTTTCCTGTAGGGAAGTCGTATTTGGGAAGTTCCACCTCCTCGCCACGCAAGATGGCATTCATCTGCTCGTTGAAGAGTTTTACATCCACTGCTCCGATACACTCGAAGTCGTACTCGCCATTCTCATCCTTTGGCGTATCAACACGATTTACGAAATAATCATCCGTACTGATTGTATAAGGACGGAGGCCACAAGCCATCATCAGGATGGCCAGTCGCTTGGCAGTTGTGGTCTTTCCACTACTGCTGGGGCCTGCAATAAGCACCAGGCGAGCTTTCCTACGGGTAATATCATCGGCTATATCAGAAAGTTTCTTGGCCTGGAGTGCCTCGCTGACATTTATCAGGTCGGAGGCACGGCCTGCCTGAATAGCCTTGTTGAAATCGCCCACGGTACGCACACCCAGGATATCCTGCCATTGGTGATGCTCGCGTATCACGCCCAACATCTTATGCTGTTCTATGTAGTCCTCCAGGACAGAGGGGTCCTTCTCGCTGGGAATGCGCAAGAGCAGGCCATCGTAGAAAGGCATCAGGCCAAAGAGGTGCAACATACCCGTACGGGTCAGCAAGGGACCATAGAAATAGTCGATGGTGTTGTCCAACTTATAATAATAGGTATATAGGTCGTCCTGACTCTCCAAAAGCTGTACCTTACTGGTCATACCCCTCTTCTGGAACAGTTCGATAGCCTCTTCGACAGGACATTGGATGCGATGAATGGGCATGTCGGCATCAATAATTTCCTGCATTCGGTTGCTGATACGTGTTACATCAGCCTCGAGCACCTCGCGACCGATATTCAGCTCGCAGGAATAGCCACGACTGACAGGAGCTCCTATAATCAGCTGCCCCTCAGGGAAGAGGTCCTCAACGGCCTTGGCCAACACAAAGAACAGTGTCCTGGTGTAGGTGCGCATGCCACTGGGATTATATAGACTCAGGAAATTAACGTCCTTGTTATTATAGAAGCGGTAGTTCATGCCCTGCGCCTTATTGTTGACATAGGCACTAACCGGTCCGAACGGCATTTCGAAAGCTGCCGTCCGGAAGACCTCGAAGAGTGTACTCCCAAAAGGCACCGTTATGGTCTCGCCGATATTCTTGCATCGGATGCGAACCATTCTGACATTCTGGTCTCCGCCTTCCTTATAAGCCGAGCTGCTATTCATCATGTATCTTGTCTGTAATTTATTTCGTGCTGTTTCCTATCTCTTCCATCAACTCCTTCATTCCCTCGCTGGCACCCTTCATGATATGGCGGAACTTCCGAAGGGAGTTCCACTGAACAGGCTTGGGGTCTATGAGATAGATAGGTGCTGTAGGAGGAACGTATTGGGTAAGTCCGGCTGCCGGATAGACATTCAGGCTGGTACCGATAATAATAAAGATATCTGCCTGCATACACTCCGTTGCAGCCCGCTCTATCTCAGGAACAGGCTCGCCGAACCATACAATAAAGGGGCGTAGCTGACTGCCATCCTGGGCACAGTCGCCCATCTTGACAAGCAGATGGTCCTTGTCGAGCGTGCGGATGCAGCGAGGGTCGTTAGGATTACGGCTGCTGGTAACCTTCATCAGTTCGCCATGCAGGTGGATGACGTTGGTGCTTCCTGCACGTTCGTGCAAGTCGTCTACGTTCTGGGTTACGACAGTCACGTCATACTGTTTCTCCAACTCGGCCACCAGCCGATGACCCAGGCAAGGCTCCTTCTGTAGTATCTGGGTACGCAGATTATTATAGAAATCTGTTACCATCTGGGGATTACGCATCCATCCTTCAGGCGTTGCTACATCCTCGACATTATACTGCTCCCATAAGCCGTCGCTGTCGCGGAACGTACTTACGCCACTCTCGGCACTCATGCCGGCACCAGTCAATACAACAACTTTCATACGACCCAACTTTTTATATAATAATGTGCAAAAATAACAAAAAAAATGTAATGTTTGCCTATTGGATAAATAAAATGTATTAATTTTGCGCCGCATAATAGTAAATGTATTCTAAGAATGAACAAAATTAGCTACGCTTTGGGCCTTGGCATTGGCCATCAGCTCAAGAGTATGAACATTGAGGATTTCAGCGTTGAAGATTTCGCAAAGAGCATCGGTGATGTGATGTCTGGCAAGGAGACTGCCATGACCAGCCAGGAGGCTCAGATGATGCTGAACGAGTATTTCCAGAAGAAAGAGAAAGAACAGGCACAGACTGCCATTGCAGAAGGCAAGGTTTACCTGGAGGAGAATGCAAAGCGCGACGGCGTTACACAGACCAAGAGCGGCCTGCAGTACGAGATTCTGACAGAAGGAACCGGCAAGAGCCCCAAGGCTACAGATACCGTCCGTTGCCACTACGAAGGCCGTCTGTTGGACGGTACTGTGTTTGATAGCAGCTATAAGCGCGGCGAACCAGCCGACTTCGGACTGAACCAGGTTATCCCAGGTTGGACTGAAGGTGTCCAGCTGATGAAGGAGGGTGCTAAGTTCCGTTTCCACATCCCCTATCTGCTGGCCTATGGCGAGCGCGGTGCCGGAGCACAGATTCCTCCCTACAGCACGCTTATCTTCGACGTAGAACTGATAAAGGTTCTCTAAACGAAGTCGTAATAACGAAATAAAATCATTAACAAAATAAAAAAAACTAAGACAATGAAAAAGATTTCTTTTATCGCAGCCGTTGCTCTGGCTGCCATTATGGCCTCTTGTGGTAATGGTACTCCTAAGGCTAACTTGAAAACTGACGTTGATACCCTGAGCTATGCTTTCGGTATGTCTCAGACACAGGGTCTGAAGGACTATCTGGCTCAGCGCGAGGGTGTAGACACAACTTTCATCGATGAGTTTGTTAAGGGTCTGAACGACGGTGCCAACGCTGGCGATGACAAGAAGAAGAGCGCATACTATGCAGGTCTTCGCATTGGTCAGATGATCAGCCAGCAGTGGGTTAAGGGTATCAACTACGAGCTCTTCGGCGAGGACAGCACTCAGACCATCAGCCTGAAGAACCTCTTGGCTGGCTTCGTTGCCGGTACTACAGGTAAGGGCGGTTTGATGTCAGTTGACGAGGCTACTGCTACCCGCGAGAATCTGATGCAGAGCATTAAGGCTGCACAGACAGAGAAGAAGTATGGCGACTACAAGAAGGAGTGCGAGGAGTTCATGGCTAAGATTGCCAAGAAGAGCGGCATCCAGAAGTTGGACAATGGCGTTTACTATGAGGTTCTGACAGAGGGTAATGGCGAGATTCCCGCTGACTCCAGCCGTGTAAAGGTTAACTATGAGGGTAAGCTCATCAACGATACTATCTTCGATAGCAGCTACCAGCGTGGCGAACCTACAACCTTCCGTTGCAACCAGGTTATCCCCGGATGGACAACAGCTCTTACTCACATGCCTGTAGGTTCTACATGGATGGTTTACATTCCCCAGGAGCAGGCTTATGCTGAGCGCGAGGCTGGTAAGATTAAGCCTTTCTCTTGCCTGATCTTCAAGATCGAACTGGTTGGCATTGAGAAGTAATTGGATTAGGGATTAGAGATTAGAGATTAAAAAGAAAATGAAGAAGATATTTCTTTTTTCTCTTTGCGCACTTCTGGCTTTAGGCACTTCTGCTGCAAGCAAGAAGAAGACAAACAAGAAGGATAAAGCTCCCGTTGAGGTAGTAGACACCGTTTCAGTTGATACCTTCAGCTACATGTTTGGTAAGGCCAACACCAATGGCCTGACAAACTACCTGACCCAGCGCATGGGTGTGGATGTAGCCTATCTGGAGGATTTTGTGAAGGGCTTCCAGCAGACAGAACTCACAGAAGCCGATAAGAAGGAGAAGGCTCGTCTGGCTGGTATAGAGATCCGTTCTCAGGTTGAGAATCAGGTGATAGCCCAGGCCAACAAGCAGATTAACGACAGTGTTGATATCCTGAACAAAGCACTCTTCGTCCAGGGTTTCCAGGATGGTATTACAGGTGCTAATATGAACATCAGTATGGATAGCATCCAGACTGTTGTTAAGAAGCAAATGGAATACTACCATAAGGTAAAGATGGAGAAGAAGTATGGTGCCAACCGTATTGCAGGCGAGGAGTTTCTGAAGAAGAACGCCAAGGCTGACAGCGTACAGACGACTGCCAGTGGTCTGCAGTACAAGATCCTTACCAAAGGAACGGGCGAGATTCCTCAGGCTACCGACAAGGTAAAGGTGAACTACGAAGGCCACCTTATCGACGGTACTGAGTTCGACAGCTCATATAAGCGAAACCAACCTGCCACTTTCGCTGCTAATCAAGTGATTAAGGGTTGGACCGAGGCGCTGACCATGATGCCCGTGGGTAGTAAGTGGATGCTTTACATTCCTCAGGAATTAGCTTACGGAGACAGAGAGCAGGGCAAGATTACACCCTTCTCTGCACTGATATTTACCGTTGAGTTACTGGAGATTGTGAAATAATTCATCATAAAACAAGCAAAAAGACACCAAAATCATCATTTGGTGTCTTTTTTTTGTCTCTTTTCTTTCAACAATTGCATAAAAGTCGTAATTTTGCTATCAAAATATTATATATAAAAAATTGTTTTATGGAAAAGATCGACAACCTAGACAAGAAAATCCTTGAGATTATCTCAAACAATGCAAGAATTCCCTTTAAGGATGTTGCAGCAGAATGTGGCGTCAGCAGAGCAGCCGTTCACCAGCGCGTACAGCGTCTGATCGATATGGGCGTTATCGTTGGCTCCGGATATCATGTCAATCCCGCCAGTTTGGGATACACTACCTGCACTTATGTAGGTATCAAACTCGAGAAGGGTTCTATGTACAAGGGTGTTGTTCAGGAATTCCTGAAAATCCCCGAAATCGTAGAGTGCCACTTTACCACAGGTCCCTACACAATGCTTGTTAAGCTATATGCTCGTGACAATGCCCACCTGATGGAGTTGCTGAACAACCGTCTTCAGGAGATTGCCGGCGTTGTTTCAACAGAAACTCTGATTTCGCTGAAGCAGAGCATCAAGAAGGAAGTTCCCATTGGTCTGCAGCGCGAAGAGGCAAGACCTATATCACTGGACGAGGAATAATCCCCTATGCAAGCAGCACGCCCCATAATAGGCATCACAGGTAACTTTGGCGCCAAAGGATGCGAGTTGGCGCAGGGCTACTACGAGTCTGTCCTGCAGGCTGGAGGTATTCCTATGGTCCTCCCACCCTATGACGACACAAGCGCCCTTTGCCAGACCCTCGATAAAGTAGACGGTATCCTGCTGTCCGGAGGAGGTGACATCAATCCCCTCTTACTAGGAGAAGAACCCATTCCCGGCTTGCACAGCATATGTCCGCAACGCGATGAGATGGAACTACGTCTGGTTCGCGAGGCATACAACCGACAGATTCCCATATTAGGAATATGCCGAGGTATTCAGGTGTTGGTGGCCGCTCTGGGCGGAACACTCTACCAAGACCTCAACACGCAGTATACAGAATCACCATTGGTGAAACACGACCAGGACCTGGATCGTGCCTACGCCTCTCATTCTGTTAAGCCGGAAACCGGAAGCACCCTTGCCAGCCTCTTCCCTGAGGTCAGCGAGAAAGGACTGCCCGTCAACTCTTTCCACCATCAGGCCGTACGAACGCCTGGCCCTCTGTTGCGCATTGCAGCAAAGGCCACAGATGGTGTAATAGAGGCCGTTGAGAGCAATGAGTTCAAGAGCATCATAGGCGTTCAGTGGCACCCGGAATGTTTCATCACAAGGGGCGACAGCTGTATGATGCCACTCTTTAACTGGCTTGTATCAGAAGCCTCAACCTTTGCGGAAGCCAAACGTGTTCACAGTCGCATTATAACTTTGGACAGCCACTGCGATACACCCATGTTCTTCTCGGAAGGCTTTACTGCCGATATGTTCGCCAAACGAACAGACAAGGTGCTGGTGGACCTTCCCAAGATGAAGGAAGGCTTTCTGGATGCCTCCATTATGGTAGCTTACCTAAAACAAGGCGAACGTGACGCAGAATCTCTTCTGGCAGCGACAGCAAAGGCCGACCGCATCCTGACACAGATAGAGGAGATGGTGGCTGCCAACTGCACAGCCGTGGATATTGCCTATAAACCAGCAGACATTGCCCGCCTCAAGCATGCGGGTAAGAAAGCCATCATGCTGGGAATAGAGAATGGCTATGCCATAGGAAAAGACCTCAGCCAGCTGGAGCACTTTGCCAAACGCGGCATTGTGTATATGACACTTTGCCACAATGGCGACAACGATATCTGTGATTCGGCCAAAGGTAATGCCGAGCATGGCGGATTAAGCCAGTTTGGTGAAAAGGCTGTCCTGGAGATGAACCGCCTGGGTATTATGGTGGATTTGAGCCACGCTGCCGAATCCAGTTTCTACAACGCCCTCGAGGTAAGCCAGAAACCCATAGTGTGCAGCCATAGCAGTGCCCGGGCACTGTGTGACCATCCCCGTAACCTTACGGATGAACAGATGAAGGCACTGGCCCAAAAAGGTGGTGTTGCCCAAGTTACCATGTATAACGGATTCCTGCGCACAGACGGACAGGCTACCATTCTGGATGCCGTAGAGCACCTGAATCACATGGTGAACGTTATGGGTATCGAGCATGTGGGCATAGGTACGGACTTCGACGGCGATGGAGGTGTACCAGGCATGGCCAATGCATCGGAGGTTATCAACTTTACCCGTCGCCTGCTGAAAGAACGCTACTCCGAGGAACAGATTCAGATGATCTGGGGCGGAAACTTCCTCCGTGTAATGGAGCAGATACAGAACATTTAAGCTTATTTACAATAATGAGATATTTTCTTTTAGCCGTTTTGGCTTGCTTACTTTCTGCCTGTGGCGGAAATACAAGAAGCAATAATGGAGCAGCTGATACCATAGCCTTGGCCCCCTGCCCCACTTTCAATCCCGACACATGCATGAAGTTCATTCAGGAGCAGTGCAACTTCGGCCCCCGTGTAACGGGTTCTAATGAAGCTGCCCTGTGTCAGCAGTACCTTGTTGAACAGTTTAAGCGCTTAGGTGCTCAGGTTGAGGAACAGCCCTGCGAGGTTACCTTGTGGGACGGATCAACACGAGCTGCCAACAACATTATTGCTAAGGTAAACCCTGAGAATAATGACCGCATCCTTTTATGCGCCCATTGGGACAGTCGTCCATGGGCAGATAACGATGCTGACGAGAAGAATCACCACAAACCTATCGTGGCAGCCAACGACGGCGCCAGCGGAGTGGCTGTGATGATGGAACTCTGTCGTCTCCTACAGGAAACCCCAGTAAAGGTGGGTATCGACTTCGTCTGCTTTGACGCTGAGGATATGGGAACACCCCAATGGGCTGAGACGGAAGAATCTAACAGCCATACGTGGTGTTTAGGTTCGAAGTTCTGGGCAGAGAAAGCGCGCGAGGAAGGCTACCGTGCCCGCTATGGCATCCTGCTGGATATGGTTGGTGGACGAGGAAGTGTATTCCCTCCCGAGAAGGTAAGCCAGGAATTCGCGCAGCCCATAGTAACCCTGATCTGGCGTTTAGGCAACCAGATAGGATACGGACACTATTTCCCCCAGAACAGGGAGGGCGGCTATGTGATGGATGACCACGTAAACGTAAACCGCTTTGCCCGCGTTCCCTGCATCGACATTATACCTAACTTTACAGACGGACCAAGCAGTTTCGGTCCCACATGGCACACAGTCAACGACACACCAGAGAACATCGATCCCAATGTCCTGGAGGCTGTAGGCCAGACACTTACACAACTCATATATAACGAGGAACTATGACAATAAACGAGATACAAGACGAGATTGTTCAGGAATTTGCAGATTTCGACGATTGGATGGACCGCTACCAGCTGCTCATAGACTTGGGCAGCGAACAGCAACCACTCGACAACAAATACAAGACAGAGCAGAATCTTATAGACGGCTGCCAGAGCCGTGTGTGGCTGCAAGCCGACATGCAGGACGGCCTGCTTCATTTCCAAGCTGAGAGCGATGCCCTTATCGTTAAAGGTATAGTGGCGCTACTCATCAGGGTCCTCAGCGACCACACTCCACAGGAGATTCTGGACGCAGACCTTTATTTCATAGAGAAAATAGGCTTGCGCGAACATCTGTCTCCGACACGTAGCAACGGACTTCTGGCTATGTTAAAGCAAATGAAGCTTTATGCATTGGCGTTTAAGGCAAAAGGAAATTAAACTCTTACAGCCAATTGTTATCTTATCAATAGGATTACGTAATATCAGACTTTGAACATAGGAAACGTTAATCTGGGAGAACGTCCCGTTCTGCTGGCACCCATGGAGGATGTCACAGATATCGGGTTCCGTCTGCTATGTCGGCAGATGGGAGCTGCCATGGTGTATTCTGAGTTTGTATCCAGCGATGCACTGATACGCATGGTCAACAAGAGCCTTGAGAAACTGCAGGTTTGTGACGACGAACGCCCCGTAGCCATTCAGATATACGGAAAGGATGTGGATTCTGTGCGTGAAGCTGCCAAGATTGTGGTGGAACAGGCACATCCAGATGTTCTGGACCTCAACTTCGGATGTCCCGTCAAGAAAGTGGCAGGCAAGGGGGCAGGAAGCGGCATGCTGCAGAATGTTCCGCTGCTCCTGGATATCACACGAGCTGTAGTAGATGCCGTCCCAGGAACTCCTGTAACGGTAAAGACTCGTTTGGCATGGGACGAGAAATCACTCTACCTACCCTCAGGCACTCCGTTTATTGTAGATTTGGCTGAGCGTCTTCAGGATTGTGGCATTCAGGCCCTTACCCTACATGGAAGAACACGCGCCCAGATGTATACCGGCGAGGCGGACTGGACACTCATAGGAGCTGTAAAGCAGAACCCTCGCATGCACATCCCCATCATAGGAAACGGAGACATTACCACAGCAGAGCAGGCACGCGAGAACTTTGACCGCTACGGCGTAGACGCCGTTATGATTGGTCGGGCTACGTTTGGCCGTCCATGGATATTCCACGAGATAACGCATCCCGAGACTCCGCTCTCATTAGACGAGAAGATAGACATTCTTAAGCAACAGGTCCTCACCTCCGTAAAACGAATAGACGAATACAGAGGCATCCTGCATGTACGCCGTCATCTGGCAGCGACACCCATCTTCAAGGGCATTCCCAACTTCCGCGAGACACGCATCCGAATGCTCAGGGCAGAGACCGTAGAAGAACTTTTCTGTATTATAGAGGACATCAGAGAATTACTCAAAGCAGCATAATCATTCATTAACTTACTGAACTAATATGGCAGAGAACAAACAGAACAGAAGTCGTCGCGACTTCTTAAAGAGATTAGGATGGGGCGGTGCATCAGCAGTTGGAATCATGACGATGACACCGCTTAGTGCTTTTGGCAAATTTGAAAGCGAGACAGCTGACCCTGCCCAAATGTCCACTCGCGAGAATCGCAGAACAGGCGATAAGGTATCTCTCCTGGGATATGGCATGATGCGTCTACCGACCAACAATCGCAGCATCAACCAGGATATGGTTAACCAAGAGGTTGACTATGCGCTGGCTCATGGTGTGAACTACTTCGACACAGCTCCCATCTATCACAACGGCCATTCCGAAGAGGCTGTGGGCAAAGCTCTCTCCCGTCATCCCCGCGATAAATACTTTGTAGCCACTAAACTGTCTAACTTCGGTCGTAACCAATGGAACCTTGAAAGCTGCAAGCAAATGTACCAGCATTCTATGGAGATGCTGAAGGTGGACTATATCGACTATTATCTGCTGCATAGCGTAGGCGGCAAGGGCCCCGACGAATTCAAGGAGCGTTTCGAAGATAACGGCGTTCTGGAGTTTTTCCAACAGGAACGTAAGGCCGGTCGCATCCGCAACCTGGGCTTCTCTTTCCACGGAAGTATCGAGACCTTTGACTATCTGATAGACAACAACGACGACTTTGAATGGGACTTCGTCCAGATTCAGATGAACTATATAGACTGGCGCCATGCCAATACCCAAAGAGGCAATACCGACGCCGAGTATCTGTACAACAAACTCGAGAAGGCCGGCATTCAGTGTGTTATCATGGAGCCGCTTCTGGGCGGACGTCTGGCTAATGTGCCGGAAGAAGAGCTGAAGATGCTGAAAGCCGAACGTCCCGCTGATACCCCCGCAAGATGGGCATTTCGCTGGGTTGGTTCACATTCCAACATACTGACAGTCCTCTCAGGTATGACTACGATGGAGGTCCTGCAGGAGAACGTTGCCACCTATTCGCCCCTTGAGCCATGCACAGACAGTGAATTCGCACTTATGGCCAAGATTGCCGACAAGATGAACGGTGTCCCCGTCATTCCCTGTACCGACTGCAAGTACTGTATGCCTTGCGCCTTCGGACTTGACATTCCACGCAACTTTGCGCTGTACAACAAGGCTGTCAACGATGGTATCCTGCCTTTGCCTGACAAAACAGCGGCAGACTATCAGAAACGCCTTGAAGGTGTTAACAAGATATTCCAGAAAGAACTCGACAAAAAGCAATGGGCCACTAAGTGTACCGATTGTGAGGCGTGCCTTCCCAAGTGTCCGCAACACATCCGTATACCCAACCAGATGGGGCGCATTGCCGAAATATTAAGGAAAAGATAATGAAAAAAAGATTGTTAGTTTTATCCGTCCTGTCACTCACGCTGATGAGTTTTGTCCAGGACTCACCCATTTCAGAAGAACAGGGTACGATGGTAGTCAACACTACTACACTCTGCCCAGATGTCAAAGGCTATGCCGATGTAGTCCCCGTTAAGATCTACATCAAGGATGGAAAGATAGAAAAGATTAAGCCCCTTCGCAATGCCGAAACTCCCAAATTCTGGGCTTTAATCAAAAAAGATATGCTGCCTAAGTGGGAGGGTATGGACGTAAAGAAGGCCGCCAAAGCAAAGGTGGATGCCGTCACTGGCGCTACTATGTCTAGCAAAGCTTTGCTGAAGAACGTACAGACTGGCTGTGATTATTACGTTAAGAATCAAAAGTAAAAAAGGGCGGTTAGCTATTAGCGTAATGTTCAATGTTCAATGTTCAATACTCAATGTTCAATGAAATACGATTTCTCTGAGATTGTTCCGCGCCTTGGTACGGACTGCATGAAGTACGACAAGGTTGACTGGTGTTGCGGCCGCAAGGATGTAATACCCATGTGGGTAGCCGATATGGACTTCCGTACCCCACCCTTCGTTCTGGAAGCCATGCAACGTCGTCTGCAGCAAGGTATCATAGGCTATACCTGCAGTCACGATGCCTATTGGAATAACATATGCCAATGGAATCTGGAACAATTCGGAATGGACCTGAAACGCGAGGAGGTTACCTATATCCCAGGTGTGGTATGCGGTATCTACCTGTGCGTGCAGTGCTTCACCAACGAAGGCGACAAGATCCTTATTCAGGAGCCTGTCTATCACCCCTTCCGCATAGTGCCGGAGCACAGCGGCAGACAGATTGTCTTTAATTCGCTGGTTCGCACCCAGGACAGTTTCACCATGGATATGGATAGCCTGCGTCGCGATATCAAAGGCTGCAAGATGATGATTCTCTGCAACCCTCATAATCCCGCAGGTATCTGCTGGACACGAGAACAACTGCAGGAAGTGGCCCATATCTGCGCCGAAGAAGGTGTCTTGGTGGTAAGCGACGAGATTCACTGCGACATGCTGCTGGAAGGACGCCGACATATCCCCTTTGCCAGCGTCAGCGATGAGGCCCGCCAAAACAGCATTACGCTTCAGGCTCCGAGCAAGACCTTCAATATGCCGGGCATTGTGGTATCGCAGGCTATTGTCTATGAACCCAAGAAGCGTCGCAAGTTCTTCACCTATATCGAGGGGAATGACTTCGACCTGGGCAACGTCTTTGCCTACGACTGCGCAGCTGCCTGTTATAGCCCCCAGGGCTTAGAGTGGAAGACTCAGATGCTGGATTATGTGCAAGGCAACATAGACTTGCTCTGTGAGCGCCTACAGAAGGAATGCCCCCAGATTGTTCCCATACGCCCGCAAGCCAGTTTCCTCGTTTTCTTGGATTGCAGAGGATTAGGCTATGAGACACAGGAAGAGTTGGATGACTTCTTTGCCAACAAAGCCCGCGTAGGCCTTAACTCCGGTGCTATGTTCGGACCTGGCGGTAAGGGTTACATGCGTATGAATGTAGGTTGTCCCCGCTCCGTAGTTAACCAGGCAATAGACCAAATAGTAGCAGCGCAGAAAGCCTAAGTTTCAGTTTTATCTGCCACACTTTATATAGTCCGCAGTTAGCGGACTGTCTGTCCGTCCCGCACGGACTCGCAGTCCGCCTACTGCGGACTATTTGCCAGAATACTTGCAAAGTCTACAGTTCACCCGTTAATAGGAATGCATATTTTTTTTAACGAATCCTTTGGCACATCCATTTTTTTCGTATATTTGCAGCGAACTACATATCCATTATTAACAAACACGTATCACCATGAAACAAAAATTACCTATAATGTTGGCTTTCGCCGTATTTTTTTGCTACCATTTAGGCATACATGCACAAACGCCCGACTATGTTATTACCGTAAACGGCTCGATTCTGGAACAACGGATAACTGATATCTGGCTGTACAGTCCGTACGGCAACAACTACTATGTTTACCAGAATAATATCAGACTGGTTGTAGAGGAGAATGACAGCACCCACTCTTACATTGACTTACATCCGCTACAAGTAGAAATGTTCTTCGGCGATGACGTCATTGATGGCATTGACAAACTGAAATTGTTTGATGCCGGGAGCATACAAGGCAAGCTGAATCTTGGCGGACTGCCTGCAGGTACTCCGGTCAGCATCTTCGATTCCAACGGTCGTCAGCGTTTCTCCACCAAAACCTCAGAGGGGGACACACCCATTGACACTAGTATGCTGCCAAGCGGCATTTATATTGCTAAAGCCGGAAAGACGGTCTTTAAGTTTATCAAAAAATAACAAAGGGAGGGACTACATATGAAAAGACTGATTTCTATATTGGTAGCCGCAATGACGTTTCTTGTAGCTACTGCCCAAATACAACTGAAGGTAAAGACCACTGACGGAGCCGTCTCTACATTTAACGATTTCTACGAGATGGCGTTTAATGACTCTGCAAAAGCCATAGATTTATATGCCGACTCTACTATGACCCTCTCCATGGATCAAATAAGAAGCATTTGTTTTGGCCGGGACAATCTGCCATGGAACCTTTCATGGAAGTCAATCTATAGTTCAAACCACTATATGTTCGGCTATGGAGCTATCATGCACGTTCGAGATGTAATGACAGAAGACATGACTTGTACTCAGAAGGGGTATGACCATTTTTCTAGCTGGGCAAAAAATATGTATCAGGGTACGGCATATTACTATTCTCACTATGTCTGGGGATACCAACGCGATATGGTGACAGAGGCCAACCAATGGATTGCCGCTTGCAAGGGGCAAGATGCCCAAAAAGGATTGTTGGGTGTAGCCTACGCATCCCGCGCCTTACTCTATTTAGATATGGCACGTATGTACGAGTTCTTACCCAATGATCGCACCAATCCTATTTCTGCCTCTGGCCAGAATGTAACAGGCTTAACCGTTCCCATCATTACGGAGGAAACTGAGATTGACAAACAGACAGGTTATTACTACGCCCCTCGTGCAACACGCCAAGAGATGGCAAAATTCATACTGGACGATTTAGATTTGGCAGAGAAACTGATACCAGAACTTGATATAGACAGTCATCTTTTGCCACACCTGGATGTTGTTTATGGCTTAAAGGCTCGCCTCTACCTTTGGATAGGTGATTATGAAAAGGCGCAACGGTATGCACGTCTCGCTATCGAAGCCACCACCACAAAACCAATGAATCGCGAGCAAATGCTAAGTGCCACTAAGGGATTTAACGACCCTACATGTTGGATGTGGGCTGTGCAGTATTTTCCTGATGATTATGCCGTTATTTCAAGTATCATTAACTGGACATCATGGGTCAGTAACCAAACCACATTTGGTTATACGGGTCCAGAAACTGATATGTATCTTTTTATAGATAAGAAGATGTATGAACGTATTCCAGACACGGATGTACGCAAATTGCTGTGGATAAGTCCTGACAATAATACCTTAAATGAACAGATACCATCTGTTGTTTCTGAATACGCCTCTGACATTAACCGATTTCTTCCTGGTTATGCCAGCATCAAATTCCGTCCTAGCCAAGGCAATGCAGACAATCACAGAGTTGGTGCATCAAGTGCATTCCCCCTAATGCGTGTAGAAGAAATGTACTTCATCGAGGCTGAAGCAGCGGCACAACAGGGGGAAATACAACAGGCTCAGCAGATGATTAACTTGTTCATGATACAGTACCGCGACCCCAGCTATACTTTCTCTGCACATAACAAACAGGCTGCTATAGATGAGATCATCAAACAGAAACGTGTTGAGTTGTGGGGCGAAGGACAAACATTCTTTGATGTAAAACGTCTCAATCTGTCTGTCACACGAGATTACGAAAATAGCAACTTCCCATATGACCGTCGCTTTAATACAGAAGGACGCCCTGCATGGATGAACTTTGTTTTCCCAACAACAGAAGAAAAATACAATGCGGCGCTGAATGAGGTTAACAACCCAGACCCATCCGATGTTTATAAGGCAAACTATCAGCCTGCCGACGAAGAAGCTATACGTAACAGCATACATGGCAATATGACACTCGACATTCCCAAATTCGTTGACAAGATAGAAGTATTGCCACTTGATTCCGTCGAACGGATTCTCTTTAGTTACACACTGCCAGAGAATGACGGAAATGTCTCATTTGAAAGCCAACTACAAGTATCTCTTTCACCCAGCTTCCCACAAGATCGGACAAAACACCTCTCAACTTCAACAGATAATTCCGGAACAAAACAAACATTTATCTATTGCACTACCCTATCCAACACATTAGCATGGCTTCTAAAGCAACAAGGCAAGCCTGCCAGCGGTGAGCCATACATATATCTTCGCATAAAGAGCTATGTAAAAGGTTTACCCATCGTCCAATACACATCCAACACGGTCAGTTTCAGGGTTTATGTAGGTGATAAGCCAGGTTACAGACAAGGATACAGCTATGCACCCACTCTCGTGGCAAACAGCGTAGAGGTCCTTGATATGGAACGACTGGCAGGTCAGGAAAACATCAAAGTATGTACTCTGGAGATGACAGGAAAAGGCAACGTATACACAACCAACACCACCGACTACCCCTACCGTATTAATCTAAATTTATGGGATATGGGCTTTAACATAAATGAGAACGGAATAGTTGACACCTATTACATGAATGAAGATCCTTTCATCTCAATATATAAAATCAATTGGGGCGAACAATTCACAGGCCATCCTGCGGAATATCCAGGATTGCAACACTATCAAGCAAACGTCACCTGTGAAGCAGAACGGGATGGCCTGATATTCTCACTTAAGAGCAACCCAATAGACGTTAGCGTTATCATCAATCGCCAAGCCTGGGAAGAATATGACTACCGTTGGACAGAGAGTCATTATACGACCATGAAGTCCGAGATGATGCCAAGTCTTAACCATGTATCATACGAAAAAGCGGCGGATGCAGACATCTACCGTCTACGGGCGCCTTACGCCACAGGTCACAACCTGTTGCTATTCGTAGACGAGAACAATAACGTAACGATGCCTCGTCAGTATGCTTACAACGACAGCTGGGGACAAGTTGTTTACGCAACAGGAACCGGCACATTCGATGGTTGGGTGTTTGATATGAATATAACCTTCTCGAACAAAGATGCATCTCAGAGTATCAATCGGCACGAAGTGTACGGGGAGAAACCAGAATGGAAGCCAACATACGAGGGATATTTCAATTCATCTCTATTCGGAGGAGAGATGCCTGGGGTAATTTATCAGTTATCTACCGACCCCAGCCAATGCAAAATGGTTCCCTTCATTTTAAATGATGAAGGATTGGAATTTACCTGGAACCAAAACTACAATTGGATTTCATTCCAAGACCAGTCTACGGGATACGTACATCCGAGTTACGGAACAATCATGGCCAGTGATGTTAATGGAGGCTATGTAGATACTGACGGTACGCTTCCCGTATTCCACTTTTACATCAAATACAATGTTGACGCAGGCTCCTTTGGTGTCTATGATGATACATTTGTCGTTACCAATGTAGCCACAAACAGGGCCAAGGCAAAAACAGCTCCCACTCCCCTTCAAGACAAGAAACCTAAGTTAAAACTTCAATTACCCAAACTAACAGAATAAAGGATACAAAACAGGTAAATACATTCTGAGGTGTACTGATTTTATAAACACTTTCTTTGCACTACCGTCTTTGGAATGAATGATATTAATTCCTGGTTTTGATAAGCATATCTTCCAGATTGGCTCCATTGAGATGAAATAGTTGAATAATCGTGTAGGAGGAAAAACGAAAGCATTTTTCCTCCCACTTTTAATGTTATGTCTAATTCCGGGAATTCTACTGACGGAGTGATGTGAAACTATATTATGGGTGCTCTGAATACAATTAATATATAACCATATCTACGATATTGCTTCTGTTGCCAGAACTCCATATAGGTTCTCCATTTTTCCATAGGTAAAAATTACAAGTAATCACATCATTCTCATAATTATAGCCACCACCCATCACATAAACATCAGTACCGTCAATATACAGATTGGTTACGTTATTATTACCTGTATCACCATAAATACTCTTCTTATCCACCTCTAGTTCATACAACTTTGCACCATTCTTCAAAACCCTGTATACATCTTTATTATTTTCACCCAACGTGCGATGTAGGTAGGATGTTAGCATATACACATTCCCTTGATCATCGACCCTGATTCTTAGTCCTTCTGATCTGTCAGCATCGTTGCCAGGTATATCAAATGGAATATCAAACGATTGATTTCCAATAGAATATGTCGTATACCAAGATTCCGTCCCTTTTCCATTCTTTACTGTCAAGATTTGTGTATAACCAATTGCATATGGGACATTGTTGAACAAAACTAAATCATTTACATAAGCCAGTTTACTTCTGTCACCCCTTTGTATATCTGTAACATCTCCGTTATGCCACATTCGCCAGATTTGTCCAAAATTTGAATAAAACCTATCTGTTGAATGATACGAGTATTTTTCCTTTTTTCCATGCTTCGAGGCTATGTAATATAAAGACCCTAGTAGTTAGAATTAACGCAGAAATTATTGTTACTTCGCATTGCAAAAATAGGATTTATTTTAATTCACACGAAGAAAATGGCAGTTTCTCTTAAGAAAACGGAGTTAAGGAACCATGAAATTAAGGCATTACAGAATTTAGGAACATGTTTCAGCTTCCTAAGAACAACCCATACTCTAACATACTTGTAGAAAGGGAGAACCATTGGTACTTGTTCAGTATGTGTCCAGTACTTGTTCAGTATATGTTCAGTTAATGACTGAACAAATAATGCAGAACTACTGTGGTTTTACCGCACATAGTTCGAGTCAACTTCTTTGCTACACTATGAGAACTCAGAAAGTACTCCTTACTTTTGCAGGAAGCCTTTGTGTTCTTTTGAGCAAAACACTTGGCTTTCTTGAGAATCGTCAGAAAAAAAATGTTTTATTTCGTTTACAACTCTCTTGTTTACTACTTTAGCTATGTTATATTTACTCTCGTAGGGGAAAAAATCAAGTTAATTTGGTTTTTCACTCACTTAATCGTAACTTTGCACAACAAAAACATATCTTTTATGAAAAGAGGCTTTTTATTCCTGATTCTGACATTCCTTTCTGTGCTTTATACTAAGGCACAAGAAGAGATCCTAATGGAACCTATCAGAAAGGATACTATAAGGCTGCTGACAATAGGTAACAGCTTCTCGCAAGATGCGGTGGAACAATACTTGTACGAGCTTGCAAAAGAAGTGGGCATACATATGATAATAGGTAATGCCTACAAGGGCGGGCAAAGTCTGGAACAGCATTGGACGGACATGACACAGGAACATGATGTGTATGAATACCGCAAAGTGGTAAATGGAGTACGCTACAACATGCCACGTATGCTATTGCCACCCATCATTACCGACGAGCAATGGGACTTTATCAGCTTTCAGCAGGCAAGTCATTACAGCGGCCTGACAACGACATACGAGCCGTACCTTTCGCAACTGATTCAATATACGGATAGTATAAAGACTGGCCAGGATGTGCAATACGGATGGCACATGACATGGGCTTACTCGAAAGACTCTAATCATGGAGGCTTTGCCAATTACAGCCGTAGTCAAGAAGCAATGTACGACAGCATCAGTTATGCCGTTCAGTGGACAAAGATCCTACACCCGGAATTCTCTTTTAATGTCCCCTGCGGAACAGCTATTCAGAATGCCCGCACAACCTATCTGGCTGATAACATGAACCGCGACGGATACCATCTTGACTATAAAATAGGAAGATATACAGCAGCCTGCACATGGCTGGAGACTATTACCGGCATATCGCCCGTAGGGCTAAGCTTCAAGCCGGATGGTGTGGATAAAACTGCCGCACATGCCTGTCAGGTAGCCGCACATGCTGCTGTTCAGAACCCCTTCGAGGTAACAAACCTAAGCAACGAAGGATTTCCCGTCAGAAATGATATTATTCCCACTGGGTTAATAAAAATAAACTTTGCAGAAAGATCATACGAAAGCAGTGACTGGAATACAATCACTCCTGCCATGCGTACCTACACATGGATTACAGACGCTAACAGCAATGTGACAGGCATTACACTGACCAGCACAAACGCCTTCCTGGGCACAAACACCAACGGGCCGACCTACACCACAGCCCATATGCTGATGCCGGGATGGGTTTCCCAATCGTGCATGTGGGGCTATGCCGCAGAGAGTTTCGGAAACCAGAAGCCTAAGGCCTCATGTACTCTTACCATAGGTCACCTGAACCCTGACCTGAAGTATGATTTTACGTTCTTTGCCTCGAGACAAGATTGTCAGGATTGGCGAGAAACGATGTTCACCCTTCAAGGCGATAAGGTATATTCGGACGGAGTGGATGCAGCCAACAATACTAGCCACACAGCTATTATAAAAAATGTAAGCCCTACAACCGATGGCAGAATAATCATTAACGTGTCACCAGGCAAGAGAAACAATAACAAGAACCGCTTCTACTATCTGAACGCGATGACAATAAAAGCCCATAAGTAAAGAGAAAATAAAAATATTAAGGAAATTCAGAAAACAAGAAGAAAAACTATATGGAACAGCAGAAACAGATTCAAATCCAGTTCCGACTGACAGATGTACAGGAACTGCAGTTCGTGAACCTTTCTAAACAATGGCCTGAAGGTGAGCTTCAGGTAAACAACCAACTGCAATTTAATTGCGATACAGAGAAACGACTGGTAAGATGTGTGACAAACTTCGAATATAAAAAGAACGATATTACACAGCTGATTTTGGGCGTGCAAACAGTGTTTGAGTTTGCCCGCGAAGGATGGAGCGCTATGTATGACTTGAATGGCGACCAGTGGATTCTGCCTGTTGGACTGGTTCAACACATTGCCGATTTGACTATTGGTGCTGCCAGAGGCATACTGGCTATCCGTACTGAGGAAGCTGGACTTCCCAAACAGATTTTGCCTCTTATTAATCCAGGTCAGATACTGCAAAGTAATATCAGTTTCAAGAGAACAACACAGGCAAAAGGTATGCCAATAGGCAATTCTGGGGGGAATGCATAAAAAGAGAAAGAAAGCTCATTCGTCCACGAAAAATATAATTTCGTCGAATAAATTTCTGTATCGCGGAATATAATCATACTTTTGCCATGTGCAAACAAGCGATGCATGACCATAGCTTGAAAAATCTAATGCAGAGGGCTGTAAATTTTACAGCCCTTTTATTGTATATGTTGGAAAAAGGTGGTACCTTTGCAAACAATTAAATAAACCTTGCCTAAAAAGCCCCTGTAGTTCAATGGATAGAACAACGGTTTCCTAAACCGTCGATCCGGGTTCGATTCCCGGCGGGGGTACCTCTAAAAGTTCAGAGTTTAGAGGCTACAGAAAAGGGGAGGGTGAGTTTTTGGGGTAAGAAATCAAGTGAAAATTTAAGAATCAAAAATAAGAGAAAACATGGAGATTAAGGAAAAGGAATCGGTAGTTGTAAGATTCTCTGGTGACTCAGGCGATGGCATGCAGTTGGCCGGAAATATTTTCTCTACTGTTTCTGCTACCGTAGGAAACAGTATTAGTACATTCCCCGACTATCCTGCAGACATCCGTGCCCCGCAGGGTTCGCTGACTGGTGTTAGTGGTTTTCAAGTTCATATTGGTGCAGGTCAGGTATTTACCCCCGGTGATCAATGCGATGTATTAGTGGCCATGAATGCCGCAGCGCTGAAAACACAGTACAAATTCGCCAAGTCAGATGCTGCTATCATTATTGACACAGATAGTTTTGGTCCCAAAGATCTGGAGAAGGCACAGTTTAAAACTGAAGACTATCTAGGCGAGATGGGGATTGATCCCGACCGTGTAATTGCCTGCCCATTGACGACAATGGTAAAGGATTGCCTGGCAGACAGCGGAATGGACGTAAAGAGTATGCTGAAGTGCCGCAACATGTTTGCTCTGGGCCTGGTTTGCTGGCTCTTTGATCGCGACTTGGATATCGCCTTTAACTTCTTGAAGGAAAAATTCGCCAAGAAACCCGGTATTGCCGAGGCTAACATTAAGGTTATTCAGGCCGGATACGACTACGGACACAACACACACAGCAGTGTGGCTAATGTTTACCGCATAGAAACCAAGAATAAGGTACCTGGACGATATATGGACATCACAGGTAACAAGGCTACAGCATACGGCTTCATTGCTGCTGCCGAGAAGGCCGGACTGAAGCTATATCTGGGTTCTTACCCTATTACCCCTGCAACAGACGTTCTGCATGAACTCTCTAAGCATAAGAGCCTGGGAGTAACAACCGTTCAGTGCGAAGATGAGATCAGCGGCTGTGCATCTGCCCTTGGAGCTTCCTTCGCCGGTGCTCTGGCTGTAACCAGCACCAGCGGTCCTGGTATCTGTCTGAAGAGCGAGGCTATGAATTTGGCAGTCATCATGGAATTGCCTTTAGTAGTTCTGGACGTTCAGCGTGGCGGTCCCGCCACTGGTCTGCCAACCAAGAGTGAACAGACAGACCTTCTGCAAGCTCTTTTTGGCCGTAACGGTGAAAGTCCCATGCCAGTAATTGCCGCTGCCAGCCCCACCGATTGTTTTGATGCTGCATACGCAGCCTGCAAGATGGCTCTTGAACACATGACACCAGTTATCCTGATGACAGACGCTTTCGTAGCAAACGGCTCTGGTGCATTCAAGTTGCCCAATCTGGCAGAATATCCCGCCATCAATCCTCCTTATGTTCTAGAGGAACTGAAAGGTACCTGGACACCTTATATGCGTGCAGAAAACGGCACTCGATATTGGGCAGTACCCGGACGTCAAGGTTTTGAACACATCTTAGGCGGATTGGAAAAAGACGATAAGACTGGCGCAATCAGCACCAACCCTGAGAACCACGATCTTATGACACGCAAGCGTCAAGCCAAGATCGACGCTATTCCGGTTCCCGACCTTGAGGTACTGGGTGACAAAGATGACGCAGAGTTGCTGATTGTAGGCTTTGGTGGCACATTTGGCCATCTGCATGCCGCAATGGACGAAATGCGTGCGCAGGGTAAGAAAGTGGCCATGGCACACTTCAAGTTCATCAACCCATTACCCAAGAATACAGCCGAGGTACTAAAGAAGTACCCCAAAGTCGTTGTTGCCGAACAAAACATGGGACAGTTAGCCGGTTGGTTGCGCATGAAAGTGGACGGTTTTGTTCCTGCCCAGTTTAACCAGGTGAAAGGCCAGCCCTTTGTAGTAGCTGAACTGGTAGAGAACTTCACACAGTTGTTGAACAAATAAAGAAAGGACATACATTATGGCATATACTCAGAATGATTTCAAGAAAGGACAGCCACGCTGGTGTCCTGGATGCGGTGACCACTTCTTCCTGGCTTCACTGCATAAGGCAATGGCAGAAATAGGTGTTGATCCCTGGAACACTGCTGTTATCTCCGGTATCGGTTGCTCTAGCCGTTTACCTCATTATATGGCTACATACGGCATGAACACCATCCATGGTCGTGCTGCAGCAATTGCTACAGGTGCCAAGGTTGCCAATCCTAATCTGACTGTTTGGCAGGTAAGTGGTGACGGTGACGGACTTGCCATTGGAGGTAACCACTTTATACATGCTAACCGAAGAAACATAAACCTGAACATGATTCTGCTGAATAACCGCATCTATGGTTTGACAAAGGGCCAATACAGCCCCACCTCACCACGCGGTTTCGTCAGCAAGTCATCTCCTTACGGTACAGTGGAAGATCCCTTCCGCCCTGCAGAGCTCTGTTTCGGTGCCAGAGGCCATTTCTTTGCCCGTGCCGTTGCAACTGACGCTCCCGGAACAATAGAGGTTCTGAAGGCTGCCTACGAGCACAAAGGAGCCAGTGTATGTGAGATTCTACAGAACTGCGTTATCTTTAACAACGGCACACACGATGCTGTCTATGATAAGGCTGGCCGAGCTAAGAACGCCATCTATCTGAAACATGGCGAGAAGATGCTCTTCGGAGAAAACAATGAATATGGTATTGTTCAGGATGGTTTCGGCGTTAAGGCTGTAAAGTTAGGCGAAGACGGATACACAGAAGCTGACGTACTGATTCACGATGCTAAGTGTGAAGACAATACGCTGCAGCTAAAACTGGCTGAAATGGAATGGCCTGTAGCCTTAGGCGTAATACGTGATGTAGTGGCTCCAACCTACGATGATTGTGTAACAGCACAGATTGAGGAGGTTAAAGCTCAGAAGAAGTATCACAACTTTGCTGAACTACTGGAAACTAATGATATCTGGGAGGTGAAATAACCCCCATCACACTCATAAGAAACAAAAAGCCCCATTCTTTAAGGAACGGGGCTTTTTCGTATCAGAACAGTCTGTGCGAGAATGTTATGCTCACAACAGGCCAACATTTGAACTTCTTTATTGTACTGACCATATCACCCACTTTACCAGGGACATCAGTGACATCGCGCGTAAGGTCTATGCGCATCGGTTCCTGCTCCACCCACTCGAACTTTTCGTTATCCCACGAAATCATGTCAAAGGGCTCGGAACTATCCACACGATATACGTTATCTATATAAACAGATGGAGAGCCTCCAACAAACATCACACCCGCATCAACAGCCAGTTTAAAACGTTGATCACGGGAAAGCGCTGTAGTATAGCCCAGACCCAAATAGGGACGGAACTTGCTGACATTTAATTCAGCCTTTGCCTGATTATTCTTATCAGGAACCATAACAGCTCTGCTTCCATCGGGAAATTTACCCATATAGGCACCCATCATACGAGCTTCTATCAGTCGACCATCTAAGCCCTCCACATCAAAGGAATGGTATTTCCCATTTGAATCCTCGTATCTGAACATGGGCTCTCCCTTACAAGCCTTAATATACATGCTGTTATACATGTTTATACCTACAAGAGTTGTATTCCCAGATGGATCATTTATTGCCTCGCCAATAGTTGAAGGACCCGCATAAAAACCCACTGTAACATTCCAATGCTTGTTGTTCTTGAATGGCATAATATCTACAAGGAACTTAAACTGTGTCCAAGTAGGACGCAACTGCATGTCAATATTATCCTTCATAGGCTCAGAAGTAAAATATGACATCATATCCTTCATGCGACGCAGTTTGCTGTCATCAATCTCACCCATGAAATCAACATTGAAATTACTATTGATTTTAAATTTTGGCATATAGGTAAAACCTGTACGCAAACGGACAAAGTCGCCGACAGGCATAGTAATGTCTGCACCTACTCCTGTGCTAGACACATTAACGCCCAAGTCCATGTGATTAAAATAATCTTGAGCAGAAACCGTAAGCGTTATAAACAGTCCGAAAGTCGCTAACAATCCTTTAACCTTCATCATTTAGTCTTATTAGTAGAAAATTACTGTTTTAAAATCTTCTTTCCATTAACTATATAAATACCCTTGGACTTCATAGCCGAAATGCGTCTTCCTGCGAGATCAAACATCACCCTGTCTTCTTCCTTATCATCGGCAGATAGAGTATTAATAACGTCGACGATATCCTGGGAGCAAGTATATATTACGTCCTTGGCAGGCATTACTTGGTATTTGGTACCTTGCCAGTCAGCATTTGTAATAACAATACCATTCGAGCGATAGGTATATGCAGGAATGGAGTCGCCACAAGCAACTACCTGCTGATGTACCATCTTACCTCCCACATAGTACCTCACATAATAAGGATTGCCCTTATATGTTCCATAAACGTTTACATCATGACCTGGCATAGTTGCAGGAATATCTCCCCATCCAGAGAACGTATATCCGGTAATGGGTGAAGGGGTATTAGAATAGGCAGTAATAGACTGTCCATACTTATAATCTCGAGAGAAGTATACGTACTCCTTATATCCTGCCCCGTTTATAACGTACCGAAGCTTATAAGTGCCAATGGTGAAAGTTCCGGTTACGGTGATATCATTTGCAGGCATGGTTTTAGGAACCTGACTCCAACCACTGAATTTATATCCTTCCTTAACAGGATTATCAATTAGTGTAATAGCCGATCCAAATGCAACTTCCACAGTCTTGTACATAGTACCATCAACAACATAAATCACATTGTATATATTGGGTTCGTATACAGCTGTCACTGTCAGATCGCCAGCAGTCATTGCAGAGGGCAGACCCTTCCACTCCTTAAAATGATAACCATATTTCTCGGGGGCAGTTGGCGGAGTTATGGTCTGACCACAAGGAACCTGCTGCTCCTGATACAATTGTCCGTCAATCACATATTGTATCGTATAGACAAGCGGTGTATAGCTTCCAGTAATAACAACATCATTACCTGGCATAACAGTCGGTATGGTACTCCAACCGCTGAAAGTATATCCGTCGCGTGTAGGATTACCCAGCGGAGTAATAGCATCACCATATGTATATGTCTGCGTCTGGTACTCTACCCCATCAATGACATATATAAGTTTGTAAGTACCAATGGTAAAGTAACCAGAAACTGTGATATCATTTGCAGGCATTGTCTCTGGTAATCCATCCCAGCCACTGAAATTATATCCTTCACGAGTTGGATTATCTGCATTTAAGGGTTGACCAATTTTCACTCTTTCCGTCTTATAAACTTCACCATCAATCATATAAGTAACAGTATATAAGCTATTAGCCAAAATCTCCTCGTACTCTGCCTCTTCGATGACGGTCAACTCATTAGGACTACCAACAGGCAAAGTCATATACGAGATGTTGGAGGGTAAATAATATGAACCCTCTATTTCTTTAAGGTATTGTGTACTTTTAACAAAACCCACCTTACCTTCGCTTGTTATGCCAAGTACACGCATACTTGCTTCGTCATATGCTGTAATGGCATCTTTAGATTTGTTCCTACGATCATAGTTACAGAACATGACACCCTTCATCTTACTCGGAAGAGAAGCATCCTCACAAGCCACCAAATCCAGTCGGTTACCCGATGGGGAACTGGACGAACACTCTATAAGCACCGGCGTATACGAAGGAACGATACCGGTAATCTCACTTAATACAGCATATCCTAATTCCAGATCATACTTACTTACAGTATAAATCCTCATACCGGAAGATGCAACCTTAAAGGGAAAGGCTGCATAAAGCGGATAATAGTATTTTCCACTAACAGAGAAGAGAGGAGATATACCAAAGTAACCGTCTGTAGCACTATTCACCGGATGAATCAGC
>Ga0265299_10001423_pt1 | contig 27233 bp, 22 predicted proteins | sample AusTroGonzalo_MG_4_FD_193485 | JGI IMG/M metagenome (GOLD analysis project Ga0265299, IMG submission 193485) | Bovine rumen microbial communities from tropical cattle in Woodstock, Queensland, Australia - Gonzalo_02 | ecosystem: Host-associated > Mammals > Digestive system > Stomach > Rumen ... | reverse complement strand
AGTGAGCGCAAGGTTCTCGCCGCCCGCGGAAAATCCGCCCGTACGGGTGAGCTGACCCCGGTAAGTGAGCACTTCCGGCACGGCGGCGGTCGCCGCCGAGGCGACAAGCGCCAGCATCGCCAAAATTGCAGGTTTGCAGGTCTTGTTCATTTTATTGTCCTTTCACATTTCTCGTTAGACAGGATTTACATGATTTACAAGATTATCCAAACCTCTCAAATCCTGTTAATCTTGTTAATCCTGTCTAAAAACATTTTGTGTCTCCTTCAGTTTTCAAGCTCACCGACATCGGCGATGCGCTTTAGATAGAAGATGCCGAGCGACTGGATCGGGCCGTTGGAGATTAGCCCGCCGACGGTCCAGGTCGCGTAGCCCGCCGTGGTCTCGTTCGGGTTGTGCTCGAAATCGACGTCCTCGGCCGGTGCGTTCTGCTTGTGCCACGAGAGGTAAAGCGTGTTGGTGACGCTCCAGAGCTCCGGCTTCACAGGGTTGACGTAGTTCGCAAGGTCGTCGCCGCTTACGACTTCACCTTCGTAGTCCGCCGTCCTGCCGTCGTGGTCAGGATGCCAGGCGTGGCGGAACGGATTGTCCCGCGCATTTGCGTCAACCGTCCAGTTGAACTGCAGCTGGTCGCCGAACGTCGTGTGAGCAGAAGCATCGACAATCGGATTGGCGACGCTCATCATCACCGACGAGAGACGCCTCGGATTCTCGCACGCCGCCTTGGCGGACGAAAGCTCCTTGAAGAGCCGCACCTTCCCCTCCGCGTCCACGCCGGCCGCGACACGCTGGAGGAGCTGGGGCGTGCCATTCGCGGGGACATGGACGAGGATGTTCATCCTGAGCGTCCCGGCCGCTGCCGTCGGTGTCTCGTTCGTGAGCGACGAAACCGTCTCCATCTGGATGTAGCCCCCCCAAAGTCCGACCGGGAACGCCGCTTCGTCCGCCGATTTCTCCTCGACCGTCACCGGGATCCTCACGCGCATCTTCGTTTTCTCCTGTTCCTCAATCACCATCACGGCGGCGTATGTTTTGCCCGCCGTCATCGCCGTGCGGTCGATGGTGAACCTCTGTACGCTGGTCGCACCCGGCGCAAGCGCAACCTCCCAGGAAACGCTCTCCTCGACGTTCGTCCACGATTCGTCGCCCTGCTCGTCCTTCACTTTGCGCTTCATTGGCGGAACGTTGTCCCTTTCCTGCTCGTCCGCCGAGGCGACAATCGTCACACGGAAAGTGTGGTTCGTCGTGCCGAAGTTCTTGAGCGTGACGCTCGCGAAGTCGCCGGAGCCAAAGTCGACTGACGCCGAACCCAAGAATCCGATCACACCCGGCCAGTCACCGTCCTTCGTCGCTGTGAGGGCATACGCCTTGCCGCCTTGCAGCGCAGAGCCGCCGATAATCCCCATCGAGAGGAAAGACGGCGCCTGCTCGTTGGTTCCTGCAATCTTGTAGGCGGTGCCAGACGCCGTGCCGTAGGGACCCTCGCCAAAATACAGCTTTGCCGTCACGGTGTCGTTCGTATCCACCGAGACGCCCATGAGGTTCATGAAGCCGGTGTCGCCGGACGTGGCGCGCCAGGTCTGCCGCGGCGCAGCGGGGACGCCGAGAAACGTCTTCGACCAGACATTGGTCGTATAGATCAGGTAGACGTTGCCGCCCACGAGCGAATCCATCGTCGAGGCCGTCTCGTCGTTTGGAAGCCACACATGGTATGAAATCGGCTTCTGGTCGATCGATGTTCCATCGTCCGCGATCTGGCGCGTGGAGGAGTAGGCATCCGACTGGTAGGATGCGACGCGCGTGACGGGTGCACCGGCGAAAAAGTCCGCGCACACCGCGTTCGCCGGCGTAGATTCGAGGTAGATCGCGTTCCACCCCTTCGCGAGCGTCATCGTCTCCCTGATGTGCGCAGCCGATGCCGAAAGCGACACAAGAGACATAAAGGACAGAAGCAACAAGTATCGTGTAATCTGTTTCATAACTTTAAACTTTCAACTTCAAACTTTAAACTTTAAACTTTTACTTCGCCTCCAGCTTGAAGAACTGGCTCTTTGAGCCCTCGGCTGGGACAACATAGATGGTCGTCACGTCCGCGTCATCCTCGTCGGCGGAGAACATCACCTGCTCATGTTCGACGTCCGTCTCGGATTTCTTGACTGGCTGGGTCGCCCACTGGGGATTAGTCAGCGAAAGCGTCGTGCTGACGCCATAGACGCGCCCGCCGGCATACTCGAAGGTGATTGCGTGCGGGGCGTTTTGGGAAGCGGAATAGGCGGTGATCGCGAGTTTGTCCGACGGATCGAAGGGATTCGTCCCTGCGCGGTACTCAGCGTAATTCGACGCGCCGTCGTCGTCATAGTCGGCAAAGGGATCGTATTCGCCCTCGATCTCGTACGCCTCCATCCAGGCCGCAATCGTGTCGACGTATTCCCGGGCGACGTTGACCGTCTTGTCCGTGCCGTTCGTCGCGGTGTAGCTCTTCGTGTCAATGAGCGCGAGGCAGACCGTCGACACGGCGTTTGCGTCACCGACGGTAATCGGGTCGACCGCGAGGGAGAGCCCCGAGTCCTGGACAAGGACGCAGTTCATAGTGTCGCCAACAGCCGCCGTGGAGTCGGTGGCCGCCGTAGAGAGCGGAATCTGCAGCAGGAAGTTGTAACCGTCCTCCGTGGGATTCGCCACCTTCGTGGAGGCGATGACCGTTCCGTTAGTCGCGACGGCCTGGATGGTCACATTGGCGGACGAGGTCAGCACCTTGTTCTGCCAGTCCTTGAGCGTTCCCTTGATAAGGTGCGTCCCGAGCGGGAAGTTCGCCGCCGCGTTGAGAGTCGCAGCGTAGAGGACTGCGCACATTGTATAGAGTGCTGTTTTTTTCATTGTTGTTGTTTCCTTATCTTCATCTTCCTTTCAACGGAGGAATCAAGCATCAGTATTTTACCATTTTGGCAGACTTTCCGCAAGATGGCTTCTGACATTTTCGGGGGGGGGATATTTGCAATTATCATACATTAATTGCCACTTTTATGTAAGACATATGAGACAATATCGGCATAAAAGAAACAAGCGAAGACGCTGCCTACAAAACGGGGCCAGGTCTGTTGGGGCAGACACGCTCCTGCTCGTCGACCCGACCGAGGCCCTTTCAGCGGAGCGGTATCGGGAGCCATACCCCGCCGTATCACTCTTCTGGGCCGTACTCTATGGGGAACCAGGTGCGGTAGTAGTTGGACGGCTGCCAAAGATTGCCCGCGGAGGCATAGTCACAGAACATGACTGCGAGGCCGTTCGCGCCCTCGGGGTTCTCGTGGTGCGAACCGATGGGGAGCGTCGCGGAAAACGCCATCCAGATGTCGTCCGACGGCGTGCGAACGGCGGAGAAGCCGTCCATGCGCTTCCCGTCCGCGACCACGCCGCGGCGAAATGGCTCTGTCATGTCGCCGTCAGCAAAGCGGCTGTCGCGAGCGAGCAGCACCGGGCCGCGTGTAAACGCGACGGAGTGGTCGATGACATGCGCGACGACCGGCATGTCGAAGCTGATTTCGACTATGTCGCCGAGCTTCCATTCGCGAGACACGGAGAAATAGGAACCCGGCTTCACGCCCTCCTGAGACTTTCCGTTCACCTTCACGACGGTCTTTACGCTCCAGGCGGGAATCCTCAGGCGCATCACGAGAGGGCCTTCCGTGTGGCTCACGATCCTGGCGTAGTTTGCGCGCGGATAGAGCGAGTACATGTCGAAGCCCTTCACGAGCGCAGAAGCGTAGAAGTTGAACGTCGCCGTCTTGCCGTCGTTGCGGCAGAGCTCCTTGAGGAAGCAGAGGAAGCCGCGCGGCCCGTTCGCCGTGCAGCAGTCGGTATGCATGTAGCAGTGGTGCTGGCCGTGCCAGCGATTGCCGGAGAGAGGAGTGTAGCCGGCAAACTCGGTGCCGTCCATCTTCATGGCGGCGAGATACGCGTTGTAGAACGTCTTCTCGAGCTCGTCGGCCCACTTCGGGTCGTCCGTCACCTCGAGAAGCTTCTCGCAGAAGCGCATCCATGTCGTCGTGACACATGTCTCGTGGAGACGGAGATAGGGGAGATGCTGCTTTCTGGCGCCATGGTACCACGCCTCGGAGCAAGCGCAGCCGCCAGCGAGGTTGATCTCCTCTTTTATTATATCCTCTCCGGTCATCACTGCGGCTTTAAGAATATCATCACACTTCCCCGTTCCCACCCCTGCTAGGGCATCGCCTTCGGCGACTCGCTCCGCTCGGGGGATACGTTCCACGTTACCCGTTCCCGGTTCCCCGTTACCCGTTACCTCGACATATTCCAACAGCCCCTGGTAGCAGCTCATCATCTCGTAGGACTTCCAGCGGTTGTGCTTCATCACATATCCGCCATGAGTGTCCGGCTTGTTGCCATAGCCGTTGCGATCGGCGACGGACACGCCCTTGAGGGCAAGATCGACAAGTCTGGGCCCTGACTCAGGTTCAGACATGCCCTTGACGATGTATGTAGCGAAGTCGAGATACTTCTTGTCGTTCGTGCGCCTGTAGAGCCACACGACTGGCTCGAGGATCGACGAGCTCGCGTAGCCAGACCAATTGCCTGTCTGCCAAAGCTCGCGCCCGCGGCGACCGTTTGGTCCGATTTCGGCGATCACGTAGTCGCAGAGGCGGCGGCAGGCATCAAGGGCTCTTTTCCCCCGTTCCCCGTTACCCGTTACCCTTTTCCCGTTACCCGTTACCAAATCATAGTAGTGCAGAAGCCCCATCATGGTGTACTTCATGCCCCACACGTCCCATCCCTCGCCACAGCGAAGCGCGTCGGGGTAATTCCCGATGTAACCGCCCTTCTCCTGCGAGGCAAGTATCCTGTCGATGCCGTGGTCAATCGACGCGCCAAGCTCGGCGCTTCCGGTGTAGACCGAGTACGGAACGGCGGAGTGCATCCATTTGCCCCAAAACTCGGTCTGCCACCAGCCCTTCGTCTCGGTCTTCTCGAGGAAAGGCGCGGTGATGTAGTCGACGTCCGTTCCGATGACATGGCCGGCTACCATGCGGTCAAGCTTCTCGCCAAGCGGGCCCTTGAGTCGCGTCTCGCCGATGTTGTCAATTGAATCGCACGACGCCGCAAGCGAGAAAGTCGCTGCGCCCGCCACTATCAAAAAAACAGGAATCGCTTTGCAGTTCATGGGGAATCCCCTCTTCCCGGAAAACTTAGGACGGGTGGTTGTGGGAAGTGGATTCGAACCACTGAAGGCGTTAGCCAGCAGATTTACAGTCTGCCCTCGTTGACCGCTTGAGTATCCCACAATCGGAAAACGGCGCATAGTATATCATTCTACGCGCCGCAAAGTCAAGGGGCCGATCAGCCCTCCGCCTCAAGGGCGGCGTCGACTTCGTCGGTCGTCTCCATGTTCGTGTAGACGTCCTGGACGTCCTCGAGATCCTCGAGCATTTCGACGAACTTGTTGATCGCCTTGGCGACGTTCACGTCGGAGACTGGATTCGTCATGTTGGGGACAAGCCCAATGCTCGAGCTCTCCTCGTCGACGTTGATTCCGCCGGCCTTGATCGCCTCGATGACGGTCGTGAAATCGTTAGGCTGGCACTTGACGGTGAAGCCGCCGTCCTCGGAAAGGACGTCCTCGGCGCCCGCCTCAAGCGCGACTTCCATCACCTTGTCCTCGGTGACGCCGTCGGCAGCGGGAATCATGATCTGACCCATGCGGTCAAAAAGACGCGACGCGCTGCCCGGCTTCGCAAGCTCGAGGCCGTTCTTCTTGAAGACGTTCGAGACTTCCGCCGCGGCGCGGTTCTTGTTGTCGGTCAGGACGCGCACGACGACGGCGGTGCCGCCCTTGATGCCCTCGTACTGGGCGTCGACCATTTCGGCCGACTCGAGCTCGCCGGTGCCCTTCTTGATCGCGCGCTCGATGTTGTCGTTCGGCATCTGCGCCGCCTTCGCCTTGGCGATGAGCGTGCGGAGCGTCGGGTTGTTGTCGGGGTTGCCGCCCTTCGCCTTCACGACGATCGTGATTTCCTTGCCGAGTTTCGAGAAGATTTTGCCCTTCTTCGCGTCTGCCGCGCCTTTCGCGCGCTTGATTGTCGCCCAGTGGCTGTGACCTGACATGGTTTATCCTTATTTTTGAGTGTTAGTTTGAAACAGCGTCGTGCGCAAAGGCTTTATGCCTTGTGGCGGTAGGTGATGCGGCCCTTCCCGAGATCGTAGGGCGAAATCTCGACGGTGACCTTGTCGCCAATCGCGATCTTAATGAAAAATTTGCGCATCTTCCCCGAGATGTGCGCGAGCACTTCGTGCCCGTTTTCGAGCTTCACCTTGTACATCGTTGCAGGCAGAACCTTGGTCACCGTCCCGGTGACTTCGATCGCCTGGTCTTCTTCTTTCGCCATTCAGCAGTTCCTTGTTTGCCTTTAAGTTCGGGTATTTTACCAAAAAACCGCCGGAATGGCAATCGCGACGAGACGATTGAAAAATTTTGGAGAGGACGGCTATCGGCAGGCGCGGGAGGCGGACATGTAGAGAATTGCCGCGGAAACGGCATCATGCGGATCGACCGTTTCTTCGCTGAGCGGCGGCTTAGTCCAGTCGGGGCCGTTGAGCCCATCGGAAAGACGGCGCGAAGTCCACGCAAACCGGGCGTTGGCGAGAATGTAGTCGCGGTACTTCTCGCATCCGGGACGCCTGGCGAGTTCCGAGAGATACCGCATCGCGACGCCGTTGGAGAGACCTTCTGCAATGCTCCCCGCGCAACGCACGGCATCCGACGATCCTATCAATCGGTCGGCGGCCTTCTTCGCGTTAACAAGGTAGATCGCGCTTCCCGTCGCCCTGTAGAGCCGCATAGACGCACCGATGAAGACGCCTGCGTTCTCCGCAGATTCGGCGTCCGAACGGGTGCCGTCCATGGACAGTCCTTCGCGGACCGCGCCAGTCGCAGGGTCGAACATGCGTTCAACCGTCCACTTGTAGAGGCGGCGACCCTGCAGCAGATACTTGACGTCCTGCGTCGCATAATAGAGATTGAGCGCCACTACTACGGCGTTGAGATTGACCGAGGCGCTCTTCGATGTCTTCTCGTCGCTCCTATGCCACATGCCGCCGCCAAGTGCGTTGTCGACCTGGTTGAGCCAAAGCGAGTCGTAGAGCGTCCGCGCCTCGTCGAGATACTTCTGGTCGCCACTCGTGCGCGAGGCGCGCACACAGACGATTGCCCATTTCAGGACCTCGTCGTTGCGGCTATTCGCCGCACGGTCGGGATACACGGACGAGAAGTCGCCGAAATATGCGGCGACGGCCTCTGCCGCAAGATCCTTGCGCCAAAAAGTGGACACGTTGTCGAGAAGAAGCGAGAAGACTTGGGTCGCAAAGTTGAACGACGGAGCGGCGTCTCCTTTCCCGTCTGCGAGAAGCGCGACTTCATTGGAGAGCCGGTACTTGGCCCATATTGCCCTGGTGGAATCTGTCCCGCGCTGGTACCAGTAGAGCTCACGGTCCTCGATGCCCTTGCCCTGTTCGACGAGATCAGAGGGTGTCTCTTCCTTGGTGCACTCAGACGACTTGCACCCGGCAAGAGCCACAAGCGTAAAAAACACTGCGACGAACCGCAACATCATTTTCCCCTCTGCCTAAGGATTTCGTACATGGCGACAGATGCGGCTGTCGCGGCATTTAGCGACTCGAAGCCGCCGGGCATCGGAAGGACTGCTATGAAGTCGCACTTCTCTCGCACGAGACGCGAGATGCCGTTACCCTCCGCACCGACGACGAGGCCGACGCGCCCCTTGAAGTCGATGTCCGTGTAGTTCTTCGCGTCCTCGCCCCAGTCAAGCCCGGTAAACCAGAGCCCGGCTTCCTTTAGCTCTTCAATCGCGCGCGGCAGATTGACGACATGGGCTACCTTTATGTACTCCGTGCCACCGGCCGAGGCGCGGACGGCCGCGGGCGTAATGCCGCAGGCGCGGTCCTCGGGAATCACGACGCCAGTTGCGCCGACTGCCGCAGCCGTGCGGAGGATCGCACCGACGTTCTGCGGGTCTTCAAGATGGTCAAGGACAAGGACTAGCGCGTTTTCATCCTCTTCGACATCGCGGACTATGTCCTCGATGCCGACATACGGATAGCCCGTCGTCTTTAGCGCGACGCCCTGATGGTGGCCGAAGCGCGTCAGGCGGTCGAGCTGGTCGCGGTCCATCGTGCGGATCATCAACCGCCGCGACTGCGCCTCGGCGCGTATGCGGGCGATCTGGTCGTCCTCGTCGGGGAACGCGGGCGGCAGGACGATTTCAGACGCGGTGCGGCGAGCGGCGGCGAGAGCTTCTTCCACGGGATTCCTCCCGTAGATCCACTCGCCGCCGGTCACCAGCTCGCGCGGGCCCTTGTGGTGCCTTGTATTCTGGTAGTTTCCCAAATTCGTCTCCAGCAGTTACCGCTTGAGCAGAACGTCCTTCTCGTACTTCTCGACCGCCTTGAACCAGGACTCGTCGGCAACGACTCCGTTGCGCTTGCAGAACTCGGCCCAGACTTCGTCGACGGGATAGTTCTTGTACTCCTCCTGGAGAACGAGCTGCGCAGTGAGGGCGCCAGTGTCCTGAAGCTTCGTCAAGTCCTTCCACGGAACGAGCATCGCCTTGAGGAGCTCCTTCTGCATGTTGCGCATGCCAAGCACCCACGCCGCGACGCGGTTGATCGACGCATCGAAGTAGTCGAGCGCGACGATGAAGTTCTCGGGGCCCATCTTGACGATTTCCTGCGCGCACGCGCGGAGGTCGTCGTTCTGGCGGATCACGTGGTCGGAATCCCACCTGACCGGGCGCGAGATGTGGAACGCGACCTTGCCGAACGTCATCAGGAACGAGCTGATCTTGTCGGCGACCGACTCGGTGAGGTGGAAGTGCCCCATGTCGAGAAGCGCGAGGATCTTCGCCTTCATCGCGTAGCCCATCACGAACTCGTGCGAGTTCACGGTATAGCTCTCGACGCCGATGCCGAAGAGCTTCGACTCGAGGAACGGGATGACTGCCTTCTTGTTGTACTTGTACTTGAAGATCTTGTCGAGGGAGTCTGCCATGCGCTTGCGCGGTCCGAGGCGGTCGCTCGGCTCGTCCTTGTAGCCGTCGGGGCACCAGAAGTTGATGCCGCAGGGCGACTTAAGCTCCTTCGCGAAGTACTCGCCGATCTTGAGGCACTGGATGCCGTGCTTGATCCAGAAGTTGCGGATCTTCGGATCGGGGTTCGAGAGCGTGAGCCCGTCGGCTGCCTTGGGGTGGGAGAAGAACGTCGGGTTGAAGTCGAGCTTGACGCCCGTCTTCTTCGCCCACTTCACCCACGGCGCGAAGTTCTTCTCGCTGAGCTTGTCGCGGTCGATCACCTTGCCCTCGTGGATTCCGTAGCAGGCATGGAGGTTGACGCGGTGACGCCCGGGGATCAGCGCAAGCGCGAACTCGAGGTCCTTCATAAGTTCCTGAGGAGTCCTCGCCTTGCCGGGATAGTTACCGGTCGTCTGGATGCCGCCCGACGCTCCGCCAGTCGTTTCGAAACCGCCGACGTCGTCGCCCTGCCAGCAGTGCAGCGAGATAGCGATCTTGCCGAGGTCCTTGATCGCCTTCTCGGTGTCGATGCCGATCTTGGCGTACTTCTTCTGCGCTTCCTTGTAGCTCATTGTTCTCCTTTTTGTATGTTATTTTAAACCACGAAATTTTTAAACCACGAAATACACGAAAAAAACACCTTGTCACTCTTCTTCGGGCTTGGGCAGCTCGAACGAACAGCCGGTCACGCGGACGTCCGTCGGCGCAAAGTCACCGTTGTGGTTTTCTGCCTTGAACCAGATCCATTCCTGGCCCGTGACCTTCACGCGGTCGAACCAGACGTTCTCCATCTCCCACGCGTAACGCGAGACGAATCGGCGCTCGGGGCCGATCGTGTCGAGCGTGATGTTCGAGAAGACGGAGTCGCGCAGCTTGAGGCCTATGAAGCCGTTGCACGCGCACCCGGTCGCCGTGATGTTGGCGAGGATCACGTCGTGGACCCATGCGCCGTACAACCCCTGAGACCGGTGGAAAGCCGGCTCATCCACCACGCCGGAGTCCTCGACGTCAATCAGCTTGCAGTTGATTGCGAGGCAGTCGTCGGCGGAGAAGGCGTCGGCGGAGATGGACTTGATGAGGTGGTTGCGGACGATCTTGCAGCACGGCCCGTTCGCCATCTCGGTCGTCGCACCCCCGGTCACGTAGCCCGTAAGCCTGTTGCCGAATACGAACGTGCGCGCGACGGCGCGGCCGCCCTTGTTGCGGACGATGCAGTCCTCGAGCCAGCAGCTCGACTTATCGTCCACGCCGGCAAGTGCATAGCCCTGGCCGCCTTCGATGTCGCAGAAGATCTGCACGTCCTTGAACTTGAGCTTGTCGCAACCGGTACGACCGCCCTTTATGCGGATGTCCTTGCGCGTGAGCCCGGGAGCCGGCATGATCGTCGTCCAGTACTTGCGGTCATTGCCGCCGCCGATGCGCTCGGCCGTGTACACGCCCGGCTTGGAGAGAAAGACCGTCCCGCCGTCGCCGGCACGCTTCACCGCCTGCTTCATCGTCTTTACAGGCGACTCCTTTGTGCCTTCGTTGTAGTCGATTCCGTCCGCCTGGTCAAGCCATATCGTCTTTTTGGAACCAAGATTGCCGTCCTTGTCGCAGTAGAGCAAGAGGTCGGGGAGCTTGTGGCTCGTGCCGTCCTCGGCAACCGCCTTCGCGCCGACGACCAATTTGTTTTCCTTTAGCTTCGCTATGTCAAACGACGCGGGGTCGATCGTGAACCAGTGCTCGACGACCTTTGTCCTGTCGTTGAGTGTGGGATTGTCGACCTTTGCGGCCTTCTTGCCGTTTATGGTGAATTCGACATAGAACGGCTTGTCGTAGAACGCGACTACGCCCGCCTTGAAAGGCTCCTTGAGGCGCTGGCATGGAATTACGTCCCACTGCGCTACTGGGCGCGCGGCGGAAATGGCCGGTGCCGCGAACAGTGCGGCAAAGGCAAAGGACAGAATACTTCTCATTGTCTCATTCTCCTTTCTGCTCATTGAACTTCTCCCTGTTGATCCAAAGTCCGAGCGCGGGGTTCGGGATGAAGTAGATCTCCTCCCCGTCCACTACATTGTAGCCGTACTTCAGCTTCGCCGGATCGTACTTAGCGGACATCTCGTCGTATGAGGCGGCCTTGAAGCCAACACCTTCCACTTCCTCGCGGGAGATTTCCCTCACACAGTAGGTGATCGAGAAGCGGCCATCGGACGAGCCGTGGATAAGGTGCGCGGCCGCGCCCATGTTCGCACGGAGGTCATCCGCATCCGGGCGTTTGAACACCTCGAGCGTGTGGAGGCGCCCGCGGTAGCCGTACTTTCTGATAAGCCCGTCGACCGTCTTGTCCTCGCCGAACTGGTGGACTCCCGGCGCAAGGATTATCAGCTCTCCGCCGTCGGCCATCGCCATGCGCGTGCGGTAGATCGCCTTGTTTCCAAGCCAGGTAGACGAGAACTCGGACGGGTCGAGGTAGACGACGCACTTCCGCAGGCCGTGCTCCACGTAGTCGATGTTGCGCTGCTGGGCGAGCTTCACCGCCTCGGTGAGGCAGTTGCGCCCTTCGCCGATGAAAAGGCCGTGGCTCGCAATCCTGCCGCCAGGGGCGGTGTTCACGGTCAAAACCCAGAGGATCGGGCGGTGTGCGACGTAGTGGTCGAACGCATAGTCGAATAGCTGCCTGACCGGAGTGTGGTCGCGTCCCATCGCCTTCTCCATCCCGCATACGGCGCCTATCATGTGCGACTTGTTGATCATGTCGCTGCCGCCTATGCCGACGAAGATGTTCTTCGCATGGTTTGCCATTCCGATCACCTCGTGCGGGACGACCTGCCCTGGCGAGACGATCAGGTCGTACTTGTCGTCCATCAGCCTGCGATTGACCTCGACGGACACCGGATCCTTCCACAGACCCTCGGAAATGCGCTCGACCTCCGCCGCAGGCACTTCGCCGAGGCGGACTACGTCGGTGCGCCAGTTGTGAACGAGCATCTTCCCGTACGGGATGTCGCCGAACATCGTCTTCCACTGCGACTCCGACACCGGCACGTGCGTGCCGAGCGCCGGCAGGATGTCGACGTTCGCTCCCTTCGCCGTCAGAAGCCGGTAGAACACCTGCGTTATGAAACCGGCGTTGGAGTGGAAGCGCGTGAAGTCCGGCGGAATGACGAGCGCGTTCCTCACCGCGCCCCTGCGCGACTCCCAGTCCATGAGTGCCTGCTCCAGAAGCTTCGCAATCTCCTCGTCGGAAATGACGCTTCCCTCTTCGGCTATCTTGAAAATATCCATTTTTCAATTCCTTTCGCCACGCCGCAGTCGTCGTTCGACGGCGCAACGTACTTGGCGACGCGCTTCACCTCGGGATCGGCGTTCTCCATCGCCACTCCAAGGCCCGCCGCCTCCACCATCGTAAAGTCGTTCATACCGTCGCCGAACGCCATGCAGTTCTCGAGACCAAGCCCAAGATGCTGCGCAAAACGCCTGAGCGCGTTGCCCTTGTGGGCAGAGGCTATGTTCAGCTCGATGTTGTTCCATGTCGAAGACGTGGCCCGCATGTCAGGGAAGCGCTCGGACACGGCCCGCCTCACGGCATCAAGCGTTGCCGCCGCCGCTTCCGGATTGTCCTTCCTCGCGAACAGCATGATCTTCTGGACGTCTCCGTCCGCAGCAGTGCTGCGAAGGTGCGTCTTAAGGTCCGGGACGGGATTGCGAAACTCGCGCACCATCTTGAGGTAATGGACGTTCGTGGCGTACGCCTCGGCCCTGTCCTGATGCGACGCCGTCATCCACCCCCAGTTGCCGCGGTAGCAGTCGTACACCACGTCGCATCCGTCGAGAATCTCCATTACCTCAAGCGCCGTCGCCAGGGGTATCTCGTCGCGCACGATCGCCGAGTCTGTCTCGCGGTCGTACACCTGCGCCCCGTTTATGGTTATCGCGTAGCGGACGAACGGAAGGTCGCGTACGGCCTGCGGCATCATGCCGAAGAACCTCCCCGTCGTAGGGACGATATGGATGCCGGCCTCCGCCGCGCGTTCAAGCGCGGCGCGGTTGGCAGCAGGGAGATTCTTGTCGGAATCGAGCAACGTGCCGTCAAGGTCGAGCGCGATGATGCGTATCTCGCCCATGCCGTCAGGACCTTTCCTCGTTGCGTCCGCCCCGCTCATGCATTGTATGTTGCGGCAGAAGTGCTGCCGCCATGCCCCGTCCAGTTTGTGTGGAAGAACTCGCCGCGCGGCCTGTCGAGGCGCTCGTACGTGTGCGCGCCGAAGTAGTCGCGCTGCGCCTGCAGGAGGTTCGCAGGAAGGCGCTCGGTCGTATAGCCGTCGAAGTAGCTGAGCGCCGAAGTCATGGTCGGCGCTGGGATGCCGTACTGGAGCGCCGCAGATGCGACCTTGCGCCACGCAGGGACGAGTTTCTCCACCGTCCCCTTGAAATACGGGTCCAGAAGCAGGTTCGAAAGCTGCGGGTTCTTGTCGTACGCCTCCTTGATCTTGCCCAGGAAGACCGAGCGTATAATGCAGCCGCCGCGCCACATGAGCGCGATGCCGCCGTAGTTGAGGTTCCATCCGTACGTCTTCGCCGCAGTGCGCATGAGCGTATAGCCCTGCGCGTAGGACACGATCTTCGAGGCGTAGAGAGCCTGGCGTATGGCCTCGACGAACTCCGCCTTGTCGCCGGTGAACGCAGGAATCTTTCGGCCGTACGCCTTGGCGGCCTCCACGCGGTCGGCCTTCATCGCCGACAGGCACCGCGCGAACACGGCCTCGCCGATGAGCGTGAGCGGCACGCCCTCGTCAAGCGCCGCGATGCCCGTCCACTTGCCCGTGCCCTTCTGCCCCGCCGTGTCGAGGATCTTCTCGACGATCGGCGAGCCGTCCTCGTCCTTGAACGCGAGGATGTCGCGCGTGATCTCGATGAGATACGAGTCGAGCTCGGTTGTGTTCCACTTCTTGAAGACCTCGTGCATCTCGTCGTCGGACATTCCAAGGAGATCGCGCATGAGCTGGTAGCTCTCGCAGATGAGCTGCATGTCGCCGTACTCGATGCCGTTGTGAACCATCTTGACGAAGTGTCCGGCTCCGTTCTCCCCGACCCAGTCGCAGCACGGCGAGCCGTCCTCGACCTTTGCGCAGATCCCCTGGAAGATCGGCTTGACGAACGGCCAGGCCGCCGGCGAGCCGCCCGGCATCAACGACGGCCCCTTAAGCGCACCCTCCTCGCCGCCGGAAACCCCCGTGCCGACATAGAGAAGCCCCTTCGACTCGACATACTTGGTGCGCCGGATCGTGTCTGGGAAGTGGCTGTTGCCGCCATCGATGATGATGTCGCCGGGCTCGAGGACCTTCAGAAGCTCCTCGATCATCGCGTCGACCGCCGACCCCGCCTTGACCATGCAGAAGACCTTGCGGGGCTTCTCCAGACTGTCGGCGAGTTCCTGGATGGAATGGCAGCCGATGATGTTCTTGCCCTTGGCGCGACCCTCGACGAATGCGTCGACCTTCGAGGTCGTGCGGTTGAAACACGCGACGGTGAAGCCCTTCGACTCCATGTTCATGATCAGGTTCTCGCCCATCACGGCGAGCCCGATCAAACCAATGTCAGCTTTTTTCATGTTTCTCCTTGTCTCATATTGTCAGCGCTGAACGCGCGCGTTCCCCGCGTACACATCCCACACCTGCTTCTCGTCTGCTGGCTCCGCATAGTCGTTCAGCGAGCTCGCCGCCATCACGCCGGACGCCCAGCCGAACTGGAGGCACTTCTCGGCGCTCCAGCCGTTGACGACGCCGTAGAGAAGCCCGCCCGTGAAGCCGTCGCCGCCGCCGATGCGGTCCAGCACCTGAATCGTGCGCGGCTCCTCGACGTAGAACTTGCCGCCGGCGTAGACGATAGCGCCCCAGAGATGCTCGTCCGCCGCAACGACCTGGCGGAGCGTCGTGCCGTACATCTTCGCGTTCGGATACTTCTTCGTCACCTGGAGTATCATCTCCTTGAAGCGGTCGATCTTGCCCTTGAGGTCCTTGCCGCCGGCTTCCGGTCCCTTGAATCCCAGGCACAGCTGGAAATCTTCCTCGTTTCCGACGAGGATGTCGGCGACCGAGGCGATCTTGTGGAACGCCTTGGAAAGCTCGGCCTCGCGGCCCTTCCAGAACGTCGCGCGGTAGTTGAGGTCGAAGCTAACCAGCACGCCGTACTTCTTCGCTTCGGCGGCAAGCTTGAGGCAGCACTTCGTCGTCTCGGGCGACATCGCGGCGATGAGACCGGAGAGGTGCAGCACCTGGACCCCGTCCTTGCCGAAGATCTTCTTCGTGTCATAGTCCTTCGCGTCAAGCGTGCGGCCAACTTCACCGGCGCGGTCGTTCCAGACGCGAGGCGCGCGCAGGCCAAAGCCAGAGTCTGCGATGTTGAACTGGTGGCGGAAGCCCCACGGCCCGCCCTGCGGCACATCGGGCCCGACATACGCGATGTTGCGCGCCCGCAGCTGCGCCTTGATGAACGCCGCCATCGGCGACCCCTCGACGAAACGCGTCAGCACAAGGCATTCGCGTCCGAGGGAGCTGGTCACGTTGAGGACATTCGTCTCGGCACTCGTCGCCTGAAGGTAGAAACGATTCGAGTTGTGGACCGCCATGCGGTTTTCGGGGGTTATACGAAGCCCCATCGAAGACACGCATGCAACGGCGTATTTTGCATTCTTCTTTACTTTCATGTTTTTCCTTTACAGTTCAACCTTCTTGTAGTGCGGCACGAGGCCCTTCATAAAGCACCAGCCGACGATGTACGCGACGGCGCAGTAACTAAAGAGAATCATGTAGCCGGCGGGCTTCCCGGTGTAGCCGCAGAACGAGAACGCGTCGCCCTGCTCCGCAGCGTACGTAAAGAGCTTGCCCGCGCACTTGTTCACCATGAAGCTGCCGCAGCCCGCGGCGAACTGCGCGATGCCGGTCAAGGTGCCGATCGTCGACTTCGGGAACATGTCGCCGACGACGGAATAGACGTTCGCAGACCACGCCTGGTGCCCCGCACAAGCGAGGCCGATCAGGATCGCCGGCCACCATGCGGAAAACGAGCCGAGCGGCTGCGCGCCGAGCGCAAGGAGCGGGAAGCACGCGAAGATGAACATCGCGACCATTCGGCCCTCGTAGGCGTTCATGCCTCGCTTGTCGACCATGTAAGTCGGTATCTTGCAGAGGTAGATCGAGACGAACGTGACGATTGCGTAAAGCGTAAAGATAAGCGCCATGCCCATTCCAGAGTCGCTCTTGTACCCGAACTGGTCGGAGAGGTAGCCCGGCGTCCAGAAGAGGAAGAACCACCACACGCCATCGGTGAGGAAGCGGCCAAAGACGAGCGCCCAGGTCTGTCGCAGCGAAAACGCCTTGGCGTAGGAAATCTTCGGTCCCTCTGACTCCTTCGCCGTCTCGGCAGTATCCTTTCCATCATCCTGACTCACATAAGCGACTTCCGCCTCATTCATCATTAGACAAGAACGCTTGACCCCGCTTTCAGTACGCCCATCATCATATTCGCACTTGAAGTGCCAATTAAACCAGTACCTGTCCTTGTTTGGCTTCTTGTAGAGCCAGACCCAGAAGCCCATCCATACAAAGCCAAGGGCGCCTATGACGATAAACGCCATCTCCCAGCCCCAGAACTTCGCGATAATCGGAATCGTGAGCGGCGCGGCAAGTGCGCCGACGGAAGAGCCGGAGTTGAAAATCGAGGTCGCGAACGCGCGGTCCTTCTTCGGGAAGTATTCGGCAGTCACCTTGATCGCCGCAGGGAAGTTGCCCGCCTCGCCAAGCGCGAGAACTGCGCGGCACGCGAGGAAGAGCCACACGGACGCCGTGATGCCCATCATGGCGACGAAGCCGGCGGCCTTGAGCGCGGAAGTGCCGACGCCGCACGCCGCGTGGAGGCACGCGCCGAGTGACCAGATGAAGATCGCCCACAGATACCCCTTCTTCGTCCCGAGCTTGTCGATGAACTTGCCGGCAAAGAGATTGCACAAGGCGTAGATGATCGAAAACGTCGCGGTGATCGTGCCGTAGTCGTTGTCGGTCCAGTTGAACTCCGGCGAGATAAAGTCCTTCCACGTGAGCGAGAGGACCTGTCGGTCGAGGTAGTTTACGGTAGTTGCAAAAAACAGCAACGCACAGATGACCCAGCGAAAGTTGGACATCTTAGAAGTTTGATTTTCGTTCATGTGGTAATTATACCAAATATAAGCCACCCGCCGCCACATCGAATTCGCCAAAGTTTACACATATTAGAGGCAATTGAAGTTGGAGGTGGAGATAGGAGTCAGGGGTTAGGAGTTGGAGAACGGAGTTGGCGGCGGAGCGAAACGCTGAGGCCGGAGAGCCGACTGGCGCCCGAGAGCACGTTTGCGGGCCCGGCGTGATTTTGACCGCCAGCGTAAAGTGCACGCGTGAAGGCGCGCGCGTCAAAATCATGCCGGTGGGGTGCCCGCAAACTGCGGGTCGGGCGAGCAGGTCGGGCGTAGGCCTCACATTCGGCCGCCACCAGTCTACTTGAGCAAGTCTCCGACGGCAAGCGAAATGGCCTCAGCTATGCGCTCGTGGCCGGCAGACGAAGGATGCAAACGGTCTCTTTCGGCATTGCTGAAATACGCATCGTGCGCACGCGAAACGGGATAGAGCCCTGAATCGGCGTTAATGTCGACCACCTTCGCCGCCCACACGTTGCCCGCCTCCTTCACGACGGCTACGTAGTCGTCAATGAAAAGCCCGTGGGCATTGGCATAAAACTCGTTCGGCTGGACGTTGTTCGCGCCAAACGTAGCGTAGCCACGGTGAATCGGCGTGAGCAGGACAACGCGGGCTGTAGGGAACTCGTCCTTGACGTAGGACATGGCGGAGTTTATGCGCCCGCGCAGGGTGCCGCGATCAAACGAGAACTCGCGCTTCTTCAAGACGACCTCGCGCCCGTTCTTGTTCACCTTCGCGTCGGCAACGGAATACCACTCGCCGAGGGGCGTGTCGGAGTTGAAGTCGTTGGTACCGGCGAAGATGAAAATGACATCGGGGCACTCCTGATGCTCGCTCTTGTACCTCTTAGCCTGGCCCGCTATGTCGCACCACTGATGTCCGCTGATTCCGTAGACGAGCGGCTTGAAACCATAGCGGTCGGCGAGGAACCCCCAATAGTTCTTCTTGCAGCCGATGTGATGGGCGTCTGTTATGGAGTCTCCGAGAAAGAGAACACTTTTCTGGGGACGGACGAACCGCCCGAGCCATTCCGCGGCCTCGGACGACCATGTGTCGACCGAGTTGCCAAGACGGCGGAGCCCGTAGCCGTGGCCGCCGTTCGGATAGATCTTCACAGTGGAATCGACTCCCGCCTGCCGCAAGCGCCAGTCGTATGCGATAGCAGTATTCACATCGCAGAAATCGTCGATCGACTGCGCGAGAAACGCAGGGGGAGTCTCGGAGTCAACAGGGTATTCGGGGCGGATCTCCATAGTGCGGCAGCCCTTCCACGGAGTCGACGAATCCTTTCTCGTGCGAAGATCCCACGGATATATCGGCATCTGGAAATCAGGACGGCACGAGAAATCATCGGCATCGTCGACACGCGCATAGAGGCGCTTGCGCCAGTTCGTCGCGGCGCGCACCGTGAGGTTCGCTCCAGCGGAAAAGCCGATGACGCCGACGCGGCCGGGGTCGATAGAGTACTTCGCGGCGTCACGGCGCAGAAGCCCTATCGTGCGCTGCACGTCGCAAAGCGCGGCATCGCGCTGGTTGGGAGCGCGGTAGAGAAGAACCGCGGCGGAGAAGCCGAGCGAATTGAGCCATTCCGCAATCTCGGAGCCCTCCTTGTTGAGGCCGAGACGGACATAGCCGCCGCCGGGAAGAATCACGACGACCGGCTTAGCCCCGTCGCCGGGCGCGGGGAAAAACCTGAAATACGGATCGTTTACGTCCGTTACGACGAGGTTGCGTTGCCAAAGCTCGTCCTCGCAGTTCTTTATCGGGGCGTCGCCCGCCTTCATGGGAATCTTGCCCTCGGGCCATATCTTTGTATCGGCCGGCGACTCCTTGTGCCAAAGCTCCTCGATGAGCGCGGCTATTTCCTCGCGAGTCTCGGCGCCGGAGCAGTAGCGTGCCGGATAGTGCTTCTCCCTTGCCACTTCCTCGGGCGTCTTCGCGGCATCCACCGCAAACGTTGCGAAAATCGAAAGGACCGCGAAGGCCGCGGAAACGGAACGGACATTGATGCTGCAAGGTTGTTTCATAGGCATCCTTTTTAGAAGTTGAAAAGTTGAAAGGTTGAAAGTCGTTGCGCTATGTGTTATTTGACGGCGAGACTACAGAACCGATGACGGCAGCCGCCACGATCGCGGGAAGAGCCGCTATCGCCGCCATCGCAACATAAGCCCAGGGGATGACCCCGTCTCCAGCGAGCGCGTTGGAAAGGCAGTAGTTGCCCGCGAATGGAAGGAAGGCGGCGGCGAGCAACGCGCACACGGCGCTCGCGGCGTTCGTCTTGAGCAATGCCGCCGCCGATGTCGCGGCCATTGCGAAGAACGCCGCCGGCAGCAAAAGGAGCACGACCGCCGGCACAAGACGCAAAAGCGAGGCGGACGGACGGTAGAAGAGCGACGCAAGCGCAATGCAAATCGCCGTCATGAACGCGGAAAGCGCGAACCTGGACCTGAAAAAACGGTTGAACAAGGCCCCGACGACATAGGGAAGCACGAAGCTTGCGACACCGCAGGCGTACGACACGCCCCATATCCTCGGAATGTCGCCTGTCTTCTTCGCAACGGCGGCGCCGATCAGGGAGCCGTTCACCATCACCGCCGTGACGGAGCCGAGCACGAACGCGAAGAGCAGGAACGCGGCGTATGTGCCGCACGCCTTCGCCATGAGGAACTGCGCACGCGTGACGGGATGAGAAAGCGCGACTGCGGCCGTTCCGCTCTCGAATTCACGACGCACAGACCGAACCGCGCCGACGATTGCAAACATTAGGCCGCCGACAAAAAGCGCGGAAAGCCCTGCGTCGCGCGCCATGCGCGAGGGCTCGCCGAACTGGTGGTAGTGAAACGCAGGGGCGAGGACGGCGAGCGCAAGCGACGCCGACAGTACGAGAAGCGACAACGGCTCCGCGAGAATCTCGAGAGCCGTCGTCCTTGCTATGGCGATGAAGCGCCTCACTGACCCCAACCACAACCGCCGCAGAAAAGAGGCAGCTTGGCGTCAAGGTAGAGGAAATACGCAAGTGCGCCTATGACGACGCATGCGGCGAGCTGGAAGATTATTCCCGTAATCGTCGCGCCCTTGGAAAGCGAGGGGACGGCGTTCGCCGGCACCGGTGCCGCGGCAGGGGCCGCAGGAGCGGCGTTCGCGGGCATATCGGGAATGTCCGGGATGTCGGCCACGTCTCCGCCTTCAGCTGGCGCGCCATTAGCGGCAGGAGCAGCGGGAGCCGCAGGAGCGGTCGCACCCGGCTTCTTGATGCCAAACTTGCCGGAAGGACGGACCGCGCCAGGACGGGCGATCTTGAGCGTCTTGCGCTGAGTAATCGTAGCGGCGGCGGAGGAGGACGGCTCTGCAGGCGCCTCGGCCGCAGGGGCAGGAGCCGCAGGAGCGGCGGGCGAAGGAGCTGCCGTCGGCGGCTTCGCAATCGCGTCGGGACGCTTGATGCGGATTGTCTTGATCGGCGCCGCCTCGTTCTGCACGGGCGCGACGCCAAGCGCGTCGGAGAGCGAAATACGCGCTGTCCTCGACTTGGACGCCTGCTTCTGTGCTTCAGAGAGGTCCTGATCGGCGATTATGCCGGTCTTGCGGAGAATCGCCTGCTGGGGAATCTCCTGGGTGACGCCCTTTAGCTTCTGGGTGACGGTCTTGAGCTGCTCCAGCGCGCCTGGCTGCTGCTCGGCAGCAGGTGCCGCGGCTGCCGGCTCGCTCTTGGCGGCAGGGACCTGCGTCGGGAGCTTCATCCCAGGGCGAAGGCCGGGCTTTGAAAGACCCGTGGCGCCGCCGATGGTCGGCTTTCTTATTACCGGCTTGAGCTTAAGCGTGGATGCGCGCGGCTTCGCGATTGGATTCGCGGGCGGCGGCACCGAACCGGCTACGGGCTTCATGTTGTCGTCTGCCATCTTAACCTCCTAAATCTCAAACCGCCATCACTTCGGATTCCTTGGCCTTGAGCTCGGCGTCAATCTTGGCGATGCCGTCGTCGGTCGCCTTCTGGATCTTGTCGAGCCCCTGCTTCATGTCGTCCTCGGAAATCTTCTTGTCCTTCTCGAGCTTCTTGACGGCGTCGTTCGCGTCGCGGCGGACGTTGCGCATGGCGACCTTCTGGGCCTCGGCCTGGGTCTTCGCGACCTTGACGATCTCCTTGCGGCGCTCCTCGTTGAGCTCGGGGACCGTGATCCTGAGGACCTTGCCGTCGGTCTGGGGAGTGACGCCGATGTTGGCGGCGAGAATCGCCTTGTTCATCGCATCGAGAACCGTCGGGTCGAACGGGGCGATCTTGATCTGGCGTGGCTCGGGCGTAGAGATGGTGCCGAGGTTCTTGATCGGCGTCGGGCAGCCGTAGTAGTCGACCTTGATCTGGTCGACCATCGCGGGGCTGGCCTTGCCAGTCCTGAGACCCGCGAACTGCGACTTGAGCGTGTCAAAGCTCTTGCCGATCTTCGCCGTCGCGTCGTTCAAAACTTCCTGTACCGTTTCCATTTTTTACTCCAGTCTTTTCAACTTTCAACTTTAAACTTTAAACTTTGAACTTTCAACTTTCAACTCTTCAACTCACAACCGTGCCGACCGTCTTCCCGCGCACAACGCCCTCGAGCGCCTTGGGGTCGAAGAAGTCGAACACGACGATCGGGATGTTGTTGTCCATGCAGAGCGCAAAGGCGGCCGAGTCCATCACCTTGAGGCGCTTCTCAAGCGCCGTCTCGTACTTGAGCGTGCCGTACTTCTTGGCAGTAGGATCCTTCTTCGGATCCGCCGTGTAGATGCCGTCGACCTTCGTCGCCTTGAGAAGCGCGTCCGCGCCAATCTCGCTCGCCTTGAGCGCGGCCGCGGAGTCGGTCGAGAAATACGGGTTGCCGGTGCCGCCGCCGAATATTACGACGCGCCCCTTCTCAAAATGTCTGAGAGCGCGGCGCTGGATGAAGGGCTCTGCAAGCTTCGGCATCTCGATCGCCGTCATCACGCGCGTCGGCACACCGATAGACTCAAGCGCGTTCATCATCGCAAGTGCGTTGATGATAGTCGCGAGCATGCCCATCGAGTCACCGGTGACGCGGTTGACGCCCTTCCCCGCGCCAGTGAGCCCGCGGAAGATGTTGCCGCCGCCAAGAACAATGCCGACTTCCACTCCCATCGCGTGGATTTTCTTGATGCGTTCGGCCATAAAAGCAAGATTCTTCGGGTCGATGCACTCGCCCGTAGACTTGTTGCCGAGCACCTCGCCGGAAAGCTTAAGGAGAATCCGGCGATACTTGACTTTGCAAGAAGATTTCTTCACGCCGTAAAGTATAGCAAAAATCCACTCGCTCGGCAATAGAAGCGCGAAGGCAAAAATCAGGTGGGGCTACGCCTTCTTCATCTGGGGGAAGAGGACGACGTCGCGGATCGAGTCAGTTCCGGTGAGGAACATGACGAGACGGTCGACGCCGAAGCCAAGGCCTCCGGTCGGGGGCATGCCGCATTCGAGCGCCGAGATGAAGTCCTCGTCGATCTTCTCCGTGTCCTCGCCCGCCTGGTTTTCGAGCGCCTTGCGCTGTTCCAAGGGGTCGTTCTGCTCGGTGTACCCCGGACAGAGCTCGCGACCGGCGACGACGAACTCGAAGACGTCCACAAGCGAGGGATCGTCCTTGCACGCCTTGGCGAGCGGAACGAACTCGTGAGGGATCCTGGTCACGAAAGTCGGCTGCATGAGATTGCGCTCGATGAGCTTGTCGTAGACCTCGTGCGTAAGCATCAGCTCGGTCGTCACGCCGTCGAGCTCGAGGTTGGTGTCAGTCTCGCGGCCTTTCGCCTTTGCCTTCTCAAGCTGCGTAGCAAAATCAAGCCCAAACCAGTCGTCGCCCATGAGCTCCTTGACGAGATCCTTGTAGGCGACGCGGCGGTAAGGCGGATTGAAATCGATGACATCGCCCTTGTCGCCGTAGGCGACCTTGCGAGTGCCGATGACCTTGTCGCAGAGGTGCGGAAGGAGCCCTTCCATGATCGCCTCCATCGATGTGCGGTCGCCATACGCCTCGTAGATCTCGCAGACGGTGAACTCGGGGTTGTGCGTGCGGTCGATGCCCTCGTTGCGGAAGTCCTTGCCGAGCTCGAACACCTTGTTCATGCCGCCGACGAGGAGGCGCTTGAGGTAGAGCTCGGGCGCAATGCGCATCACACAGTCCTTGTCGAGCGCGTTGAAGTGGGAAAAGAACGGCTTTGCGGCCGCACCGCCCGCCTGGTCCTGGAGAATAGGCGTCTCGACCTCGACGAACCCCTTGTCCCAGAGGTACTTCCTGATCTCCATGATGAGCTTGGAACGCGTGAAGAAGCGCTGGCGCGACTCGTCGTTCGTCATGAGGTCGACATAGCGGCGACGATAGCATTCCTCCTGGTCGGCGAGCCCGTGGAACTTCTCAGGCGGCTGCTCGAGCGCCTTCGCGAGCATCGTCCACTCCTTGACGACGACCGACTTCTCGCCCTTCTGCGTCGTGAAGAGAACGCCCCCCGCGCCGATGATGTCGCCGAGGTTGAGCTGCTTGAAGGCGGCGAACGCCGTCTCGGAAAGCTCGTCGCGCTTGAAGATGAGCTGGAAGCGGTCGGTGCCGTCGTTCATGGTGCAGAAGTTCATCTTGCCCATGCGGCGGATCATGAGGAGACGACCCGCGACACGGACCGGCTTCCCCTCCTCGAAAGTCTCCCTGACGACCTTGAGGTCGATGTGGTCGTACTTGCAGCCGTAGGGCTCGTAACCCATTTCCTTCAGCGCCTGCATCGAGGCGAGACGCTGCTCGCGGTACTCGTTTGTCTCTGCCATGTCTTTATCGTGTTTTTAAAATATGCGCGTGTTATGCCATTTCACGCAGCCGGAAGACGGAATCCAAAGCGGTTACGCTTCTGCTTTCACCGCGACATGTCGAACTTAGCCAATCATTCCTCCGTTGACGGAGATGATCTGGCCGGTGACATACGCCGCCTCGTCGCCAGCGAGCCACGCCACCGCCTTGGCGATGTCCTCGGCCGTGCCGAAGCGCTTAAGCGGGATCGTGTCCATGTACGCCTTCTTGACGTCGTCGGGAAGGACATCGGTCATCTTCGACTGGATGAAGCCGGGCGCGACAGCGTTGCAGCGGATGTTGCGGCTACCGAGTTCCTTCGCAGTCGTCTTGGTGAGCGCGATTACGCCGCCCTTCGAGGCCGTGTAGTTCGCCTGCCCCGCATTGCCCATGATGCCGACAACGGAGGCGATATTGATGATCGAGCCGCCGAGCTGAGTGCCGGCCTCGGCCTTGTTCTTCATCATCGGGCGCGAGACGGCGCGGGTGAAGAGGAACGTGCCCTTCAAGTTGACGTTGAGGACAGCGTCCCAGTCCTCGTCGGACATGCGCATGAGAAGCCCGTCCTTCGTGATGCCGGCGTTGTTGACCATGATGTCGACCTTGCCGAAGTCCGCGATGACGGCCTTCACGCATGCATCGACCTCGGCCGACACGGCGACATTGACGCCGTAGCCCTTGGCCTTGACGCCAAGCGCCTCAAGCGCCGCGACCGTCTCGGCGCACCACTCTTCCTTGAGATCGCAGATTGCGACATCTGCGCCGCATTCGGCGAGCTTCTTTGCGATTGCCGCGCCGATTCCGCGAGCAGCGCCAGTGACGATTGCGACTTTGCCCTTGAGGTTGTTCATAGCTTTAATGATTAGTGTGGTTAGTGATTAGTGGTTAGCCGAGCGCGGCGACAGTCGCGTCGAGCGACGCGAGGTCGGCGACGTTCGTCGTGGCGAGTGCAGGGTCGATCTTCTTCACGAGCCCGGAGAGCACCTTGCCAGGGCCGAACTCGACGAACGAGTCGCAGCCGAGTGCCTTTGCCGCCTCGACATCCGCCGCCCAGTTCGTCGTGCCAGTCACCTGCTCGAGCATCGTCGCCTTGATCTCGCCAGGATCCGACGAATGGGGCTTGCCCGTAACATTGGAAAGCACAGGGAACTTCGGCGCGGAAAAGGCGATACCATCGAGGATGGGGGCGAGCTTCTCGCGCGCCGGCTGCATGAACTTCGAGTGGAAGCCGCCGGCAGTCGCAAGCGGAATCGCACGCTTGATACCAAGTTCCTTGGCGACCGTAGCGGCCGCGGCAATCGCGTCCTTCGAGCCGGAGAGAACCTGCTGCGCGGCGGAATTTATGTTGGCGACCGTGCAACCAGTCTTTTCACAGAGCGCATTCAGCTGTTCTGGCGTCGCGCCGACGATGGCAATCATGCCCGAAGGCGTCGCCTCGCATGCCTCCTGCATAAAGCGGCCACGCGCCTCGAGGACCTTGAGCGTCGAGTCGAAGTCGAGGACTCCGGCGGCACACAAGGCGCCCCACTCTCCAAGCGAGAGCCCTGCCGCGCACGCGAACTCCGTCGGCCTGCGCTTCTGGAGCGCGAGATACGCCGCGTAGCTCGTCACGAAGATCGCCGGCTGGCAGATGTTGGACTTCGTCAGCTCCTCTGCCGGACCTTCGAAGCAGACTTTCTTCAGGTCGAAACCGAGAACGGCGTTCGCCTTGTCGAACAAGGCCATCGCCTCGGCGTCTGCCTCGGCAAAATCCTTGCCCATCCCCGGAACCTGGGCACCCTGGCCCGCAAATATGCAACAGTTCTTCATAGTTTGGATATTATATCAAAATTTATTCGCCGCTGTGGACTGGCGACGTCTCGCGGCTGTGGGGCTGGCTCCTGTAGAGGGACCAGCCGTTGTTTAGCCAGAACGCTATGCCGCACACCCACATCGCCGGGGCGAGTAGCTGGTGGTTGCCCGATATCTCCGCGACCATGACTATCGCAGTCATTGGAATCCTTATGGAACTCGCGAGAAATCCAGCCATGCCGACCAGGGCGAAAGCCGACGGATGCACGCCCCACGACGCGGGCAGGACGCGCGCAAAGAAAAGGCCCGTCGCCGCGCCAAGCGTCGCGCCGCAGACAAGGGCCGGGGCGAAAATGCCACCCGAGCCGCCGGAGCCGACGGTAAACGAAGTCGAGACGACGTTCAGGAAGAAGATCGCAAGAAAGACGACAGCGTTGCCGTTCTCGACGAGGCAGCGGCGAATGATCGGATAGCCCGCGCCATACACGCCTGGAAAGATGAAGTAGCCGAGGAGCCCGACAACGAGACCGCCGATGACAACCTTCGCGAAGCCGGGAATGCGGAGATTCGCGAACGTCTCCTCGGTGCCACGGAAGAAGCTGATGTAGAAGCGCGCGCCAAACGTTATGACAAGCGCGAGCGCGAAATACGGGAGAAGGCGCAGCGCATTCTCGTAGGCGCAGGGCGGCATGGTGAAAAGCGGCTGCCACCCGAAGAAATAGGCGTAGATCGTGTAGGAGATCGGCGCGGCGATGAAGCAAGGGAGGACCGTCTCATACTCTACGTCGCTCGACGAATAGAAGATCTCGAACCCGAAGATCGCGCCAGCGAGCGGCGCCTGGAAAAGCGCCGCTATGCCGGCGGCGAGACCTGCCGCCATCAAGATGCGGCGGGCGCGCACGGTGAGGTTGAGCGATCTCGCAACCACGCTGCCGCAAGCCGCGCCGATAAGCGTAACAGGGCCTTCGTAGCCGGCCGACCCGCCGGAACCGACGGTCAGGACCGAGGCGACCGACTTGATCGGGATCACGGTCGAAGTGATGTAGCCGCCATGCTGGTGATACGACTTGATCGCGCTGTCGGTGCCGCGCGCATGCTCGAGCTTGGCAAACCTCTTTATCAGACCATACCCCGCGAGCGCGCCAAGCGCCGGAAGGAAGATCATGATCCAGCGGCGGCCTGCGAGCCAAGAAGCGCCCATGAGCAGCGATTCGCCGATATCGATCATGTAGCGGAAGGCGACCACGACGAACCCGGTAACGAGCCCGACGAGCATCGCCTCGCCGAAATACTGACCTGTACGAAACGAAAGCCCCTTTCCCGCAAGG
>Ga0265299_10001421_pt1 | contig 27247 bp, 23 predicted proteins | sample AusTroGonzalo_MG_4_FD_193485 | JGI IMG/M metagenome (GOLD analysis project Ga0265299, IMG submission 193485) | Bovine rumen microbial communities from tropical cattle in Woodstock, Queensland, Australia - Gonzalo_02 | ecosystem: Host-associated > Mammals > Digestive system > Stomach > Rumen ... | reverse complement strand
CATGATGCTGCCCCTCGGTTACCCCTCCGACAAGTCAGAGCCTTCTCCGAAGCACTTTGATCGCAACCCGATGGAGAAAATGGTGACGGAACTCTAGTTAGCAGTTAGTAGTTAGCAGTTAGTAGTTGGCGTCTCGTGGGTGGAACGCAAGGGACGCTATTACTTTATAGTTGTTCCTTGAGAAGCCTCGATAGGGGCAAGAACTCGGTAGCCCAGGGTAAGGCCGCAGGCTGCAACCTTGGGACAATTCAAAACAAAGAAACGATTAACAAACATGGATAGAAGAGATTTCCTGAAAAAGACGGCGATGGTGGCGGCAGGGACTGCGATTGCCGCTCCCGTGTCGGCTATGCTAACGAAGGCGGAATCGGCGGGACTGCTGGAGAATGAAACCGCTCCGCAACCTACCATCATAAATGCGGGCAAACCAAAAGTGCTGCTGGTGAACGGCAGTCCGCGGCCCGACGGAAACACCTTTTGCGCGTTGAGCGAGATTGAGACGCAGTTGCGGACGCTCGGCGTGGAGACGGAACTCCTCCAAATCGGTCAGAAACCTGTGCGCATGTGTATCAACTGCGGCGGCTGTCACCAAAGCGGCAAGCCCGGCTGCGTGTTCGACGACGACCTCTGCAACACGATTGTGAAGAAGATGGCGGAGTCGGATGCGCTCGTGGTGGGTACGCCGGTCTATTACGGGCAGCCCAACGGCGGCATCCTCTCGCTGATGCAGCGGGTGTTTTTCTCGTCGAGTGCTTATCTGCAGAACAAGCCGGCGGCGGCCGTAGCAGTGTGTCGGCGCGGCGGCGCGACAGCCACCCTGCAGACCATGAACATGATGTTCGAGATGACAAGCATGCCAGTTATCGGCTCCCAATACTGGAACATCGTCTATGGTCGCGACAAGGGGGAGGCCAAGCTCGACAAGGAGGGCATGCAGACCATGCGCACGCTCGCCAGCAATATGGCATGGCTGTTAGAGAAGATTCACGCTGGTGGCAGTTCCGCACCTGTCCGCGAGAAGCAGCGGGAGGTGACGAACTTCATACGTTAGAACTCATCGCAAAACGCGCACGGGAAGACAATCACTCCAAATATAAACAAAAACATGAACAAAAAATCCCTGTTGATTACGCTGGCGCTGCTTTGTAGCGTGTGCATGGCTTTTTCCCAGTCGCTGCTATGGAAAGTGAGCGGCAAGGACATGAAATCCCCGTCTTACCTTTATGGCACAATTCACATACAGGATGAGCGGGTGTTTGCGTTCGACAGCACGGTGGTGATGGCCTTCGATGCCTGCGAGGCCTTTGCCATGGAGGTGCTTTTGGATGAAATCAATGCCAAGGGGATAAGACAAGCCATGATGATGCCCAAGGGAAAGTTTCTGAAAGACCTGTTGTCGAAGGAGGATTTCGCTTTGTTGGACAGTCTTTGCAAGGCGAAGTTAGGGGCGAGCGCGCTCTTTATGAATGGGATGAAACCGTTTTTTGTGGGAAGTGTTTTGCAGCAGGCCGATATGCCGCAAGACAAGGAGAATGCGTTGGATCTCTTCCTGCTGAAGAGGGCCCGCGAGAAGGGCAAAATCTGCTATGGGGTGGAAGAATACATGGATCAGATCAAAGCCATCGATGCTTTCAGCTTGAAAGAGCAGACCGAAATGCTGGTGTACATTTTGCACGACACTTCGGAGATGGCTCAAGAATATGAGGAGATGCTGGAGGCTTATCTCAGTTTCAACCTTGACAAGATGACGGAAATGATGCAGGATCCCTCGTTGCCCAGAAAGTTTGACAAGGTATTGATTAACAAGCGCAATGTCACCATGGCGAAACAGTTCGAAAAGATAGCAAAGGAGCACACGCTGTTTTGTGCGGTGGGCACCGGGCATCTCGGGGGCGAAAAGGGCGTCATCGCGCTATTGCGCAAGAAAGGCTACGCGGTGGAACCGGTGGTGTTTAGATGGCAACAAGAAAAGACGACTGTCAATTAGTCTGCCGTGTTTCTCATCGGGGAGTTTACGGCACAGGGTCGTAGCCGCTGCCGCCCCACGGGTTGCAGGAGAGCACGCGCTTGAGGGTGAGCCAGAATCCTTTGAATGGACCGTGTTTCCGGATGGCCTCGATGCCGTAGTTGGAGCAGGTCGGGGTGTAGCGGCACGCGCGCCCGATGTATGGGGAGAGGGTGACCTGATAGAGCCGGATGAGACCAATCAACAGCTTGGATAGCAGGGCCTTGAATCCTCGATAGAGCCTTTTCATGACGGATTACTCGTTCAGTTTGTCTTGAAGATCTGCGAAAATCTGTTGTGCGGCGCTTTCGATCTGTTGATAGGTGGGCAGTTCAACCCCCACAAACATCCAGCACAAGTTGACGGAGAGCTTCTCCGGTACCGAAAGTTCTTGACAGTGAACACGGTACGATTCCCTCAACAGTCGTTTCACGCGGTTGCGGTCCACGGCATGGCGAAAGCGTTTTTTCGACACCAAGAAAGCTACCCGACATGGAGCTCCTGTCGGGGACTTATGGATGCTGTAGAAGCATTTTATGGGAAAGCAGAACACACTATCGCGTTGATGCACAGTGTCTTTAATCTGCTGTGAGGATTTCAGCCGGCAGGTCTTCGGGAAGGTGAGCTTAGCGTCTGCGGTTGGCATATTCCTTCAGAAAAGCGTCCAGAGCCTCGGTGAGGGAAGGATATTCTTTGGTAGGAGCCATCACGTGGAGCGTCCATCCGGCTTCCGCAATGGCCTGCTCGGCAGCTTTGCCGAGGGCGGCAAAAGCGGTTTCCCCCTGCTGGAAGTCAGGATAGTTGGCCTGAAGGGACTTTACCCCGTTGGGGCTGAAGAACACGATCAGGTCGTACTTTGCAATGTCCACATCGTGAACCAAATCCGCTGGAGTGATCCTGAAGACGATGGCTTGGGCATGTTTGATGCCGTTTTCCACCAGCACGGCCTCCAGTTGAGGCGAGATGCCGTCTTCGCTGCACGGAATCAGCATGCTGTACGTCTTGTTCTTGATCAGAAGGTCGTAGAAGCTGGCCACTTGCGCGTCTTTGGCTGCAAAAACACGGCGTTTCCTGTACGGGACGTATTTTTGCAGATACAGGGCGATGGATTCCGTAGCGCAATAGTACTTCATGGATTCGGGCATTTCCAGACGCATTTCCTTGCAAAGTTCGAAGAACTTGTCGATGGTGTTGGTGCTGGAAAAAACAATGGCCTCATAGTCCAGAATATTGATGTGCGTTTTCCGGAAATCCAATGCCGTGGTGCGGTTTATCCGGAAAAACTTGTAGAAATCGATGTTGACACTGTACTTTCTGAGCAGTTCCGCATAGGGCGACCTTTCGATGTCCTCGGGTGCGTTTTGGGAGACCAGGATGTTTTTTATCTTCATTTCCGAACTTTATAATTGACTTAATAATATTTCCTAACTAACAGTATATCAAATTATTAACAATACCTTAAGCAATAGTAACCAAGGTAAAATTTCAAGGGTGCAAAAATAGAGAAAAAAATGAAACCTATGTCTCCCTGTTGAATTTATTTTCATGAGCCTGTAGAACCATACGGAAAATAAGGCGATAAGGATTACTGTGATCACGTAGTAGAGGGCGCGAATTCCCATATAGTGGATGACGACCAGCATCGGAAACAGTATGACGGCGAAGTCTGTCATGAAGATGAATTTGTACTGGTTGATGGCGGTCCGCTCTTTGGCTCTTCCGAAGAGGTTGGCGTAAAGTTCGTTGCACAACAGTTTGAGGATATAGGCAGCGAGTAGAAGAGCGAAGAAAATCCCGATATACGCGATAAAAGGCAGTTTCGACAGGGCACGAGAGAGGTAGGTGCTGCAGAACATGACCAGTCCTGTGGTGATGGTGAGGATGTCGAAGAGGAACACGAAGGGGGATATACGGTCTTCCAGGACTTTACCCTCGCGTTGGATGAGCGAAAAGTGCCGTTGGGAAAACAGGGCCCTGGATATCAGCAGCAGCTTGCGGCGAAAGGTGATCAGAATGAGGGTGAACAGGAACAGCAGGATACAAAAAATCAGGGTCAACCAGTTATTCGGCTGTGACACAGTGTCCCATTGGAACTGCACTACATGGAGCCAGTGTTGTGCAAACATGGCTGTTTAAAGATGCAAGAATAAAAACGGTTTGGCTTATTTGACCAGTAATTTCTTGGTGCACAGCATCTTTCCGTCTGATTCCACCCCGTAGAAATAGACACCCGCCGTGAATTGGGAGATGTCCACCTGCTTTTTGCCCGTCTGGCTGATGGGGGTGCGATAGACTTCCATACCGGCCAGATTCTTGATGATGAGGAAGGCGTTGTCGGAGGGTGCGGCGTAGTCGATGTTCACCATACGGGATGCCGGGTTGGGGTAGGCGCGGAGGGACTTGACAGGGTCAAGTGGTTTCACGTCAGAGCCAGTGCCGTAAGCTATGTAAAAGGAGATTTTGTCGGACTCGTTGTCGCAAAGGAAGAAGGTGAATTTGACCATGGCCGGATCGGTGCTGCCGGAATAGATGGTGTGGAAGGCCATCTCGTCGGTAGACGGAACAGTCTGGTTAGCGGCCAGAGTGAAGGGTTGTGAAAGGTTCGCGTCGTAGCAATCCCCGATGCAGTACAGGATGTCGGCTTCTTCATTTTTGAAGATGATTTCTCTCCGGATCTGGAAATCTATCGGGGAGGCCGTCAGGTTCTGATAGCCGAAATAGTTGTCCATCTGGTCTGCATGACCGTTGATTGCGACAAAAATGGTGTCGTTGTCCGACACGATGGCTTCGTTTTGTAAAATCCTGATTGATTGTGCATTGGCGATCAATGCAGACAAAACAAGTGCGAGGGTAAATATTCTTTTCATCATAATTATTCCAATTTTTATTCAGTTTGCAAAAATACATTTTTTATGATGAAACTCGGTCGGGAAAGTTTAATTTTTTTTCAAAAAAAAAGGCGTGCCGAACGGCACGCCTTTTTATCGTAACGAAAAATTATTTTTTGCGTCTTTTGGGTTTGAGGTTGTGTTTGGCGACGAATTCGTCCAAAACTTCCTTCAAAGTAGGAGTGCCGATCTCCTGCAGTTCGTAACCGACCTTCACAACGGGTTGTTTGATCTTGATGAAACGGGGCAGGTCGATAGGAGTTCCGATCACGACGGCATCGCAAGGAGTGTTGGCGATGGTCTTCTCGAGGTCCTTCATCTGCTCAGCGCCGTAACCCATAGCGGGCAGCAGGGTGCCGATGTTCGGATAAATCTTGAAGGTCTCGGAGAGTTTGCCGACGGTGTAAGGTCTCGGGTCGACGAGCTCGGCACCGTGTTTCAGAGCGGCAACCGTACCGGCACCGATCTTCATCTCACCGTGGGTCAATGTAGGACCGTCTTCCACCACGAGGACTTTCTTGCCCTTGAGCAGTTCGGGTTTGTCAACCGTGAGGATAGAGGCAGCGTCGATCTGCTTGGCCGTCGGGTTGATTTTGCGCAGGTTGGCGCGGACGGTGTTGATGTTGTCCAGAGAAGCAGAGTCGATCTTGTTGATGACGATGACGTCAGCCATACGAGCGACAACTTCACCAGGATAGTAGCTCACCTCTGCACCGGGACGCAACGGGTCAGCAACGCCGATGGTCAAATCCGGAACGTAGAACGGGAAGTCGTTGTTGCCACCGTCCCAAAGCACGATGTCGCAGCCGTCGGGATCGTTCTCGGCACCAGCCATCTCAACCCACTTGCCGGTTTGAGGATCTTTGGTCTTGCCACCCTTGAGGATAGCTTCGTAGTCCACACCAGCGTAGATGACGTTACGTTTGGTCACCACATGGGGTTCGTACTCTTCCATCTCCTCGATGGTGCAGTTTTGGTATTTGAGGTCGTCAACGCAAGCGAAACGTTGGACGATTTGTTTGTTCAAATCGGGATCGTAAGGCATGGGGTGACGCACGGCGACCACTCTGAAGCCCATTCCAACGAGGTATTCGATGATCTTACGGGAAGTCTGAGACTTACCGCAACCAGTACGGGTAGCGCCGACAGCGATGACGGGCTTTTTGGATTTCACCATGGTGTCGTTCGGGCCCATGAGCCAGAAGTTAGCGCCGGCAGCGTTCACGATAGCGCTGATGCCCATGACGTATGCGTACGGTTTGTCGCTGTATGCGAACACGCAGTCGTCAACGTCGAATTCCTTGATCAGTTCGGCCAGTTTGGATTCCGGATAGATCTTGATGCCCTTCGGGTAGAGATCTTCGCCGGCCAGTTCCTTCGGGTACATACGGTCGTCGATACCGGGGATTTGCTCAGCGGTGAATGCCACCACGTTGTAGTTTTTGTTGTGACGGAAGAAGGTGTTGAAGTTGTGGAAGTCACGACCAGCAGCACCGATGATGATCACATTTCTAACTTTTTTTCTCATAAATCTTTAATTTTTTTGAGGTTTATAAAATGAATTAGAGTTTCTCTTCTTTTTTTGCGGGTGCAAAGGTATAATTTTTTTTCATACGGAGCTTGTTCGGGATTATTTTTTTTGCAAAACGCCATTTTTGCTGCCGTTTTGATTCGGAATCTTGAGATTGCCCTTTCCCACATGGTTGTAATAAGACTGGAGAATAGCTTTCAAATCCCGTTCTAACAACCGCTGTGCCGGACTGTTAGCATCCATAATATTATGTTGTTGCAGGGTGTCGTCGGCAGCATAGACATAGAGGCGTTGTTTTCCGTCGAAATAGAGACTTAACGAGTCGGTCAGCGCCTGGTAAGTCTGTTGCACACAGTTTGTCACGAGCGGTTTTCGTTCCGGCTCGTTGAAGACATCGCGGCCAAAGGCGAAATAGGGTTTGTCATACCCCATCAGTCCCAGCGTGGTGGGCATGATGTCAGCCTGCTGGGTCACATGCTCATATCGGCCTTTGACGGAATGGTCGGGCGTGTACATGAAGTAGATGATGGCCGAGTTGCCCTTGGCAGTGCGGGTCTCCTCCGCCGCCATCTGCGGGGAAACATGGTCGGCCACGAAAATGAAGAGCGTATTTTCGTACCACGGCATCTTGGAGGCTGTTTCGAAGAATTTGCGCAGGGAGAGGTCGGTATAGGCCACGCACGGCTGCACCAGCGATCTTCCCTGAGGCATTTTGCCGGAGTATTCGTCGGGCAGGTCGTATGGATGGTGGGAACTCAAGGTGAACACTGCGGTGAAGAACGGGGTCTCCATCCGGTTCAACTCGTCTGCCATGAACTGCAGGAACGGCATGTCCCAAATGCCCCACACGTTGGCGTTCCCATTTCCGGGATGCTTTTTCTCGAAATCCTCCCGATTGTGGAAGTTCTCGATGCCGCACAGCTTTCCGAACGCTTCGAAGCCCATCTGGTTTTTGGTGGCGCCGCAGAAAAAATGGGTGTTGTAACCCTGACGGGCGAGGATGCGGGGCAGACCCTCCAGGTCGGTCAGGGATTGCGGCATCAGGGCAAAGGGGGTGCGGTAGGAGGGGATGGACGCGAAGATGGACGGCAATGCTTCGATGGATTTCATGCCGTTGGCAAAAGCGTGGGTGAACACCAGCCCTTCGCGCATCAGTGAATCCAGGAAGGGGGTGTAGCCGCCGTCGGGATTCAGGTGCGGAGCCAGATATTGCGAATGTTCACGGCTGAAACTCTCCAATACGAAAATCACCACGTTCTTGCCTTTGGCCACAGGAGGTTGCTCCAAATCCGGATAGTGGTAAGGGGTGTAGAGCGCCGCCAGTTCCGTGTCGTCAAAAAAGACCGGCGCATCTAACTGGCGCATCCCTATCGTACGGAACAGACAGAACGGGTTGCTCAGTGCCAGCGCCCCCTTCTGTGGGGAAAGGGTGTAGTAAGTGACGTTGCCCACCGACATGGGGAACGCCTTCTTGTCTACCGATCCCCGGATGCCGTAGACCCACATCGGGACGGCAACGCTTAGCACCAGAACGCCCATCCCATAATACAGCCAATTGTTCTTCCATTCCGTGGGATGGTATTTTATCTTTTTATAGCCGTAAACTAACAGGAAAACCAAAGCCGCAGTGAGCAATACCAAATACCAATTCTCCCCCAACGCCTTGAACAGGATGGCGAATGTGTTGTCGTTCTCCTGGAAAAAATGCATCTCCTCTGAGGATACCCTTTTGAAGGCGTAGCTGAAATAGACAGCATCAATCATGTTCAACATGATGATCCCAATGGTGTTGGTGATGATATACAGCCAGAATAATGCTTTCTGGTAACCGTTTTTTTTGCGGAACCGGAATGGGAGCAACGACAGAAGGATAAACGGTCCGTTTAAATAGAATATGGATGCCGTAGCGAACTTCAGCGATCCCGCGAAAAGCATGGGAATTTCCGACCAAGACATCGTGCCGAGCAATGCCCGGTTGTAACCGTAAAAGGCGACCTGGGTCGAAAGAATGCAGATGTAGAGAAGCAACAGCCGTAGTATCAATACTGTAACATCATTCTGTAGGATTTTTTTCATAATCAATACACGTTCCGTCAAAAGTGCGCAAAAGTACAATTTTTTGGTTATTTACTTTGAACCTTGAACCTTGAACTTTGAACCAAAAATATTGTACCTTTGCCACCTTGAAAAAACAGTAATGGCAGTCATGTCCAAAAAGCGGATATTATTCATTGTCAACCCCATATCAGGGCATCGCGACAAAAAGCGGTTTGCGGAGAGTGTGGACCGGGAGCTTGGCGGTAGGGGATTCGCATGCGAGATTGTCTTTACAGAACGTGCCGGTCACGCAATGGAGCTGGCGGCGGGTGCCGTGGGGAAGTACGACGTGGTGGCGGCGGTGGGAGGCGACGGCACGCTCAACGAGGTGGCTTGCGGGCTCATCGGCAGCGACACGGTACTGGCCGTCATCCCCTGCGGTTCCGGAAATGGTTTGGCCCGCCATCTGCGCATCCCCTTGAACACGCGCAAGGCGTTGCGCATGCTGGCGCACGGACAGGTGCAGCGCATCGACACGTGCAAGGTCAACGAGCGGCTCTTCCTGAGCGTTGCCGGCATCGGTCTCGATGCACAAACCGCGTACGACTTTTCCCAGGATCCCCATCGGGGATTCCTGACATACGCCCATTATGTCGCCAGCAACTATTTTCACCTCAGGCCCCCAAGGGTCAACATTGCGTTCGACGGACAAGGACCCCGGACGTGCAGCCCGTTGCTCATCACGTTCGCGAATTCCAACCAGTTCGGTTATAATGCCGTTATCGCGCCACATGCCTCGCTCCAGGACGGTCTCATAGACGTTTGCGTACTCCTGCGCCCGCCCCTGCCCGCCATACCGGCCATCCTGTCCAAACTGATGCGCAAGCGGTTGGACAAGTCGCGGTACCTCACTATACACCGGTCTTCGCATATCACATTGGAACGTCCCACGGATGGCGTGGTGAACATCGACGGTGAGCCCGTTATGATGCCCGCCACCCTTGATGTCCGCATCATTCCGCAAAACCTTTCCATTTTGATACCCTGATCGCGAAAACATCTTGCCTAAACATCTAAACACTTAAACTTCTAAACCAAAAAAATCCTATCTTTGCCACCTCGAAATTTATTTATCAAACCCCATAAAGTATGAAAGACTTAAGAGCAGAATTGCAAGCACTGGGCGTGGAAAACCCGGTTGAGATCTATCACAATTTGTCATACGACGAACTGTACCAACATGAAACCAATCCCGCATTGACGGGCTATGAGAAGGCTTACCTGACCAAATCGGGTGCTCTTTCTGTCGATACGGGCATCTTCACCGGCCGTTCGCCCAAGGACAAATACATTGTCATGGACGAAAACACAAAGGATAACGTATGGTGGGCTGACCCCAACAAGAAGGGCTCCGACAACAAACCCATTGACCACAAGACTTGGGAACACTTCCGTGCGCTGTGCCAGAAGCAGCTTTCCGGCAAGAAGGTCTATGTGATGGACGGTTACTGCGGTGCCAATGAGAATTCCCGCATGAAAGTCCGTTTCGTGTCGGAAGTGGCTTGGCAGGCTCACTTTGTGAAAAACATGTTCATCCGTCCTTCCGAGGAAGAGCTGGCCGACTTCGAACCCGATTTCGTGGTGCTGAATGCAGGTAAGACCACCAACCCCGACTGGAAGGAAATGGGGCTGAACAGCGAGGTCTTTGTGGCTTTCAACCTCACCGAGCGTATGGCCTTGATTGGCGGTACCTGGTACGGCGGCGAGATGAAGAAGGGTATCTTCTCCGTGATGAACTACTTCCTGCCGCTGAATGGCATGGCAGCTATGCACTGCTCCGCCAACGAAGGAAAGAACGGTGATACCGCCATCTTCTTTGGCCTCTCTGGTACTGGCAAGACGACCCTCTCCACCGACCCGAACCGCGCCCTTATCGGTGACGATGAGCATGGCTGGGACGACAACGGTGTCTTCAACTTCGAGGGTGGTTGCTATGCGAAGTGCATCAACCTCAGTGAGGAAAAGGAACCCGACATTTTCCACGCCATCAAGCGCGACGCTCTGTTGGAGAACCTCGTGGTGGATGCTGAAGGCAATATTGACTTCAATTCTGCCGAGAAGACCGAGAATACCCGTGTCTCCTATCCGATCTACCATATTAATAATATAGTACGTCCTGTGTCTCGTGGCACGCATCCGAGCAAAATTATCTTCCTTTCCGCCGACGCTTTCGGTGTGTTGCCTCCCGTTTCCATCCTGAACAAGGAGCAGACGATGTACTATTACCTGAGCGGTTACACGGCTAAGCTGGCCGGCACGGAGCGCGGTATCGTGACCCCGCAACCGACCTTCTCCTCCTGTTTTGGCGCGGCATTCCTGCTTCTGCATCCCACGAAATATGCTGAGGAACTGGCCAAGAAGCTGGAAGAGCACAATGCTACGGCATATTTGGTGAACACCGGCTGGGCAGGCGGTGGTTACGGCGTCGGAGAGCGCATTTCCCTGAAGGCCACCCGCGCCATCATCACGGCTATCCTCAACGATGAGCTCAAGAGCTGCGAGACCGAAATCGTGAAACCCTTCAATCTGGTGATTCCCAAGCACGTGACCGGCGTGGACGACAACATCCTCAACCCCGAGAACAGCTGGACGGACAAGGATGCTTTCAAGAAGAACGCCAACGAACTGGCCGCCGCTTTCATCAAGAACTTCGCCAACTTCAGCGACACCGAGGAAGGCAAGGCGTTGATTCCGTTCGGACCGCAGATTTAATTTTTAGCCTTTGGCTTTTTTGATATGTAGAGACGCGATCAATCGCGTCTCTACAACCTTAAACCCTAAACCTTAAACTAAAAAAATGAAATTACTACTGATAAGCAACTCCACCAACTACAAGGAACCCTACTTGGGTTGGTGCCAGCCGTTGATCGCGGAGTTCCTGCAGGGCACGGCTGATGAAATTTTATTTGTGCCGTACGCCGGTGTGGATGTGGGCGGCAAAGTCTATCCCGAAAGCTACGACAGCTACACGGCCCGCGTGCGCGGCGTGTTCGAGAAATTCGGCAAGAAGGTCGTTTCTGTGCACGAGGTCAGTGATCCCGTGGCGGCGGTCAACGATGCGAAGTTCATCATGGTGGGCGGCGGCAACACCTTCCACTTGGTGGCCGAGCTGCACCGCAACAAGCTCATCAAGCCCATCCGCCGCAAGGTGATGGAGGGAACGCCCTACATGGGCTGGAGTGCGGGCTCCAATGTGGCCTGCCCGACGCTCTGCACCACCAACGACATGCCCATCGTGATGCCTGAGAGTTTCGACTGCTTCGACCTCGTGCCGTTCCAGATCAACCCGCACTATATCGATCCCTATCCGCAAGACATTAACGACACCATCCGTCACGGCGGCGAAACCCGTCAGGTACGCCTGAACGAGTACTTGGCCGTGAACAAGGAGAAAACCGTTGTCGGCCTGCGCGAAGGCACCGCCCTCTGGATCGAGAATGAACACATCACCCTCAAAGGCACCCGCAACATGATCGTGCTGCGTTACGGTCAAGAGCCCGAGGAGATTGTGCCGGGTTCGGTGTTCGGATACGACATCAAGCCGTTCCACGTATAACGGCACATTTGACATCTTTTAAAAACGATGTAGGGGCGAATGATTATTCGCCCCCACGTGTTATAAATATTGATGTTTTGAGATGTTCGCCGCCTGTTATCCGTTCATCCTCTTATCCAATTCCTGCGCGATGTACGATGCCACGTCATCGGCGTAGGTGTTGGCGCCGAAGCCGGCGTCGTAACCCAGCTCCTTGGCCAGCTCGTGCGTGATACGCGGACCGCCGCACACGACGATCAGCTTGTCGCGAAGGCCTTCCGCCTCTAACATCTCGATCAGCTCGGTGAGGTTCTGGATGTGCACGTCCTTCTGGGTCACGGTCTGCGACACCAACAGCGCGTCGGCGTGAAGCTCCACCGCCTTGGCGATGAACTCCTCGTTCGGCACCTGGCTGCCCATGTTGAGGGCGTCGAACATGTCGTAACGCTCGATGCCGTAGTGGCCGGCGTAGCCCTTCATGTTCATGATGGCGTCGATGCCCACCGTGTGCGCGTCCGTGCCTGTGCTGGCGCCCACCACCACGATCTTCCGTCCGATATGCTCGCGGATAAAGTCGTCCGTCTCCGGCATCGACCACACCGTGGATTCCACTTTCGGGACGTGGATGGTGGTGTAATCGACGGTGTGCGTGCAGGCACCGTAGCAGTTCACGAAGGTGAAACCTTCTGTCAATTCTTTGAAATAAACGACTTGCGGGTTGTCGAAGCCCATCTTCTTCATCAGCTGTTTGGCTGCCTCCACGGCCTCGTCGCCGCAGGGCACCGGCAGCGTGAAGCTCAGCTGCGTCTTGCCGTCGTTCATCGTGTCGCCGTAAGGCTTCACCTTGGTTAAGTCTAAGGTCTGATCAAAGTCCTTTTGATCCATTGAATATAATCCGCCGCTCATTTTTCTAAAGTTTAAGGTTTAATGTTTAGGGTTTAATGTTAAAAGATTGCGGGTTGTAGGGGCGAATAATTATTCGCCCCTACATACATCATCTTAATTGGATTTTAAGCCAACAAAATAGTCCTCCTTGTCCTCGAAAAGCACGTTGAAGGAGGTCATGCTGCCGTAGATGCGGGAGATGTACTGCTGGAGGTTGACTTTTTCCTCGTCGGTGAGGGAGGAGCTACTGTTGATGTTTTGTTCGAGCACGCGCAGGCGATCGCGCATCATGACGATCTTGTGGAAGAAGGTCTCCACGGGAATCTCCTTAGGCGCCAAGTCCTTGTTGGCGGGTTGCAGCGTCATCGTGCCGCCCTGCCACTTCTTGCCTAACTCGGCCTTGTATTCGATGCCGTTGTACTGGGTCAGGATCTGGGTGAGCACCTGCTTGAACTCGCGGATGTTGAGTTTCGGGGTGTCGTCGTCGGCACCTTCGTTCAGCTCCACCACCTCCAATGCCACGGCCGCCTTGGAGAATTCCAATTCGCCGCCGCGCACGAAGATGATCTTGTAGGTCAGCGCGTTGTTCTGGCTGATGATGCCCTCGCCGTATTTCTCGTGGGCGATGCGGGTGCCCACGGGGAGGTTGTCGATATCCATTTTGGTTTAGGGTTTAAGGTTTAGGAAAATGGGAATCTGTAGGGGCGAATAATTATTCGCCCCTACGAATCGGTTTACCATCTCTCTTTCATCATCTTGATGAACGGGTTGAAATAGTTGTCGCCTTTGGTGACCACGCCGGCGAGACCCTTGCCGCCGTCCTTCGGACGTTTCACGTCGCCGAAGATGCCCTTCTCCAATGCGGTGAAGAGGCCTTCCTGGACGATTTGCTGCAGCAGCTCGATGGCGTTGTTCAGGACGACCTTGGCGCGCTCACGGCAGATGCCGCCTTCACGGAACTCCATCTCCTCGCCGATGCTGCGCATGTCGTTGAAGATGTAGCGGGCGTTCTCGATGGAGAGGTAACGGTCGCTCATGAAGGGCGTGTGGATGGCCTCGGTGGGCATACCCAGCAGCTGGATGCCTTGGTGCGTCCAGATGCCGATGATGTTGAAGAGTGCGTCCTGGATGTGGCCGCGGAAGATGTTGCCGGTCATGAATTTCGTGGGCGGCATGTACTTCAGCGTGGCCTTCGGGAAGATCTCGCGGGTCATCTGCGCCTGCGCGAGCTCTAGCAGGAAACCGTTCTCCAAGGTCGGGTCCATCTCGAAAGCATGGCCAAGACCCATCTGCTCCTCGGGCAGTGCGGCCAACAAGGCCAACTGCTCGTTGATGAGGTCGGAGGCGAGCACCGTGTGGGCAGCTTCCACAGCATCAGCGGTAGTGAGGTAGTTGTCCTCGCCGGTGTTGATGATGACGCCGGCATAGCCGTTGATGATGCGGGAGAAGTACTGGTCGATGAGGGTACGCTGCGGGTTGATGTCGCGGAACAAGATGCCGTAGAGGGCGTCGTTCAACATCACGTCAAGGCGTTCGAGGGCGCCCATGGCCGCGATTTCCGGCATGCAGAGACCTGAGCAGTAGTTGCATAAGCGGATGTAACGGCCCACTTCCTCGCCCACTTCGTCAAGGGCCTTACGCATGATGCGGAAGTTCTCCTGCGTGGCGAACGTGCCGCCGAAGCCCTCGGTGGTCGCGCCGTAAGGCACGTAGTCGAGCAAGCTCTGGCCCGTGGTACGGATCACGGCGATGACGTCCGCGCCTTGGCGTGCGCCTGCCTGCGCTTGCACCACGTCCTCGTAGATGTTGCCCGTGGCCACAATGATGTAGAGGTACGGCTTCGGGCCTTCTCCGATGGTGTTGAGGTACTCGTTGCGCTTGGCCACGTTGCCCTTGATGCGGGTAAGGCACTGTTCGACGTAAGGCTGGATGGCTTTTTGGATGTCTGCCAGCGGATGCAGCGGCAGGGAGGTCACGTTCAGTTCGTTGCGGGAGATGCGCTCGGCGATCTCCTGCGGGGTCGCGCCGGTCTCCAGGATGGCGTTGCCCATGAAGTAGAGCACGCCCTGGCTGAGCACACCGGCCTCCAGAAGTGCATCGACCACCCGGTTGGGCAGCGGCACCTCGTTCTCGTCGATGCCGTCAATGCCGATCAGACGGCACAGCGTGCGCTCCACCGTCACGGTCGTGTAGCCATCTACAAACTCCTGAACCTGGTCCGCAATCTGTTTCGCCAACTGCTTAGCCACAGCCACCTGAGAGAAATCCAGTCCGAGTTTTGATTTTTCTGTCATAGTTTACCTTTTATATTAATGTATGAAATACCTAATTTTTTCAAATCGGCAAAAATACAAAAAAATCGAATTGGTAGGCAGGGTTGGTTCAAAGTTCAAGACCTTAACCCCACTAACCTACTAACCGAAAAAAATTGTATCTTCGCGGTCTTAAAATTTGCAGACAATGAAAAGGAACATCATACGACTGCTGGTGGCTTTTTTGTTCAGTGTCTCTTTGATACAAAATATTGAAGCCCAACAGTTTATCGGATCTGTTATCGCGGGGGCCAACTTCGGGCAGATCGAAGGGGATGACGTGCATGGGTTCTACAAGGTTGGCTTCAATGGCGGACTCGGGCTCACCATACCGGTGGACCGCAAGCAGGCTTGGCAGGTTTCCATCGAACTGCTCTATTCGATGAAAGGATCTGTGAAACATTGTGATCCGGGGTATTTTGACACGCTCACCTATGCCCCGTCGATGTTTACCGATGTGGATCGTTCCGTCCCTTTTGACCCGAAAACGAAGTGCAACATCACTCTCGACTATGTGCAGATTCCCGTGATGATGCGCTACGAGGACCGCTATTCCGGATGCTCGTTCGGACTGGGCTTCGCCTGGAGCCGTCTGGTACGTGCCAAGGAGGTTTACAACGGGTTCGCCCGCACCACCACCGTGCGAAGCGGTACCTACAAGACCAGCGACTGGACGGTGGTCGCGGATGTCAATATCCGTTTGTACAAGAACCTGACCTTCAATGTCCGCTATGAATACTCCCTCGTCCCCATCAGGGAACCTTTGTATGAATACAAACGTAACGATGGCTCTACCTTGGCGGAGGTCCATAAATACCATAACAACGTGCTCTCCGCCCGCCTGATCTATTACATCAACGAGAAATTCTACAAGAACACCCGCGTGAACAAATATGGCCAAGTCATGGGTACGAAATGGTTGCGCGAAATCCCCGGAAATAACGAATGATTATGAAAAGAACACTTATCAATACTTTATTGCTGGCCATGGCCGCTCTGATGCTGCATCAGTGTAAACCCCTTGATTTGACAGCGGACTATAAGGACATCACCGTCACCTATGGCATCCTGAACAAAAAGGATCAGGTCCATTATTTCAAGGTTTACCGGGGATACTTGACGGATGGGAACGCGTATGACGTTGCTGGCGAATGGGATCAGATTTACTACCCGGTGGATTCCATCGAGGTGCGCTTGGAGGAATACCGGGACGGGAAATGCACCCGTAGCGCGGTGTTAGACACGACGACGGTGATCCCGAAAAACGCGGGTGACTTTCACAATCCGAAACAATTGCTTTACTACTCAAATTGGAAAATAGATGAGGAAAGTACCTATAAGCTGGTGATTCGGCGGCATACTTCCGGGGACGAGATTTATGCCGAGACGCTCCTGGTGGGCGATTTTTCCATCCGTAACCCTCAGATCTATTGGAATATGAATTCAATGAATGCATACCCGATCAAGTTTACGGGAGCGGAAAATGCCGTGATGTATGATCTGTATCTTACCTTTTATTATATAGAGGTGAATAACGCTACGGGTGCCATTGAGCATAAGCAGATTACTCGAAAACTCAACGGTGACTATATTCGGGCGACCTCCTCATCCGATATCGTTTATTCGGGCTTTACCCCCAAAACGTTCTTTACCACGATTGTGCAAGGTATCGATTATAACCCGAATGTGACGCGCTATATCGACTCTGTGGCCGGCAAACCCTATTTCTGTATGCGCCTTACCGCTTGGGCGGCCGATGCGAATTATCTGACCTACCGGGAGGTGTCCAACCCGGGCGGCAGCATTGTCCAGAACCGTCAGGAATACACCAATTTCGTGTCCGAGAATGAGTCGGCCTACGGTATATTGGCCTCTCGCAACTATGCTATCAAGGATTTGTCCTTTGAAAGTACCAGTTATTGTGAGGATACGCTGAAGCTTAGTCCTCTTACAAAGCACCTGAACTTTGATTATTATCGTAACTCCCCCGAGTTTCCGCCTCAAGCAACACGTTAAGAGATGTTATGGGAGTTTTTTCTTCGGTTGATGGCCGCCACGGCCATGGGGGCGGCCATAGGCATTGAGCGTGAGTATCACGCCAAGGAGGCTGGTCTGCGCACGCATTTGCTTGTCGCGCTCGGGTCCTGTCTTTTCATGCTGCTTTCCGCATACGGCTTTGATGCCGTTCTGGGCCACGACCACGTCAGCTACGACCCTTCACGTATCGCCTCGCAGGTGGTCACGGGAATCGGCTTCATCGGCGCGGGCACCATCATCCTGCAGAAGCAGGTGGTGCGCGGACTGACCACCGCCGCCGGACTCTGGGTCACCGCCGCCATCGGGCTGGCTTGCGGTAACGGCATGTACCTTATCGCAGCCATCACGACGGTCATCGTGCTGATCTCCTTGGGGCTCATCAACGTTTTCCTGCCCTATTTCTCGCAACGCGACCGCAATGTCACGTTCCAGGTGGCAGACTATGAAACCTTGACGGCCGTTTTAGACAACCTGCTTCGCGAGAAGATCACTGTGCTGAATTATGAAATGCACAAAGATGCCGAGGAAAATGATGGCAAAATGCTGGTTTCCATTGAAATACGGATGAAACGATACGATAATGTCAAGGAAATCACGTCTATCCTTAAAAATTTCGAGAAGGTCGAATTAGTGCAAATCACATAAATTGCCTGTTGCCTCCCCATACACCTCCATCCATTTCTCTCCAATCACCTCCGGCGAACAGATATTCAACGCCTCTTGGCGAATGGTTGTCTGGTCGTAATCCCCGATATGGTTTAACATAACATTCAGTTTATCAACTAATTGTGCCTCGTCCTTCGGGGCGACAATCACTGCATTTTTTTCGTTGGTGATTTCGAGGATGCCCCCGACGGGTGTCGTCATGGCGGGCGTGCCGGTGCAGAAGGACTCCAACAGCACGCACGGCTGGTTCTCGTAATTGGAGAACAGCAGGAAAAGGTCGGATTGCTGCAGCAGAGAGGCGATTTCTGCGGAGGTTTTGCGGCCAAGAAAATGGACAACATTATCCAACCCTCGTTCCCGCATGTAAGTTTCCGCCAGGATGTTCCGGAAATCATGGACGATGTTGAGCTCGAAGTCGTCGCGCTGATGGCTCAGCGCGTCCACCGCATGCAGGATCCCCATGATGTTCTTCGCGTCGTTGTCTAAGGTGGAGACGTGCAGGATGCGTTTCTTCCCGTCGCTCGTGTGCGTGTCAAGGGGCGCGAACAGTTTTGTGTCCACCACGTTGCCGACCACGGTCTGGGGCTTGTGGGCGGCGGTGGGTGCTGTGAGGACGATGTTGTCGAGCAGGTTCTGCGACACGGCCGTGACATGGGTGGCATGGCGGAAGGTCTGTCTCAGCATCCATCGTTCTAGCAGGGAAAGATTGGGACGGTTCATGGGCAGGTAGCCTGTCCAGTGTTCACTGACAATCAGCGGAATATGATGTTTTCGGCTAATGCGTGCGGCGACAAGTCCCATCGGCAGTGCCACGTGCAGATGGAGGATGTCGGGCTTGCCGTATTGCCGGATCAGCTCGTCGAAAGCGGTCATATAGGCCCGGAAAAGCCCGATTTTGCCGGTCTCATTCGTCCGGACAGGGAAAAGGGTGGCGTTGTGCGGGATTTCCGGTGTGAATCCGTCGTGCAGATGGTGCAGGATAACCGACTGCACGCGGTCGCCGAGCGACTCGATGTGCCGGAAGATGAAGTTCCCGTTCAGAGGCTTTTCGGGAATCGGGAACCATGAGGGTATATGGACTATTAGCATACTCACTTCACTTTCCAACTCTCCACCCGGCGGGTTGTGGAGGAGAAATTGACCCCGATTTTGTAGAGTTTGCGCGGGTCTTGGGCGAACGGCAAGGCGTACTGTTTCTCTTCGATCTGCTCCAACGCCTCGTTGGCGGATTTGTCTAATTTGAACTCGAAAATATAGATGTAGTCGGTGGTCTGTACCACCATGTCCATGCGGCCGTTGCTGGTGTGCCGCTCGGTGTCGGTATAGAAGCCCACCATCTTGAAGATGAGCGCCACCGCGTTGTGGAAATATAGTTCGGCATCGCCCGCAAGCTGGTAGTCCTGTCCGGCGAACAACGACTCCAACAAAGACATAAACTTCTCAATCTGTCCAGCCTCGATCGCCATCACGAAATCCTTGATGAAGCTGTCCTTGCCCTGGCTTGCAGGTGTATAGTATCTGAACAGGAAACGGGAAAAACCACGTTCCACCTCTTCGTTGGGAAATCCCAACCGATAGGTCATAAAACGGGGATCGTATCCCTTTATGGTGAGGTAACCGCTTTGGTAGATCAACGGAATCGGATTGGTGTCGATGGCGTCCAGACTTCCCAACAGATCCGCCGTGGCGTCCTCGCGGGTGAGACGTTCCAGGTCGTAGTTGTTGCGCTTCATAGTTTCCACGAGGAACGTGGGGGTGCCGGATGCGAACCAATAATCTCCAAAGTCTTGGCTGTCAAGTGCATTGAGCAAGCTGAACGGGTTGTAAATTCCTACGCCACGCTTGCTGAAATGGTAGCCGTCGTACTGCTTTTTCAATTTTTCGTAGCATTCGTCCTTACTCATTTCGTTGCTCTCTGCCATTTTCCCGATTTGGACATCCAAATTGTCGAGGATTTCCTTCTCCGTGATGCCGCAAATCTCCGCGTATCGATCATCCAAAGATATGTCTTTCAAGTTGTTGAGATCGCTGAACACGCTCACTTTCGAGAACTTTGTCACACCCGTGAAGAAAGCGAGACGGATGTAACTGTCCATCGTTTTGCACACCCCATATACTGATTTCAGGGTGGTTCGGTAGTCGTTCTGCAGTTCAGGGTTGCCAATGGCCTCCAACAGCGGTTTGTCGTATTCGTCCACCAGAATCACCACCTGCTGTCCTGTTTGCTCGTAAGCGCGTTGAATGACCCCTTTGAACCGTTCGGAAACAGCATCCTCCTCGGGAACTTTGCCGTATGACTTTTCAAATTGGCGCAAGTGTCCGTCGAGGATGGAGAGGAGGGCTTGGGGCGTGGTGTATTTTGCCGCGTTGAGGTCGATGTGCAGCACGGGATATTGCCTCCATTCCGTCTCCAACTCACCGAGTGCCAACCCCTCGAAGAGTTCCTTCCGCCCTTGGAAGTAAGCCTCCAATGTGGTGACGAGCAGGCTTTTGCCGAACCTGCGGGGACGACTGAGGAAATAGTAGCCGCCGTCCTTTGCCAATTGATAAACATCTTTTGTCTTATCAATATAGAGGAAGTTCTCTTCTCTGATTTTCGCGAATGTCTGTATGCCGATGGGGTATTTCATATACGGTAAGATTTGCGCCGCAAAGATACAATTATTTCCTCACTGACCCGAAAAATTCGTACCTTTGCCGCCGAAATCTCGAATATGTTCAGCAAGATCCTAAACACATTCGGCACGAAAATTGTTGTCGCTTTCGTCAACCTGGCCATTGCGATTATCATCTCGCAGGTGCTGGGCGACAGCGGAAAAGGACTGCAGTCGCTGGTCTTGACGAACATCAGCTTCATCTTGATCTTTTCGGAAATTGTCTGCGGGGCGAGTCTTGTGTTCCTGACCTCCCGCCATTCTTTCGCGAAACTGTGGCTCCCTTCTGTCTTGTGGGCGTTGCTCGTTGCCGCTGTCATGGGTGTCCTGATGTCCCTCCTCAACATGGGTTTGGACCGTTCTCTTGCCTTGCACACGGCCGTTTTGTCCTTCATTTCCTCTTTCGCCAGCCTCAATTTCCGCATTCTTTTGGGAAAAGAAGAGGTTCGGAAGGCGAATTACAACACCTTGTTGCAGCCTGTCGCGCTGGTAGTCACGCTGGTGGTCTATTATCTTGCGTTAGGAAGAGGCGACATTTACGGTTATATCATCGGGCTGTATGTGGCATACGGAAGCTCGGCGGTGCTGGGCACGTGCCAGTTGCGGGATGAGTATAAATCCTTGAAAATTTACTCTTTGCGGGAGTATGACGATGCCTTGAAAGCTCTTTTCAAGTATGGCTTCCTCAACCAGACAGGCCATTTCGTGCAGTTCTTCAACTTGCGGTTGAGCTATTATCTGCTGAACGCCTACGTCGATACGGCGCAGGTGGGGGTCTATTCCAACGCGGTGTCGCTGACCGAGGCACTTTGGATTATCTCCAACAGCATCGCCTTGGTACAGTACGCCCGCATTTCCAACAGTACGGATAAAGCTTATAACCAGAGACTTACCCTTGACTTGGCCAAAATCTGCTTTGCGGTGGCCTTTCCGGCAGTCTTGGTGCTTTCCCTGTTGCCGTCTTCGTTTTACGTTTTCGTTTTCGGTCCGGAATTCGGGCAGATGGCCCTCCTCATCCGGATTTTGGCGCCGGGTGTGCTGTTCTACAGCATTTTCCTGATCCTCGGCCATTACTATTCCGGCTCGGGGCGTTATTTCATGAACACAGTGGCCGCGCTGTGCGGACTTGCGCTCACGTTAGGGTGCGGTTTCACGCTGATCCCTCGCTTTGCCGCCATAGGTGCCGCCTCCACTGCCGCTATGGCTTACAGCATGAATGCCGTTTTCTTGCTGGTCTGCTTCCTGAAAGAATCGCGGTTCAAAGTGCGTGACTTTGTGCTAACACCTTTAGAATTAAAGAAATACATCTTGGAAATCAAGAATCATTATTTGAAATAAGCGGTTATGAACAAGTTACAAAAAGGATTGAGAGCGTTGAAACTCATCCTCGAACATCCCTATCTTCTGAACCATGTGCTGAACAGTGAGGATGTCTATTGCGAGGAGTTTGTGCGGAAATACGGTCTTGCCGACGGGTTGCCGTTACTTCGGTTGGAGACGCTTTTCCCGGATTTTGAGGAGACAGTGTCGCCTTACGCGTATCTGTCGGGTGCGACGATGCCCATCGACATAGCTTTGTTGAGAGCGATTGCCCGCAGGCAGAAGGTGCAGCGCTATTTTGAGATCGGCACGTGGCGCGGCGAAAGCGTTGCCAATGTTGCCTCTGTGGTGTCGCAGTGCGTTACGCTGAACCTCTCCCGCGAGGATATCATTGCACTCACGGGCGATGAACGTTACGCCGATGCGCACGCGCAGTTCTCCCGCCATTTGGACAACGTGACCCACCTGCAGGGCAATTCCCAAGCCTTCGATTTTACCCCGCAACAGTATCAATACGACATGGTTTTCATCGATGGCGACCACCATTACGAAGCGGTGCTCAAGGACACGCAGACTGCGTTCGAACTGCTGCACAACGAAAAGTCTGTAATCGTCTGGCACGACTACGGTTACGATCCCGAGACTATCCGTTGGAGCGTGCTGTCCGCCATTTGGGAAGGCACTCCCGAGGAAAAACGCAAAAATCTCTACCACGTCGCCAACACCATGTGCGCCCTATACCTCCCCGAGGATCTCCCGACGGAAAAACTCGTCCCTAATGCCATTTCTGACCATTTCTACGAAGTGAATCTGAAATCACATTCCCGGTAACCACCTGAACTCTCAATATAGTTCAAAGTTCAAAGTACGCAGTCTCACCCCTCACCTCAAAACTCATAAACTCGTAAACCTCTAAACTTATAAACTATTTTTATATCTTTGCCGTTTCATATAAAAACGAACGATTATGACAAAACAGATACCTGCCTCTGAATTGCCCCTGCAAGGTGACGGGGCAATTTACCACCTCAACCTGCATTCCGAGGAACTGGCCGACAATGTCGTGCTGGTGGGCGATCCCGGGCGTGTGGAGATGCTTTCCGCCATGTTTGACACCGTGGAAGTGAAGAAGCAGAACCGCGAGCTGATTACCCATACAGGATTGTATAAAGGCAAACGTATCTCCGTGATTTCTACGGGAATGGGTACCGACAATATCGACATTGTGCTTACCGAACTGGATGCCGTGGCCAACATCGACCTCAAGACACGCACGGTCAAGGAAGAGCATCGCACACTCAACCTCGTGCGCATCGGCACATCCGGTGCTCTCAACCCGAATATCGAGTGCGGCAGTTTCGTGGCATCGTCCTACGGTTTCGGCATCGACGGAGTGCTGAGGTTCTATGATTCTGGCGAGCTCATTCGGGAGGATATGGTGGACGCGTTTATCCGTCACACGGGCTGGAGCAGCGAGTTGCCCTATCCTTATTGCACCGCTGCTTCTCCGGAGCTTCTGGAACGCATCGGCCATGACATGACCAAGGGAATCACGATCAGCGCACCCGGTTTTTTCGGTCCCCAAGGCAGGGAGGTGCGTGCCAAACTGCATTACCCCGAACTTAACCAACGTATTGAAACCTTTGAGTATCAAGGTGATGCCATTACCAATATGGAAATGGAGTGCTCTGCCATCTACGGTCTTGGCAACCTGCTCGGTCATCGTCCCTTGACGGTTTGTCTCATTATTGCAAACCGTGTAACCGGCAAGTTCTTAGATAGTTACCACGATCGCATGGAAACCCTCTGCCGCGCCGTGTTAGAACGCTTTTAGTGAGGAGTGAATTGTGAATAGTGAATAATAGTAAATAATACGATCGAGGCTCCATTCCCCATCTTTTAGAGGGGGTGCCCGAAGGGCGGGGGAGTCTTTCGGAATAATCAATAGATACGATGAAGAAGCTTACATTATACCTGTTGTGTACGATATTCGGAATCTGCACCGTTTTTGCGGAACCTTCCACCTGCAAGATTCTGTATCTGATTCCTTTTGAATCCGATAGTTATGTCTCGCCTTCTGTCAAGGAGTGTGATGAGATAGAGGCCGTGCGCTCGTATCGGCTGATGGGGTTCTGGAACGGGGCGCAGATGGCGATTGAGGAGATGAGCAAGAATGAGAACATCCACTTCGACATTGTGGTGCGGGATATTTCCAGCAGCGAGGCCAAGTTGCGCCGGGTGATGGAGGATACGGAGCTGATGTCCACCGTGGATTTGATCATCGGCCCTTTTTTCGGAAAACTCTTCACGATTGCAGCGGGGTACGCGAAACAGTACCAGATACCCATCGTGAACCCATTTACCAGCCGGCAGGATTTTGTGGAGGGCAATGAGTATGTCTATAAGCTGATTCCGGCGTTGGAGGCGCGTCCCGCGATGATTGCCTTCATGGCGCAGCAAACGAAAGCTTTCCCGATTATCATCTACGGAGATTCGACTTTGAATCATAAGGAGATGACCGCCTATCTGAACTATTTCAAGGACCACCATATTGCCTACGAGATCACCCCGAATGCCTCTTCTGTAGTGGCTCGTTTGGATAAGAACTCACCTCGCTTCGTGGTGACGTTCTACGATAATCCCGCGCAGAACCTGATCATCTCCAGAAGTCTGCTCTACAGCGAGAAGACGGATAATCTGACGTTTGTGGTGCCAAAGACATGGTTGGAATCCAAGACCTACGACATCGAATATTACTCCAAACTCAACCTCCATTTCTTCTCTGATTATTACATTGATTTCGATGCGGAGAAGACGCAGACCTTTGTCTATGATTACACTCAGAAGTACGGGGTGCCGCCCTCTTTGGAGAATTTCGCCTTCCAGGGTTACGATATCACCCGCTTTTTCGTGGAACTGGTGCTTAACCAGCTTGATCTTGACCGCGTGAAAGTCACTCCGATTGCTTTCCCGCTCTCCTTTGACAAGTCGCCTGACGGTGGCTATGAGAACGTGAACGTGCAGTTTTTGGAGGTCAAAGACAACGAGATTGTTCCAAGCGGGTACTAAACAGCTTCATTATGCAGACGTTCTTCGCTGACGTGATTCTGCCGCTGCCCGTCGAGGCGCGTTTCACCTACCGTGTGCCGCAGGCATTGAACGGTCAGGTGGCGTTCGGAATGCGGGTGGTGGTGCCGTTTGGAGCCAGCAAACTGTATGCCGCCATTGTGGAACGGGTGCATGAGAATCCTCCTAAACAGTTTACAGTCAAGTATATACTGGACGTAATTGATGAACGCCCCGTGGTGTCGGAGGCGCAATACCGGCTTTGGCAATGGATGGCGGATTACTATATGTGCACCGTCGGCGAGGTGATGGCCGCCGCGTTGCCCTCCGCCTTAAGGCTCGCCAGCGAAACCAAGGTCAAGATCCATCCTGACTTCGACGGCGAGATTTCCGTGCTTACGCCCCACGAGCTGAACGTGGTGGAACTGCTTATCCATCGCGAGACGATGACCGTAGCGGAGGTGGGCAAAACGTTGCAGGTGGCCAAGGTGATGCCCATCATCAAATCTTTAGTCGATAAACGTGCTGTAATTACCGACGAGGAGATTCGGAATCCATATAAGCCTAAGAAAGAGACGGTTATACGGATTGCACCGCCTTACGACAACGAGACGGCGTTCATGGCTTTGCTCGACCAGCTCAATGCGAAACCGAACACCTCACAACAGTCCGACACGCTGCTGGCGTTTATGATGCAAGCGCGCAAGAATGGACGCTACCGTTTTGACGCGGCAGTGCCGAAATCGGAACTCGTGAAAATAGAACAGGTCAGCCAAAGCAGCTTGCAGACGCTCATCAAGAAGCGGATTTTGGTTTCCGAGGAACGCGTGATTTCACGGTTGGCAGATTATTCTTCGGAAACGCCTTCGGAAGTGCAGCTGACTGTTCCGCAAGAGACAGCCTATCACGAGATTAAGCGTAGTTTTGAGCAGTGTCCCGTCACGCTGTTGCATGGCGTGACCGGCAGCGGCAAGACGGAAATCTACATCAAGCTGATAGACGAGGTGCTGAAACAGGGCAAGCAGGTGCTGTATCTTCTGCCTGAAATCGCTCTTACTTCCCAGATTGTCAATCGGTTGAGAAAATATTTTGGCGACAGGGTAGGGGTGTATCATTCCCGCTTTAACGAATACGAGAGGGTCGAGATCTGGAACCGCGTGCTGAGCGGTGCGGATGAAACCTCCAAATATCAGCTCGTGCTCGGGGCGCGGTCGGCCTTGCTGCTGCCTTACAAGGACTTAGGACTGGTTATTGTCGATGAGGAGCACGACGGTTCCTACAAACAAATGGATCCGGCCCCGCGTTACCATGCACGTGATGCCGCCGTGATGCTGGCGCAGATTCACGGGGCGAAAACACTGTTGGGAACGGCCACGCCGTCGTTGGAGACCTACTTCAACGTGCAGCTGCACAAATTCGGATTAGTGGAACTGATGCAGCGTTATGCCGAAAGCCATCTTCCGGATATATACACCGTTAACATGAACCTCGCCACCAAGCGGCATGAGGTGCAGGGACTTTTTTCCAATTTCTTGATTGAGCAGATGTCGCTGGCTTTGGAACGGAAAGAGCAGATTATCCTCTTCCAGAACCGGCGCGGCTATGCGGTGCGCATGATCTGCCACACGTGCGAGTCGATGCCCCGATGCCAGTATTGCGACGTGACGCTGACCTACCACAAGAAGACGAACCTGCTGAAGTGCCACTACTGCGGCTACGCCATTGAAGTGCCGAAAGAGTGCCCGAACTGCCATAGCACCGACATTGAGATGAAAGGATTTGGTACGGAGCAGGTTGAGGACACCTTGGCGGAGATTTTCCCGGAGGCGCGTATCGCTCGCATGGACACGGACACCACGCGTTCGAAAAACGCCTACCATCAGATCATCACCGACTTCGAGGAACATAGGACCGACATCTTGGTGGGCACGCAGATGGTGACGAAGGGTCTGGACTTCGACCGTGTGAGTGTGGTGGGCATCCTCAACGCGGACGCGCTGATCTCCTTCCCCGATTTCCGGGCGTTCGAGCGGGCTTTCCAGCTGCTGTCGCAGGTAAGCGGGCGTGCGGGCCGCAAGGAGGTGCCCGGCAAGGTCGTCATCCAGGCGTTCCAGCCCAACCATCCCGCCCTGCAGTATGTCGAGAGCAACGACTTTGCCGCGATGTACCAGAGTCAAATCGCCGAACGGCAGCAGTTCCGTCTGCCACCCATCACGCGTATGGTGAAAGTCACCTTGAAACACACGGAGGA
>Ga0265299_10001420_pt1 | contig 27257 bp, 19 predicted proteins | sample AusTroGonzalo_MG_4_FD_193485 | JGI IMG/M metagenome (GOLD analysis project Ga0265299, IMG submission 193485) | Bovine rumen microbial communities from tropical cattle in Woodstock, Queensland, Australia - Gonzalo_02 | ecosystem: Host-associated > Mammals > Digestive system > Stomach > Rumen ... | reverse complement strand
GGATGAGGAGACCCAACGCTACTACGCCATGCACCACCCCTTCACCGCACCGAAACCGGAGCACGAGGATTGGCTCGAAAGCCGCCCCGGCGAGGTGTTGGCCAATGCTTACGACCTGGTCATCAACGGTTCGGAAATCGGTGGCGGCTCCATCCGTATCCACCGTCCGGAACTGCAGAAACGCATGTTCAAAGCCCTGAATTTCACGGAAGAGCAGGCACAAAGCCAGTTCGGCTTCCTGATCAACGCCTTCAAGTACGGTGCCCCGCCTCACGGTGGCATCGCCTTCGGCTTCGACCGTCTGTGCGCCGTGCTTAGCGACTGCGACAGCATCCGCGACTTCATCGCGTTCCCGAAGAACAATGCCGGCCGTGATACGATGCTGCCCGCCCCTACCCCCATTGATCCCAAACAGTTAGACGAACTGAACATCAAACTGAAATAAATGCTCCGCAAAGCACTGGCCACTTTTGGCGAATATCTCATCTTCCTTCACCAGGTCTTCAGCAAACCGGCCAAATGGTCAGTGTTTCTAAAGAAATGGGTGTTCGAAATGGACGCGATGGGCATCGGCTCTATGCTGATTGTCAGTATCGTGTCGCTCGCCATGGGTAGCGTGATTACGATGCAGACGGCTCTCCAGATTGAGAGCGGCTGGATTCCATCCTGGACAGTAGGGTTCGTGGCCCGCACCTCCATCGTGATGGAACTCTGCCCAACCATCATCAGTCTGCTGTTGGTGGGCAACCTCGGCTCGCGCATCACAGCGGAAATCGGCAGTATGCGCGTCACAGAACAAATTGATGCACTGGATGTTATGGGCATCAATCCCGCCTCATACCTAGTTTTGCCGAAAGTGCTTGCCTCCATCATCGTGAATCCGGTGCTCTGCGTCTTCAGTATCGCATTTGCCCTTGTAGGTGGCTTCCTGACCGTTTGGCTCACCAACTGCATCTCCCTCTACGACTTCATCGACGGCCTGACCTATTGCTTCCGGGTCTATGATGTAGTCTATGCCCTGACGAAAACCTGCATCTTCGCCTTCATCATGTCCACGGTGGCCTCCTTTTACGGTTACCGAATCGAAGGCGGTGCACTGGAACTCGGCAAGGCCAGCACGCAAGGGATTGTGGTGTCCAGTTTCATCATCCTGATTCTCAATGTGGTGATTACGGATATAATGCTGTGAGCAATGTACAATGTACAAAAACATTAAACTTTTAACTTGAACTGATGAAAGAGAACCTCATTTTAGATAAGAGCAAAGCATTTGCATTGAGAATCATTAAATTGTACAACTATTTGCGTAAGGAAAAGAGAGAGTTTGTTATCTCGAAACAAATAGCACGGTCGGGTATGAGTATAGGGGCAAATGCGAAGGAAGCTTCTTTAGCGCAATCCAAACCATCTTTTATAGCCAAGATGAACATATCTCTTGCGGAGGCAGGCGAAACACAATATTGGCTTGACTTCTTTATGAGAGTGGGTATATTGATAAGACAGCGTTCAGTAGCCTATACGAAGACAACAAAGAACTATTGAAAATGCTGACTGCCATTATTAAAACAACCCGAGAATCACTAAAGAAACCAAAAAAAGAAACAGAAACTACTAACAAATAATATGCGTACACTAATGTACACTGTACATTGTACATTATACATTTAAGAAAATGATCGAAGTCAACAACGTTTCTAAATATTTCGGCGAGAAGCAGATCTTGCACAGCATCAACACCCAGTTCGAGGAGGGCAAGGTGAATCTGATCATCGGGCGTTCCGGATCGGGCAAAACAGTGCTGATGAAGTGCCTAGTGGGACTTTTCACCCCCGAGGAGGGGCAGGTGCTATACAGCGGGCGGGAGTTCCACAACCTGCCGGAAAAGGACAAACTGTTGCTTCGCAAGGAGATGGGCATGGTGTTCCAGGGATCCGCCTTGTTCGATTCCATGACCATTGAAGAAAACGTCACTTTTCCGTTGGAGATGTTCACCAATATGAGTGAAAGCGAGAAGCATGACCGTGCTAATTTCTGTCTCGAATGCGTTGATTTGGAGAATGTTAACAAGCTCTTTCCGGCAGAGTTGAGTGGCGGTATGAAAAAGCGTGCCGCCATCGCACGCGCCCTCGCCTGCAACCCGAAATACCTCTTTTTCGACGAACCCAACTCCGGCCTCGACCCCAAAACATCCCTGCTCATCGACGAGCTCATCACCAAGATCACCCACGAATTCAACACCACCACCGTGGTCAACACCCACGACCTCAACTCCATCATCACCATCGGCGAGACCATCTCCTTCATCTACCAGGGTCATCTCGCCTGGCACGGCAGCAGCGACAACATCCTCACCTCCGACAACCAAACGCTCAACGACTTCATCTACGCACAACCGCTGACACAGAGGCTGCGTAAAACATTGTGACTCTCCTTTATGTTCTTTCCTGCTCTACCAAGCTCTTGTCCCTTCGGGACTGCTTAAGGAAAAAATAACCACTAACCCATTAACCCATTAACCCATTAACCCTTACCAATGAACTGGATCGACATCATCGTACTCATCCCCCTTTGCTGGTACGCCTTCAAAGGCTTCAAAAACGGTTTCCTGATGGAAATCGTTTCCCTGGCCGCACTGTTTTTAGGACTGTTCATCTCCTATAAATTCTCCGACCTGATTGCCCTGTGGATTACCGATACCACGCTGGCCAAGCCCATTTCCTTTTCACTGTGCTTCGTGATCACCATCGTATTGGTCAACCTGTTAGGACGGATTTTGAAACGGGCGCTCAAACCCGTGCTGTCCGAGTTTCTCGACAAGGCACTCGGAATCCTCTTTGGTGTGCTGAAAGTGGTTTTGGTGGCCGGGGTGCTGTTCTACTTCATCGACACTGTGGATAAGAAGGAGATCCTCATCAAACACGAAGTGAAAGAAGCTTCCTTCGCCTACAAGTACCTCTCGCCCGTGATGTCGCACGTGCTGGAATGGAAGGAAACGCGGGAAAAGGAAACGGAAGGATGTGAGGAGGAAACAGGCAAAAGGCAAAAGGCAATAGTTACCTGAATTTTCGGTGATTCAGGAACCGATTCTCTTTCTCAATTTCCACCATCCGCGCTTTCGTCTCTTCGGTGAAAAAGGATTCCGCCAATTTTTCCTCTAAATAACTGACAGCCATATCGTTTGGATGGGTTAAATCCTTGGCATAGAACCGATAATCGCGCAGGTCGTCCATCAGATACTCGTAGGCCGGAAAATAGTAGGTAAAATCATTGTCCACCAGCTTTTCCACCGCCAGAAGCAAAGTGGACTTGCTCAAGGAGTTTTCGTGTGCTCCATCTCCCAAATGCCGCACCGGGCTTACGGTGAAAATCACTTTCATATCCGGACAAGCCTCTTTCAGCAGCGAAAGGGTGCTATTCCATTGGGAGACAATCTTTTTCACGTCCAAACGCATCCGCTCGAACTGATGGTTCGGAATTTTATGGCAGTTTGAAACGATAAGGTCACGGGGAATGAACTTATAGCAAAATGCCGTGCCGAACGTGACGAAAAGGTAGCGGGTTTTTCGTAGAAATTGTGCACTATGGTTCAAATTTTCGTCAACATTCGCTTCGAAATCCTCGAAATTTTCCTTGGAGAAACGGCCGTGGTGGGCGAAACTCACCCATAAGTCACGGTATTTGTAGAAATAGCGGTTCTTGTCGAAAAGGTCGGGCTGCAACATGAAACGCAACGCTCGGTCAATGGAAATCGGGTTGAAGAGCACCCCAAACGGATTGGAACAGACATCGAAACGGTGAGTATCGAAATAGTGCCCCATGTTGTCGGAAAAGCAGGAACCGACCAACATCACAGTGTCTGTCTCGTCAATGAAAAAGGGAAATTGCGGAGCGGGGATTATCGTTCTGAATTGCATAGTTTTCTATTTGGGAATCAGTAATTTAGCGAATTTAAGGACTAACGTTTTGCTGCCAACGGTGTCGAAGATGACCACCGCACGCGCATCGGGGCCGCTACCCGTAACAGAATCCACCCGGCCGAAGCCGAATTTGCTGTGATAGACGCGAACACCAGGCTGGATGGACTCGGGTGCCGCCAACTCACCGATCTGGTCGAGCTGCACCTCCGTCTTGGTCTTCACCACTGGCTTAGGCGCGGCAGACGTTGCTGGCTTGCGTTCTTCCCGTATATAACCACTTGATGACGAATAAGATCCGGAATTGAAGCGGAAACCTCTTTCGGAGGATTCCGAAGAAGAAAGCCCGAACAGGCCAAATCCTTCTGAAGCCTTATGGGTGACATTCAGAAAACGGGCGGGAATCTCGTCGAGAAAACGGCTCTCCTCGCAAGGACGGCGCTGCCCGTATTGGAAACGCGACATCGCCATAGTGAGGAACACCTGCTTGCGGGCGCGGGTGAGCGCGACATAGAACAACCGCCGCTCCTCCTCCATCTCCTGCCGCGAATCCAGACTCAACGACGACGGGAAAAGGTTCTCCTCCATACCTGTCACAAACACATAATCGAACTCCAAACCCTTCGCCGAATGGATCGTCATCAGCCGCACCACATTGTCATCGGTTTGGTTCTCCTTGCTGTTCAAGTCTTTGTCATCAAGCAGGGAGACGGACTGCATATACTGGTCCAGCGAAGGGAAATAGGTCTCTAACATCTCACCGGTTTCCTCATTGAGGATGTTTTCGGGCTCCCGCTCGGTGAAGCTCTTCATGGCGTTGAGCAGCTCGTTCACGTGCTCCACACGCTCTTTTTCCTCGACATTCTCGTTCAGAGCCTGCGCCATCCCTGACTTGCTCACAATCATACTACCCAATTCGAAAGCATCCATCTTCGTCAGTTGGGCGGAGAAACCCTTGATCAGGTCGGCAAAGTCGTGCATGCGGGCCATGGTAGGGCCATTCAACCCCGTATTGTAACTTTCTGGATGTTCGACAATGTCCCACATCGCCACACGCGCTTCTTGCGCGGCTGCCGCCACACGCGCCACCGTAGTATCCCCGATACCACGCATGGGGAAGTTGATGACACGTCGCAGCGATTCTTCATCGTAATGGTTGATAACCAGACGGAAGTAGGCCAAAACAGTCTTGATCTCCTTGCGGTTATAGAAAGAGATGCTGCCGAATATTTTGTACGGGATATGACGTTTTACCATCGCTTCCTCCAGGGCGCGCGACTGTGTGTTGGTACGGTAAAGTAGGGCGAATTGGCGGTTTTCGACATGATCGCGCATCTGGAGCTCGAAAATCTTGTTGGCAATTTCCTGTGCCTCCTCCAAATCGGAAGTGGCACGTATCACCTCTATCTTCGGGCCCTCCACATTCTCCGTCCAGACCTCCTTGGGCATCCGATCCTTATTGTGCTTAATCACGGCATTGGCTGCATTCACGATGTTCTGCGTGGAACGATAATTCTGCTCCAACTTGAAGATTCGCGTGGCAGGGTAATCCCGCTTGAAGTTGAGAATGTTCTGAATGTCGGCCCCTCGGAAACCGTATATACTCTGCGCGTCGTCCCCCACCACGCAAATGTTCTGGTTCAGGGCCGCCAGCCGCTTAATGATCAGATACTGTGCATAGTTAGTATCCTGATACTCATCAATGAGAATATAGTTGAATCGATTCTGGTACTTGAAAAGAGCCTCGGGCGAATCGCGCAAGAGGACATTCATATAATAGAGCAGATCGTCAAAATCCATGGCGTTGGCCTTATGGAGACGATCGTTGTATTTGGCGAAAATCTGGGAGATCATCGGCTTGTTCGACATCCGGTCCGCAGCCTGTACGTCCGGGTTGTTGGCATATTCCTGCGCCGAAAGCAGGCTGGCTTTGGCCATCGAGATACGGTTCAGCACAAAGCCGGGGGTATATTGTTTCGGATCTAGACCCATCTCCTTGATGATGCTCTTGATCAGCGATTTAGAGTCATCCGTGTCGTAAATGGTGATATTGGTGCTATAACCGATTTTCTCGGCTTCGACACGCAGGATGCGATAGAACACGGAGTGGAAAGTCCCCATCGTCACCGACTTGGCCAGCTCGCCCCCGACCAGCTGAATGATACGGTCGCGCATCTCAGCTGCGGCTTTATTGGTGAAAGTTAGCGCCAAAATCCGGTATGGACTGATGTTGTTCACCGCCAACATGTAGGCAATCCGATAGGTCAAAACACGAGTCTTGCCTGAGCCCGCTCCCGCCAAAACCATCACCGGACCCTCTGTTTGGGAGACCGCCACCTGCTGTTGCTCATTCAATTCAGATAAAATTCGCTCTTCTGCTGTCATTTTGTTTCGAAAGTTGAAATGTTTAAAATTAAGAATTAATTGTTAAGATGAACTAATAAAAAAATTATTTTGCAGGTACTTTTTTATATAAAAAAATATTATATTTGCCTCGTCATAGACAAGAACAAAAGGGCTGTCGGTAAGTCCCACCTGTTTTACACATTATCATTTAAATCCCACCTATCAGTTAATTTGGCAATTACTCAATAAAAAAATCCGGCAGCCCTTTATAATGTAGAATGAAAAATTAAGAATATTTCAAACTTCAAATTCTAATTTCAAATTGTCTTCGACAATTTCTTGTTTTTTGATTCTGATTCCAATTGACTTAACACAAGCTCCACTTGCTCGTAAAGATTATCGTAGTCACCATCGTTGTTAAAGACGTAATCGGCCATCTGCATGCACCGCCCGATATTCTGGTGGTTAGGGTCCGTGGACGACATCTCCCGCGCTTCGTTCTCGAGGAAGGTCTCGTAAGAGACATGGTCGGTTTCCGAACCTCGTCCCACCACCCGTTCGTAGCGGATTTTCGGATCCGCGTCAACGGCAAAGAGCAGGAAATGCTCCTGGCGTCGCAAAGATTCCACCTCCCCCGGTGTACGTACACTCTCTATGATGGCGTTGGCCCCATTCTCCGCCGCTTGCAGATAGAGCTGGTCGGTGATGTATGAAGGAGAATGCGTGGCCCGCAAATCATTGGCCACCACCACGAACGTGTCACGGTTAAGCTCCATCCCACGTCGCTGCGCCTCCTCGATGAGATAACCCCGGACAGAATAATGCTTGTAACCGTAATGACCGACCAGATAATCCACAACGGTGCCTTTTCCCGCACCTAGGGTCCCCGTAATGCCTATGATGTTCATAACAATCAGCTTTTGAAAAAAAGGGTGGCACAACCTTGCGCCACCTTGATTATACGTTATTGAATGGCTGCGGAAATCTTGGCCGCAATGTCAGCGAACTCCTCCGGGGTCAGCTTCACCCGAGGGGCCTTGAAGTCCAGATCTCCTACCCCATTGATGGGAACCAGGTGGATATGGTTGTGCGGAACGTCAATGCCAATCACAGCCACTCCGATACGCTGGCACGGAAGCACTTGTTTCATGGCTTTCGCCACTTTCTTCGCAAACACCATCATATCGCCTAACATCTTGTCATCCAAGTCAAAAATGTAGTCGTTTTGCAACTTTGTGATCACAAGCGTATGACCCTTCGCCAGAGGAGAAATATCGAGAAAAGCGAAGAAACGGTCATCTTCCGCGATTTTATAACATGGGATATCTCCCTTTACGATTTTAGTGAAAATAGTCTCTTCCATAGCTTGGGAAATTAACGTGAAATTTCGAGGATTTGAAAGTCCATGACCCCCGCAGGAGCTTGTACGGTGACGGTGTCGCCCTTGGAATTCCCGATCAAGGCCTTTGCGATGGGGCTGGAAACGGAAATTTTCCCGCCTTTCAGGTCGGCCTCGGACTCGGGGACTATCGTATAGGTCATCACCATCCCGTTCTTGAGATTCTTGATCTTGACAATGGAATAGATCAGCACCTTGGAGACATCGATTTTGGACTCGTCCAGCACTCGTGCCTTGGCAATGAGGTTCTTAAGGTTGGCTATCTTCAATTCAAGCATGCCTTGAGCCTCTTTCGCTGCATCGTATTCAGCATTCTCGGAGAGATCTCCTTTATCCCGTGCCTCAGCGATAGCCTGGGATATTTTGGGACGCTCCACAGCCTCTAATTGATTCAATTCACGCTTCAAGGCATCTAAGCCTTCCTGCGTATAATACTTAACATCTTCCATATTCAGGTTCTAAATTTACACAAATAGAAGAGACTTGGAAAGTCTCTTCTATTGTTTATACATAATAAATGAATAATCGCTTACAAAGTGATCTTAATACCAATGTAGTGGTTGCCTCTCCAATGGTTGGTGAATCTGTATGCATAGTCAAGATACAGACGAGGTCCGATGGTGTGTTTCTGACGTTCCTTCGTGAAAGGAATGAGTACCGTAGCACCCACGGCAGGACCGCTGAAGAAAGAATCACTATTGAACAGGATGGCCGCCGTCTCGTTCACATTGGATTTGGCGCCTTTACCGATATTCTCCAGACCGTAACCTGCACGAATCATGAAGAGATTTCTGAAAGCATACTCAATACCAATGGCGTAAACGTCACGAGTATAGGAGTTAGCGGTGAAGGTACCGGCAAAAGTCAGACGATGCTCAGCATTGTCACGAGTAAGGCCTTCGGCAGCGAGGTCTTCCTTGGAATAATCGGCATATTCAGCTCCGAAGAACAGGAGGTCGTAAGAAATACCGATGGAAAGTAAGGAAGGCATTTCAAATTCAGCGGAACGCATTTCCAGCGTCTGCTCGAATTCCTGGCTGGGGATTTGGGCACGAACAGAAAGACCATCACCAGTATAATGCATCGGGAGACCGATGTTCTTCAAGGTGACACCAATCTTGAAGTTTTCGAACTTACCCGTCACGTATTGCACACCGGCGTCGATGGCAAAACCCGTGGCTTTTGAGTCGGAAATACTCTCGGTGATCACCTTAATGGAAACACCACCTTTGATGAAGTTGTTGAAGGATTTCGCATAGTGCAAGCCGATATAGGTCAACGTCGGGCTAAAGGTACCCAAACCGCCTTCGGGTTGCTCGGTGGTGGTAATGTTAACGTCACCGAAACTTTGGCTGAAGAAAGAGAGTGAAATAACACCAAAGTCTTTCTTCTTGCCAAGATGCTGCGCGATAGCAACAGAGTTAATACCGATATTGCATCCGGAACCTACCAAATATTGCGTTCTGTTGAAAGCCAATTCGGTTTTACGAACGGAAGTCAAACCAGCAACATTGGAGAAAATGGATTCCAGACCGCGAACTTCAGCAACACCTGCACCTGCCATACCGCTGGTACGAGCCCATGGGTCAATCAACAGATGGGAGGCACCAGCCTGACCCGAACGGTCTCTGTTACCTGCAAAAGCAGGGCTCGCAATTGCGGATACAAGAGCCACAATTGTGCAAATTATTAATGATTTATATAGATTTTTCATATTCTCTGAATTTTTAGATTAATAATTTTAGAAACCATTCAAGTCAGTAGGACGCATATTACAGAAGAATCTCAAGGTGCGCTGACCAATGCCAGGAGCATCGACATAGATGAGATAGATACCGCTGGCAATCGGGATATTGGCGTAGTTCTTCAGATCCCATTCCACAAAGGAGGTGGCATCGGAACCATGAGAGAGCGTTCTGATCAACGTACCGTTAACCGTGTAGATGGAAATCGAACAGGTGGCGGGTAAGTTCACGATACGCACGTAATTCTCCAAGGCACCATGCTCATAGTTAGAGTAACCGTAATACGGGTTAGGAACAATGTTGATGTCTTGCAACAGGTTTTCAACATCCTCAACTCTCTCCACTTTCTCAGGAGCAATGTTCTTCGTGGTGAATTGATACATCGGATAACCGCCATTCTGACCGGCATTCTGGCTCTGGGAAGGATTGTCATACCAACGGGAGGAGTATCTCATGTAAGGACGAGACACGCGCAACTTGATGGTAGCGTTGGAAGACAGCCACTTATCCTGATACATTTGCGAAGGCATCGCGATGCTGGTCCACATAACATTGTTGAACACTTGCATCTTCATAGACTTACGGCCTTGTGCAAGAAGGTTGGTGGAAGGAAGTTGTTTGAACTTCTCGCTCAACCACTTACATTCATCGTAAGGACCGCACTCGTAATAAGGATAGGTGTGACCGTCGCTGCCCGTGAAGGTGTTACCATGAGTGGTACCCGCTGAGGAAACAGTCTTATAGCTGTCGTTGTAGTTTCTTTTACGGTCAGAGAAACGGTAGAACGTGTTCGCCGTGTTTCCGGAGCTGCCAACCACATAAACGTAGTGGCGACCACCGTTCAGAGGCTCACCAAACTCAAGACCATAGATATCCCTATAGGTGTTGAAGGTACCCTGGCTCATGGAAACGGGCTCTCCTTCTTCGTCAAGCAGAAGAGTATCTGCCTGCAAATCTCTGTAGAATGCATAGACAGTTGTAGGATTGAAGATCATGTCGTTACCGTTGTTCAGTTCATCCTCAGAATTCTCGGCAAACATAATATTCAGACGCTCACCGGTTTCCACATTGATGGCATATCCGGGGAACCAACCGAAGCCTGTCGTACCTGAATTATCAGGATTACCATCCTTGTCAACGGAAGGACAGGTCTTAGGCTCGTGGCGGATGTTCTTGTAAACGTTACCGTTGAAGGTCTGACTTACCGTGTTGTCACCGCTGACATCTGCAGAACCGGCCTCCAAGACCAAGGCACGAGTCCACAGGCTCTTGTCAGGCGTAAGAACGATATCCACAGAATAGAGGTTGGTCAGAGTTTGGTTATAAGAAGCCATGTTCTGAACAGAAGTAAGATTCTTAAACTCGAAATAGGAGTTGGGAGAAACCTCTCCAGAGGTAACATCCTCCACCAGGAATTTCGCCTTCGGGCCGCCGTCGTAAGGAGAAGTCATCACGTAAGGAGCCCATGTTCCGCCAACCATACCCTCAAACTGCTGGTTAGGATCCATGAATCCACGAACTTTCTCCGTACTGCCGTTACCGTCCAAGAAATCAAAGAGGTTGAAGAAGTCTTCTGCACGCCACTTCATATAGTCGCATTCTGCCTGGTCAGGTTGCACGGAATTACATTCCCACTTGCTGGATGCCGTCTGTTGTCCAGAACGAATCCAGTTACCGGGATAGTCACCCTCAATATCAACAAGACCGGAAAGCCAAGGAATATCACCATCAAAGGAGATGTCGGAACCCAACACGTCAGGTTGTGCATATCGACTCAGATTTTCGAAGGTGTAACCGCCGTTGTTCTTCACGAATTCATCCAAGTTCTTCTGATAGATCTTGAAGTTGTAGTTCTTGATGGAAATGGCGATGCCCAAGTCAAGGAACAGCTGCTCGTTTGTCATGCTTATCGGCATGGAAGCTGTCGTCACGCGGGAGGCAACAGTGTCGCCTTGGACAACGGTGAAAATGCCGTTGTCGATGAGCTCTCTGTCGCTGACTGCGTCAGAAATGACGAGCTGCCACATGGTGCTGTCATTCACATCTTCGCTCAACTCGTTCGGGAGGAATTTGACGATGTAATCGTACGGCTTGACCTTCAACGGGTCAACCACTTCGATGTTCAACGGACCGTAATTGTTCTTGTATTGGACATTGTTATAGACATTGTTGGCCAAAATCAGTTCGCGAGACTCGTCGGTCATGTCAAGGAACATACCACCATTGCCCTGACCTTCGATACGGGTGATCATAGGAACATCACCATACTTCGAATTCAGGATTTGCTCAACGGGTTTGTGCGGAATACCCTTGATAACCTTGATGTTTCTACGACCGGCAAGATACGGAGCTTTTTGTCCGTCAAGATGGTCAATGTCAAGACTGAACTTCTTGTATTCATTATAACCGTATGCCAACACCAGGAAGTAGTACTCCTTATGGTTCACCAATTTCTTGTTGGTACCGGAAGCGAACTTATCCTCCGTGATTCTCAAAGAGTGGAAAATGCCTTCGTTACCGCCATTCACCATTTCAGTAGCCACAGAGGTACCAAGTGCATCATTATAAACCCAGTTAACCAATTGGGAAGCTTCGTTCTCAATATCGCATTGGGCGATCAGGAGAGCCTTGTTCGCGTCACCCAAATCGGTAACACTGACGGAGGCGTTGGCCAATTGATAGATCTGATAGCCTTCGAACTTATAGGAACGTTGCTCATGAGTGAGCGTGTCAATCGTTTCCACAGGAACGGTGGAGACCGTCACGATCGTGTCAGGCTGACCATCTTGCGTGTAGGCGTACACGGTGTCATACTGGTTGATGTATGAAGTCGTGGCCAAAGTCTTCGGGGTCTGAGGATCCATCTCGATATAGGTCTCATGGTAGTTGTTCTTCTGAGGATCTTCGTTGGAGAGGAAGAGGATAAGCTCATTCTCATACTCACGAATTTCCACATCGGGAGCGTCAGGACCATCAAGGGTCTTGAAACAGTTCTCGAACAAGGACTGACACTTGTCGTCAGCGCGCTTCAGGAGTTCCACGGAAGCCTGTGCGCCACCTTGTGCGGCGCGCGCCCACGGGATACCGACCGTGATGTAGTTGACTGCACCGGGTTTCAAGGTGAAAGGTCCAGCGGACTGCATGAAACGACGGTCATAAGGAGCGTTACCCACATTGGCTTCCGTCCAGCCGTCAGCACCATATTGGGTCGGGTTAGGATCGACACCTTTCGTACCCCAGTTACAAACATCCGTCAAAGCGGGGAACATGAAATCACACTCAGGACCGTTAGCACCGTTGGAAGCGTGTGCATTAGCACCATATTTCATCTTGGAGTTATCACGCCAAATACCGCGCAACATATTGTAATACTCAACAGCGATACTCGGGTCGCCGGTCACACTGCTATTATTGTTGTGATAGACGAAACGTCTCATACCGAAACGCTCGTTATCCCAGATGCTATCGCCGAAGTTCACACCGTTGATAGCCATCTGGTCAAGTTCGTAGGCACTGTTGAGGAATTTATCGCAATATCCGATTTCAGATGCACTGTCGGCATAGAATTTCGGGTTGTCGCGACCATCGGGATCCATATAAGGACCTTGGAAGAAGTCAACACCCACGGCAGGCGGTTGGTCGCCGTATGCCCAGCTTTGGCCGGAACCGTCAACATTAGAACCGTTGTAGCAGTAGCCCAGACCGCGAGCCACATCACAACCCACATAGTCATCGTTGGCATAACCCAAATCCGGGTCAACCCACTGGGAGAAATAGGTGTCGGTCAAGGTATAGGTAGAACGGTTGATGATCTCGTAGGAGTAGAACGTCATGTTGTTCAGCTCGTCGTTGGTGGCGAAACCGAAGCACTGTCCACGGATTTCGAGACCGATGGGATTACCTTGGGACTCGGTGTGAGCACCGGCATTATCGTTGAAGATCCAGAAAAGGGTCTCGTCACCTTTGAGCACGTGGTCGGCATAGATCATACCGTTGGAGTTCTGCCAATCGTTGCCATAATAGAGAATGTCCTCAGGAGTTCTCGGGAGGGCATGCTGGGCAGCCTTGGCAATGTTGTCTTCTGTCCACGGACACAAGTCGTTATTGATGTCGTAGTAAGGATAGTCACCGTTTTCAGGGTCATAAACACCATTGTCGTTCACATCCTTGAAGGGGGCGAGGTAGTAGGAATAGCCCTCTTCTCCGTGTGCAGGCCAGTTGGCGATGCTGGCAGGCATCACATAACCGGAAGTGTTGTAACCGGAGATGTGCTCGTCAACCTCGGCACGGGAGATTTTGAAGTGCTTGTCGAATTTGATACACATGGATTGCACCGTGCTGGCACCCGTGATTTTCAACGGGCCAGGCCAGAAATCGTCACCCACCTGTCTGAACCGGACAGCAGCCAATTTCAGCTGACCGTTGGCATCGTGACCACCAATCCACAAAGCGGCGCAGAACATTGAAGTCATGCCAGATCCTTTAGGCACCTCATATTCGGCCACTTCCTTGAACCACATCGTACCGCCCGTTTCGATGTAGGCGCGTACATTGTTCACCGTCAGCTCGTTAGATCCGCTTGCCGGAAGGCACGTTGCAGACTCCGCTTTCGGTGAGGAGGAACTTCTAACCACTCCTTTGACTTTTTCGGCACGCAACGACCCGGTCGTCACGAGCACCATCAGAAGTGTCAAGCAGAAAATTTGTTTAATATTTTTCATATACCTAATTATTTTTTTCTATTGATTAAAAGCCGAATTGAATACCTAAGCTAGCGCGGAACGGACGGCTGTAGTTGTACGGGTTCTGGACTCTCATCTGATAGTACCAAATGTAGGAAGGCACATAGATCTGAGAGTTGATCTGCTGCTGATAAGCGGCGGCTGACAGATAACCATCGTCATCGGCATTGCCCGTGTAATCATACACAGAAATCACGTTCTTGAAATTGAAGAGGTTCTGGATATCAAGATAAACGGTCAAATAACCCAACTTAGCGGCTTTAGCCTTTCCATTCTCGTCCTTCTTGTTTTTGTTGAAGTTAAACATGAAGGTCTTGTCGATACGGAGGTCACACTGGAACTGCCAAGGCATGTTGGAGCCGTTGATAGAACCGGAAAGTGTGGAAGTCGTACCGGCAACGATGGTGGAATAAGGAGTGCTGGAACGCGTGTAAGGAGTACCGGATGCTGCGGAGAAGAGGATGGACAGACCCGTGTTGGCCAGCCATTCGATTTCCTTGACCGTCTCCTTGCCGTCCACGATCTTCACCTTCTCGGTCTTCGGACCGTCATAGTTCACACCGCTCTCGAAACGGTAGTCGAAGTTGACACCGATTCTGTGACGCTGGTCGAAGCTCAAGTTGGTCAGAGTTCTCAAGTTAGGCTGACCAGCGGCAAGGATGGAGAGCTGAGAAGTGGTGCTGGAACCAGTACCCTTGGCGAATTGCAACGTATAGTTGGCAGAAAGTGTCATGTTCTTCGTTCTGTTCATCTTATAGGACAAAGTGAAGCCTTGAACCGTACCGAAGTCGATGTTCTGATAAGAGTAGTAAGTGTTCGGATAAGCACCGCTGAAGCGGTAAGCCTGAATCTGGTTACGTTTTTCAGAATAGTATGCGCTGAGGCTGATAGCGGAACGAGCGCCAATCTTCTGACGGAAACCGATTTCATAGTCGATACTTTGCTGCGGTTTCATGTTGGGGTTGTTGATAATGCTGCTTGCGGCATTGTTCTTGGAGATGAACAAGTAGTCAACCGGTGAAATCTGCAGGTTGGTAGGACGGGAAGTGATGATGTTATAGTGTGCGTAGAACAAGGAGTTGTCATTCACAGGGAAGGAGAAAGAGATACGAGGCATGAAGGACCATTGAGCTTTGTAGTCTGTGAAAGCACCGGCCTCCACCTTTGTGATGGAGTTCATCTGGTCAATTTCATTCTTCAGGATAGGACCGTTGACGTTCAAGGAAAGTGCGGTCTCAGGGTTGGTAACCTCAGCACCCTTGGAGTCGTACCAGGTGTCACCGTTACGGTAACCCACGATGGACTGGGAGGTGAACTCACCGCCCTGGATGTCGGCTTCGCTCATATAGACGTCGTTGCCGGAATAATAGACAACCCAATCGTCCGTGGCATTGCCGACGAAAGTGAGGTCGTTGTTGATTTTTCTCAAATCACCAACCGTGTAGGCTTCACGGAACAAATAGGGGTCTTTAAGCACGGACTGGTTGGCGTCGAAGCGGTCGACACGCAAACCGACGTTGAACAACAGGGAGTTGATGGCGAATTTATCTTGGATGTAGAAGGCCATGTAAATCGGTTCGTATGCACCGATGTTGTAGGTCTTCTGTCCATCTTCGCCCACATTGTTGAAGAAGTCTTCAATGGTGGTTTTCTTATTGTTAACCTTACCGGTATAGTCATAGCCGTAGTAGCTCACCAGCGGGCTGGAACCTGCAGAGTTACCCATCAGCAACTCCTCTGCGGAGAACATGTCCACACTGAAGGTGTTGGGTGAAAGGTTGTCGATGTCAATCCAGTCATCACCGTCCGGGTTCAGACCAAGGTGCTTACGCAGATTTCTGTCAAACACCGATTGATCATCCAAGCTAACGAGTCTGTCGTAATCCACGTAAATGTAATCGCCGTTATCCCAAACGTGGGGATTGTCCATATCCAACTCCGTGATGTGGGAGTTCGCCTCATTACGCATCAGAGTCCACAAAGAGGTACAGCCAAGGCCATAGCCACGATAGGTCAGCTTCTCAAAGTCATAACCAAACTTCAACTCGTGGTCCTTGATGTTCATGGAGATGCTGGCTTTCAATCCAATCTGACTCATAGAGGACTTGCTGTAGCCGGTGAGAACCGTACCAGGAGCATAGTACATGGAGTAGATCATGGAAGGCATGTCGCCGTTACGCAAAGCGCCGAACTGCTGATAGATGTCGAGGTCGTAGGGAATGGTCGTTCCAAAATAATCGTTGATGGTCTCTGACGGGAACGCATCAAGGAAATTCAACGTATATTGAGAGAGCACCGGGTTGACATTGTGGTCGGGATTGATGCGGAAGTTCACCACGGAGTCATACCAGCCGTTAAACACATAAGCATTGTAGTAGATGGTGGAGTCATTCAACTTATACTCATCATAGTAGGTATAACCTTTTGCCTTGTTGGTAGTGTACTGTCCCACATAACCGTAGTCGAAAATGCGGTCTTTGTGAATAGGGTCGTAAGACTCGCTTTCGGAATAGTAATATGATGCGTTAATGTCATACATAAGGTTCTTCAGGACAGCAGTACCCGTGGTGTCATTCACGACACGATGGTTGAAACGAGCGTTCACGCGTCCAGTGTTGGAATTGGTCACAGGGTTGTGATCGCCGTCAAACAAGGCGTAAGTGCTACCCCAAGACTTGCCCCAGCCATGTTCATATGCACCGCTGAGGGACAATTTCATATTGTGGCGCTGACCGAGGATAAAGTCCAGTTTCAGCTGAGCGAGAGCATTCCAACCGCCAGCGTTTCTGCGCACGCGGATTTTGTGGAATGACTCGCTGGTGAGATAGGAAGCCTCCTGGTACTGCACACCGAATTCAGTGTTGCTATAACGAAGCGGGTGAGCGATGATGTAATCCAGAACATCGTCATTAGCCACCCACGTGCCGCCGCGCGCCGGGGAACCGTCATGCGTGTAGGAAACCTCTCCGCTGAACAGGAAACCGATACGGGTAGGATCGTTACGGGTTTTGCCTTTCAACAGGGGGCCCGTGATAGTGGCTGCGGCAAGGAAGTTGTTGTAGCCGTCGATAGAACCGCGCAACTCGAGAGAACCATGGAAGTCTTTCGGAGCCTGTTTGGTGGTGATGACCGTGAAGGAGGTACCGTCACCATATTCGGCAGGGACACCGCCTTGGATCAGCTGCACCTCCTCGATAGAGGACATGGAGACGCCGGTGCTACCACGCACGCGCATACCATCGACAATGGTTTGCTGACCGTCGGAACGGTTACCACGGACGCTCGTCATGGCGCCATCCACAGAGGAGACACCCTCCAGGTTGGCCAAAGCGCTCGTCACCGAACGTCCTGGCGTCGTACGGATATTATCACCCGACAGACGGCTACCGGACGTCGTATTATCTTGCGAGAACACAGGCGGTTCCCACACAATCACGACCTCCTCCACGTCTTGGGTGAGGTCGATTTCAAAATCGATGAACACGACCTGGTTGGTAGGCACCACGACGTTTGATTTGGTCATTTTCTTGTTGACCATCATGGCGTCAGCCTCCAGATCGTACGTTCCGGCTTCGATGTTGAACATTGCGTAATCACCATTCGCATCGGCAGTTGCCATGTTGACAACACGGTCACCAACCTTCAGCATCACCCTGGTATAGGCCAAAGGAGCCTTCGACTGATCCGTCACTTTACCTTTAATCTGGCTCTGTGAGAATGCCGCGCTTGTGAAAAGGATGATTACTCCTAACGTTGCGAGTAATTTTTTAATCATAGCCATTAATTTATATTAAACATAAAACTTTTTTTCCACTCTATAATAAGCTTGCAAAAGTATAAAATTTTTCAATACGATTTCGGGGTTAGGAATATTTATGAAAAAAAAAACAAACACAAATATTATATATATATCAATATTATTTATTCCATAGAACGTATATGTTCTTACGGCAAAAAAATAGAGACACCGGATCCAGTGTCTCTGTCTATTGAAAAGGGAAAAATCAAGTTTAACTATACACCCGCAGACTCACACCGTCATACCGGGTGTTATATTCCCGCAGCGGCCATTCGGCTGGACCCGACACTACGGTACCATCCAGCACATTATAAATAGAACCGCACAGCGAATCTATCAGCATAATGCCATTCGGATGCATCCAAATCCAGGAGCCACTGCTCTGCCAGTCGTACGAACAGGAACGATCGTACGCCTTGAACGTCCACTCGTCCAACCGGAAAATCACAATCCCCCCCACCCCTCCGGTAAAATACTCATATCCACCGTATGTGTTTAGTCTATAATACATCACATCATTCGGAAAGATGGTGAAATCGACGTTCCTATACGGAATCGTTTGGTGGTAGGTGGAGTTACACATGGTGAGCGACAACACCATCAACAAAGAAATGACCCAAATTCTACGTCCCATGACTACTGTGCCTTTGAGGTATTGGATTTTTTCTTGATAAGCTTAATGGACTCATTACCAAATGAATAGGTCAGACCTACAACCACATTGATTCCGAAGTTGTTAAAGCCGTAGTAGTTCGAGGCATACTGGCAACCGATATTGTTGATATTGGCAAATGCCGTAAACTGCTTGGTGATCAAGTACTCAAAACCAAGACCGAAATTCAGCACCGGTTTGACGGAGCTTTTGGTGCCGTCAGGATTCCGACGAATGTCATTCTCGACACTATAGTCCATCGTCATCACTTGCTTGCCGTTCACATCCAACACCGGTATAAGCTCACCAAACGCATCATATTGATAAAGAGGCGTACATTTCGGGACCAGGGCCCAGCGATCGAATCCCACATTGGCATTTGCCGTGATGATGTAACGGTTCTTCAAGATGTACTTGCCCTCGAAACCGATTTCCCACCGCGGAATGTAGAGAGGTTTCCCACCGGTGATGGCATCAGAGCCGAACCAATCATAGTTTTCAAGGAAGAAGAAATCGTGATAACGTCCGGTCAGGGTCAGATACAGATGGTTGATCGCCTCCCAGCTCAAGTTTGCCGTCACATCCAACTCGGAACCTTTGTTGGCGTACACCACATCAAACTGGTTCTTCAGCAGACTGGCCGTATCCAGCATGTAGAACGGCAGATCGCGACGGAAGGAGTATCGTGCCGACACATGATAGTTCAGCTTTTGCGTGATTTTGCCCTTCACGCCACCGTAGATACTGAGCTGGCACTTGGTGAACCGCAAAGTGTCGATATCCGGCTTCACGTATGGGTTCTCATACAAAAGGCTCTTCAACGAATTGTATTCGCTCTTGCCGTCCACGCCCACATACAGATTCAGCACTCCGCGAATCAGCCCCATCTGCAACTCGGCAACAGGATAGACGGGACACTGTGTTTTGTTGTACTGGCTGATAATCGGGACACCTACACCTGCTATCAAGTGATACTCGCGAATACTGAACCGCATGGTCGGTTTCAACTCAAACATGAAGCTGTTGTTGATTCGACGGGCCATCAGACCACCATCGTTGCCCATCGGCACACTGTCGTTCCAAGTATTGTTGAAATAATCCAACCCCAAATCCACCTGATAGTGCTGAATACCTGAAATCTTCAGGAATTTCGCGTCATACGCCAACATCGCGTGCAAACCGACCCCATGTTCCATATTTTTCCAATAGGTGCTGATGAAATCGTAATTGACCCGCACATCCTCTTTCAGGCGTTTCTCCTCTTCGGTGTAATTCGAGCGGAAACCGACCTCCACGTTTACGTGATGGAAATAATTCTTGATGCTGTCGCGGTAATCCTTGTTGTAATAATGTTCCGGGTCGGGATAGAGTTCTTCGCGAACCCAATCGCGGGAATACCCGTAAAGGTTGGCCAACTCATGGTTATAACCCACCGATGAATAGAGGGTGTGGTTCTTGAAGATGCGATTGAAGAAAAGGCGCACGCGTGTGTCGCTCGTGGGCGCATATCCGTATTTTTTCTGCTCATTTCCAATTGGTTCATTCCACGACGAGAAATGGTGGAAATTCAGCCCGTAGGAATACTTCTGGTTCTGACAATTATGTATCGACAATTCGGCCAACGGCGTGATAGGATAGCCGAAGCCCAGTTTGATATAATTGCGATAATAGCGTTCCTTCACTTCGGGGTTGAGTTTGCCCACCTGCATCTCCCCCGGTTGAAAGTCCAGATCCGGTTTGTTGGGAGCAATAACGTAGTTGAACTCCATCTGCTCGCTCACCACCGTATCCTTCAGCACTGCCTGCTGGTTGATTTTATTGGAATTGGTCAGTTTCGGCACATACTTAATCAGCAACTGAGCCGAATCCACCACCTGCGCCCGCAATCCCCCAGCCACAAACAAAACCAATGCAATTACCGTTATCTTTTTCATATTCTTATAAACTTCTAACCTACTAAACTACTAAACTTCTAACCTACTAACCTACTCCTCTATCGCATCAATCTCCGCAATTTTCTGCTTGGCCAACTTCACCAGATCCTCTCCCGCATAATTGTCCACAATGCTCTGGTAGGTGTGGCGAGCCTGGAAGTAGTTGCCTTTGGCTTTATAGAGGTCACCATAAAGAATGAAGGTCTTGGCATACCAATATTCGGAGGAGTAATCACTGCCGAGGATTGCCTTGATGCGTGCCTCGCAGTCTTCGAGGTTCTTGTCATAGGTGAGCGCAATGTCCGCAAGATGATAGGCGGCCTCCGCGCAAAGATCGTTGCTCCCTTTCGGCACCAACTGGCTGTAATAGCTTTTCGCTGTGGCGATTTCATTGAGCTCCATGGCGGAATTGCCCGCAATCAACAAAGCCTCGGACAGCAAATCCTGGTCAGGTTGGTTGGAACGGATGATATTCTCAGCACTGGTCAGCGCCGACCGCCACTCCTTCAGATGGTAAGCACAACGCATGGCACCATTGTTGGCATAGATGACCTCCTCTTCCGCTGTGGTATTTTCCATCAGCTTGTTGAAATAGGTGAGCGCCTTGGCATACTTCTTGTCATTATATAATATGGAAGCCGCTTTGTGCAACGCCGTCACATTGTATTCGGTCTTGTATTTCTTGATGATCACCTCATAGTCAGCCAAGGCATCATCGTAACGTCTCATCCCATACTCGCACTCGCCCTTGTAGAAATGCGCTTTCGCCACGAAGGAACCGTTCGGGAACTGACGAATGTAATCCTGACACGCCACAATGGAGGCTTCGCAGTCGCCACGGTTGTACTTGGTCTCCGCCGCCTTGAAGGCAATGGAGTCCTGACGGTCGGCGGATATGTTCATATTCTTGGAACGCACATAGTCGAAGAACTCGCTGGTATTGCCGTTTTCCGTGTAAATCGTCTCCAGGTTGGCCAACGCGTCCTTCGCCTCCTGCGAGCCTGGATAGGTCTCTACCACATACTTGTACGTGGAAATGGCCATCTGCATATTGTCGCTGTTCAGATAGGCCTGCGCCAAACGGGTGTGCGCCTGACGGATATGCGGACTCTTCGGATGGTTCTTGATAAAGGACTTGTAAGCGGAAATAGCACTGGCATAATCGTTCTGCGTGTGGTAGGTCACCGCGAGATCGAATTCCGCATCGTCGATATAACTTGATGAAGGATAGATGTTGATCAGTCTCTCTAAAGTCTGGATCTTCTTGTTGTTGTTCTTCTGGTAACCATAGCACTTTGCCAATTGATAGACGGCATAGTCGGCATTCGACTGCCCCAAACGCTCGCACTGGTCGTAATATTTGATGGCATTGGGCAAGTCCTGCTGCATAAAATAGCAATCCGCCATTCTGGCCGAAGCATCCGCCTGGATGTCAATGTCTTCCGATTTCTTGGACTTGTTCAGATAGGTCTTGAAATGGTTGCCGGCATCCTTATACCGTTTCAGCTTCAGCGCAGCATAACCCAATGAATAATAAGAATTCACGTAATATTCGTTGGAAGAAGCCTTGTCGGCGTTCTGATAGGTCTGGAAAGAGTAATAGGAATCTTTGAACTGCTCGTTGCGGTATTGCGCTTCGGCTTTCCAGTAGAGCGCGTCTAAATGGGTTTTCTTATCGGAAGGTGACGACAACGTCTTGTTTAACAATGTGATAGCATCCTTGTAGTTCTTATTGTTAATCAACTCCAACGCACGATTGTATGTACAACGTTGATAGGCTTTGAGAATGGAAGGATTCTTGGATTTCAGCTTCTCAATGGAGGCGATGGCGGCTTGGTAGTTTTTGGTGGAGAGATAAATCCGCGACAGATAGTCCGCAGCCTCCTCGCTGTGCTGCGCGTGCGGGTATTGGTTGAGATAATCTTGCAGAGCCTCAATGCCGTTGTTGAACGGACTCGTGGAGGTTTCGCATTGCAGTTTGGCATAGTTGAAGAGCGACTCCTCCTTGATGGTGGGGTCGAAGTCATACTTGGAAGCCTCTTTGAAACTTTGTGCCGCAAGGGTGCGTTGCCCCGTCTTCATGTAACAGTCGGCAATGAGGAAATAGCACTGCTGGGTCATGGCATCGGGCTGCTTGTCGTTGGCGGCATGCGAAAAATCGGTGATGGCCTCATTGTAGCGTTGCACGCGGTAGTCGGTGAAACCCATTGCGAACCAGTCGTTGCGGTCGAGGGTTATCAGATTGGTATTCTGCAATTTGGCGAAATTTTCCGCCGCTTCCTCATATTGGTTCTGGTGATAATGCGACAGGGCCACGCAACGGGCCACCTGCGCCTGGTTCTGGTCTTTCGGAGTGCTGACTTCCGGTGCCACCTGCAGCACTTTGTCATACTGTTTATCCTTGAAATAGATCTGCGTCAGGAAATACGGCACCTCGTCTTTGAACTCCGGATTGTCCTTCAACTTGAGGAAATCCTGCAGAGCGTCTTCATACCGCTCCGCTTGATAGGCCATATAGGCGAGGTAATAGGCGCTCCGGTCCTTATAGGGACCTTCCTCTTCGTATGCCTTCCGGAACATCATCCGGGCATTGTCGTAATCCTCCGTCATGAAATAGCAGTAGCCCTTCTTGAAATGGTACTCCTGCACGTTCTCGGGCTGTATTTCCGCCTCATAGATCTCGTCAAACTGCGCAATGGCCTTCTTGTAGTTCTTACGGGAGAAGTAGTAACGTCCAAGGTAGTAGCGGGCTTCCGGCACCGACGTGTGCACCGGATAGCGGTCGATGAACGTCTGAAGCAGATAACCGGCATCCTGATTGTCGAGCTTGGCGGCGCAGACTCCTTGATAGAAAAGGGAGTTCGTCTTCAGGTCGTGCTGTTTGTCCTCCGTGCTCTCATACACGTATTTGAAATACTGTTGCGCAGAACCGTACTTCTCCTTATTGAACAAATCCACCGCAGTCTGGTATTCGTACTGCGGGGACTTGAAATTTTCCGTGCGCTGCGCAGAAACCGTCTGAAAAGTGAAAAAACCTGTCATCAAAAGCAACAGGGCGGGTCTGAAAATCTTCATATATCTCTCTGATTATTACCTTTTTTACAAACGAACAAAGATACAACTTTCAAAAGCGTTTTTTATTGTAGTAAAAATTACTTATAAACAATGGATTTTTAATTAGGAACAGCAAAGAAATACTATCTTTGCGCATCCCATCTCATTCTCTGACAGCCTTCTATAAAAAATTGAAAATCAATTTATTATAAAAGAAAAGACAGGAATAGGATGGAAACAAAAACAACCGTATCATCTGAAAAAACCAAATAAATGAAATTGTCATCTGAAAAAAGGAAGGAAATCCTCAAAACATACGCCCTGATTATTCTGGGCACGTTCATCATGTCCATCGGGTTCGTGGTGTTCATCTCCCCGCTGAAGCTCGCGCCCGGCGGCGTGTATGGCATCGCCATCATCCTGCACCACGTGTTCAACTTCCCCATCGGCCTGTCGGGAATCTGCCTCGACCTGCCGCTGCTCCTCATCGGCACGCTGTGGCTCGGACCCAAATTCGGCGCAAAGACGCTGGTCGGGGTCATCTCGCTTCCTGCGTTCATCTCGCTGTGGGAGAAGGTTTACGGCTACGCCCCGCTGATAGGCCTTCCTAACGACCCCATGACCCCTGACCCCTCGGCGGCCTTTATCCTCGCACTGTGCGGCGGCGTGATCATCGGCATCGGTTTAGGACTGATTTTCAAGACCCGCGCCACCTCCGGCGGCACCGACATCATCGCCATGATTATCGGTAAGTACGTGAAACATATACCGTTGGGAACCATCCTCATCTGCGTCGATTCCACTATCGTGCTCATCGCCCTGGCCGCTTTCAAAGACTGGACCGTGCCGTTGTACTCTTGGCTGGTCATCTACGTCACGGGCATCGTGATGGACAAGGTCATCGCCGGCTTCCATGGCAACAAGGCGGTGCTCATCATTTCCGAAAAATACGAGGAAATCCGGCAGCGCATTTTCGACGAACTGGACCGCGGCGGCACCTACCTCAACGGCGAAGGCATGTACAACCATGACGAGAAGAAGATCATCTTCACCTCCATTTCTCGCAAACAATTGCCCGTGCTCATCCATTTCGTCCACGAAATCGACGACAAGGCATTCGTGACGATCTTGGATGCGTCCGAGACATTGGGATACGGTTTCAATTCATTGAGAGAGAAGGCGTTGAACTAACCGTAGACACGCACGGCCGTGCGTGTCTACAAACAATGTATCCCCTCTTCCCGCAAATACTGATATATCTTCGAAAACTTCTCCTCCCCCGGCAAATCCGCATCGACCCAATGGATGCGGAATCCCATGCGTTCCATGCGGCGGAACCAGGTCATCTGCCGCTTCGAGAATTGATGGATGGCGGTGTTCAGAAGGCTGACCATGTCGCCGTAGTGTAACTCACCCGTAAGGTACTGGGTCACAAACTTATACTCCAATCCGTAACGAATCAACCGCTCGGGCGGAATGCCCTCGTCCAACAACGCTTTCACCTCATCGACCATCCCTTCCTGTAAACGCGCCTGCAGGCGGCGCGTGATGCGCTCGCGGATGTGGTTCCGCTCGCCGCACATCCCGATGATGGCGGAATCCAACGGCCGTACCCGCTCGCTCAGTTCCGGGTGCTGGGCGTAGTAGTCCTCGATTTCGATAGCACGGATCAAGCGCGGCCGCTCAGAGGTGTCCGTGTCGTTGTGCAGCGATTTGTAAGCGGCAAGTATCTCCGTAAGTTCCTCATCCGTATGGGTTTCCAGTTCTTTCCGCAACTCGGGATTTTCGGGCACAGGGAAGAGTCGGTAGCCGCGCAACACCGCCTCCACATACATACCGCTGCCGCCACACAATACAATACGATTGCCGCGAGAGCGGATACCTTCCATCGCTTCGTAGGCCGCCTGCTGGTAACGGAACACGTTGTATTCTACCCCTGGTTCTTCAATGTCAATCAAGTGGTAGGGAATAGGATTCCCATGGTACTGGTACTCCGACAAATCCTTGCCCGAACCGATGTCCATGCGACGGAACACCTGGCGGGAGTCGGCGCTCACAATCTCGCCGCTCAATTCCGCGGCAATGCGCACCGCCACGCCGGTCTTACCCGTGGCCGTCGGACCCAACACTGTGATTATCGGCTCGTTGTCTCTCATTTTCGCACCGGCGTTTGTTTGGGAATGTCGTAAATGTCCATGTTTTTGACCTCCTCGCCCTCGATCTCGAAACGCAGCATCGTCAGGCGCGTGTGAATACCGTACAAGCCTGCTGCTCCAGGGTTGATAAACAGGAGGTTGTGGTATTTGTCGTACATGATTTTCAAGATATGGGAGTGCCCCGCCACAAAAATGGTCGGTTTCTCCTCACGGATGATCTGCAGCGCCTTGGGCTGATACCGTCCCGGAGAACCTACAATGTGCATCAGCGCGACCTTGTGTTTCTCGCATGTAAAGACCTCATACTCACCAATTTCACGACGGATATCCCAGTCGTCGCAGTTGCCATAGACCGCCCGCACTGTCGGGGCGATGATCCGTAGTTCGTCCAAAATGGAGTCGTTCATGATGTCGCCGGCATGCCAAATCTCGTCGCAACCCTTGAAAAACGAGTATGCATCGGGGTGCAGGAAGCCGTGGGTGTCGGAAAGTACGCCTATTTTCATTCTTTTACGGGATTTCGTTGTTTCACGACTTCGAACAGCGCAATGCCAGTGGCCACAGAGACGTTGAGCGAGCGGATGGTGCCCACCATCGGGATCGTCACCGTGTCGTTGCAATGTTTCAGGTAGTCCCACGCGATGCCCTCATACTCGTTGCCCATAATCAGGCAGACGGGGCCGGTGAAATCCTTATTGTAGTGCGCATGGTTGGCTTTTTCCGTCACGCCGATTACCTCGATGCCGCTATCTTTCAGGTATTGAATCACTTCCACGAGGTTGGAGTGGCGACATACGGGCACTTTGTGCAGTGCACCGGCGGAGCTTTTCACGGCATCTTCGTTGAGCTGCGCGCCGCCATTGAGCGGCAGGATGATGGCATCCACGCCCGCACATTCAGCCGACCGGGCAATGGCACCCACGTTCCGCACGTCCGTAACCTTGTCGAGCAGCAACAGGAACGGCACACGACCCTCCTCGAAAATCGCAGGTACAATATTATATATGTCGCAATATTCGATAGCCGACAGGAACGCGACCACGCCCTGGTGGTTCTGGCGGGTGAGCCGGTTGAGTTTCTCCTGCGGCACATACTGGAACGGGATCTTCCGCTGCCGCACCTCGTAGAAGAGCTGTTTGAACAATTCGCCCTGCAAGCCCTTCTGGAACAAGACTTTATCAATGGTCTTGCCGCTCTCGATGGCTTCCATCACGGGGCGCATGCCGTAGGTAATTTCTGTATCTTTTGTCATTTTGTTTGGTGAACGTGAACAGTGAATAGTGATAAGGTAATAGGCAACCTTTATTGCTTCGGCACCCGTACATAATGCGGCATCTCCATCGGGATTTCCATCGACAGTTCGATGTATCCCCCGAATTCGCCGTTTTCCTCGAACCATGGGGATTGGTAAATCAGTTTCTTCACGCCGTTTTTCTCAATGGTGTAGGCGTTAAGATTATGATTTTGAAGCATTTCCACCAGTTTGGTGCGTGCCGGCTCGGGGTGGCAGTCCAGC
>Ga0265299_10001419_pt1 | contig 27270 bp, 16 predicted proteins | sample AusTroGonzalo_MG_4_FD_193485 | JGI IMG/M metagenome (GOLD analysis project Ga0265299, IMG submission 193485) | Bovine rumen microbial communities from tropical cattle in Woodstock, Queensland, Australia - Gonzalo_02 | ecosystem: Host-associated > Mammals > Digestive system > Stomach > Rumen ... | reverse complement strand
TCATCGTTTTCAGCTGCATAGACCACATCGCCTATCATAAGGCCCTTGTTGTCACCATAGAGAGTGATGCCACTAACGTTATACGTTGTTGTTGGTGTGGTGCTGATAGCGAGGCTGGTGACATTCGCACCTGCACTGATAGTGTGAGCCTCCTTACCCTGGTCGGTAGGCAGGTTCGTCACAGGAATGTAGTAGCAGTTGGTGAAGGTTACAGAACCATAACCAAAAGTATTACTTAACATACCTGCAGACACGCTACCTGGCTTCACAACGCAATTGGTGACCGTGGTCGTACCTCCAGCCACAGCAAAGAAAGTGCCGCAATTTGTAGTAGTGCTTGTTGTCGTTAAAGAGCCATCAAATAGACAGCCGGTTATCGAATTACCATTTAATTCAGGCCAAATGTATGCAACAAATCCGGCATGCTGACCTGAATAATCAATATCGCTGTTGATATTAACACTGCTTCGGCAGTTCGTAAGGGTGACCGGCGATTCTTTCACTTGACCCACGATACCTGCAGCACATTGTTGATGAATGTAGATATCACCTGCCACATGTAGATTCTGGATAGTAGCACCCTTCACATGGCGGAACGGGGCAGCAAACTGTTCGCTAAACCTGTCATTACTGCTTCCATAGCCGATGGTCAGCGTGTAGCCACCACCGTCGAATGTACCCTGGAATCGGTTTTCTACCCATACTGAGTTTACGTCGTCATAGTAATATGCACCCGCCATCGTAGTGACAGGATTTTGTGCCGTTCCGATGTTGCCTGTCAGCTTCACGGTCTTACCGCTATAGGTGCTAAGACCATTGTTTACACGTAAGCAGAAGCGATTCCAGTCATCCTTTGTGTTGATGACATAGGCACCGCTGTCGTCTGTGTCAAGTTCGTCAGGCTGCCAAGTGGCACCGACGGTCACATCTTCATTAGGCATGGTGAGCGTAGCGCTGGTGGCACTGTTTGTCGTAATGCTACCTGCAGAGGCCGTGTATGCGTCAACGGAGTAGTGGGCTGGAGGATTGGCAGTGAGTGCGAGATTAACCACATCGCCGCTGCCTGCATAAACGGTGCTTCCGTACTTGAGACCATTAGAACCTTCGTAAGCGGTGATGCCACTGACGTTATACTCAGTAGCCGTGCCGCTGATGGCGAGGCTGGCGATGTCGCTGTTGCCACTAATCGTGTGTGCCTCTTTACCTTGGTCGGTGGGCAGGTTCGTCACAGGAATGTAGTAACAATTCGTGATATCCGGAGTACCTGAACTGTATCGCACGAAAGTATTATCCAACATACCGCTGGCCACGCTGCTGGGCTTCATCACCGAGTTGCTGATATGGATATTTTCAGCACTTGAATAAGTATATCCGATGAATCCACCGCAGTGTTGGGTGGCATTAGTTGTAGTAAACGAACCATCGAACAGGCAGCCGGTGATATTTGCAGTAGCATTAGTATTCACTTTGCCGATGAAGCCGCCGTGAGTGCCGTAACCGCTTTTTGCACTATTGATGGTAACGCTACTGCGGCAATTCTGGATAGTAACGGAGGTTCCACCGTAGATATCGCCTACCAAACCACTGGCAAACTCTTGGTTGGTTGTGATGGTACCCGCTACATGCAAATCCCGAATAACGGCGTTATAAACATATCGGAACGGGGCGGTTACTTCTGCCGTCGTATTGTAGTTGACGGTTAGCGTGTATCCATCACCGATGAATGTTCCCATGAACAATCTGACAGAAGAGTTTTCAATAGTTCCCGCCATTGTGGTAACAGGGTCTTGGGCTGTACCGATGTCAGAGGTCAGTCTTACGGTTTTGCCGTAATAGTTATTGCCGTTGTTCACTGCAGCACAGAAGTTGTCCCAATCGGTCTTGTTGGCAATCAGGATACCGAGGTCTTCTGTGATGGTGACAGAGCCTGTTGCAATGACTTCATTTCCCTGCTCATCTCTCGTCACCCAAAGGGTGTAGTTGCCTGTAGCTGTTGGCGTCCACTCGAAGGTGCTGGTCTCTGTGGTATTTGTCAGAGAAGTCAAGCCCAATCGGGTCACAGCCGCTCCCTTGTTGTTGGCATCGGTGCTGGCAAAGAGGTAAATCGGTCCATAGAACTCATCACCGTTGTTCGTGATAGAAACATTTACGTCCTGTGTATAAGATACGTACTTATTGGATGGAACAGAGATGGTTCCCGACAAACTATATGATGGATGCACAGCCAAAGTAGGAACACCGTTCGCATCGTATGTAGCGGTAAAGTAGTCGATGTTAGGATTTGTGCTTGGATACCATGTTGTTGTACCATTCTCTCTGCTGACCGGAACGATCTTTATTGTTTGGCCAGCATACGTTTGATAGTTGCCAACAGGATATTGCAGATTATTATAGCCAGAGAGATAACTAAGCTCACCTGTCGTCATCAGAGAATAGGTTTCTATTATTTCACCGTTTGCATTGATAAGTTCAACGCCAATATCAAATATGTGCTTATTGTTATCATTAATAATACTAAATGCATTGAAATTAACGGTCTGTCCTTCAACTCTGAACCCTGTCATATCCAGGTAGATGGGTTCTGTGTATGTTTGTCCGGAACCAATCTGGACACCAATGACAGCATCCTGATACATGGCAAAGCCGTCATTCGTGGAGCTGGCTCCAATCTGACTGGTGTCATAGGGGTTCAAGACAGACAGCGCAAAGTAACCATCATTAGAACCTCCCCAGCCCCAGTTGACATGGAAGAACGAGTCGGAAGCTCTGAAGCCATCCAGCACAAAGGCATGTCCGCCACCTGCTGACTGACCGCCGTAAAAGACGGGACGTTGAGCAGCCAGCTCGTCATACATCAAGTCTATCCATTCTGCATAAGTATATTTTGAACGGCTGACGAGACGTGTCGTGCTGTCAAAGCCGAAATAGTTGATCAATGCATTGGGCGCATACGCTCCATTTGAGCCTGACGAGCTGCTGGCGTAGTCCATATACACCGATGCACCACAGTAAAACATCAACTTGGCTACAGCCGCTTTTTCATCAAGTGACCCAGCACCATTGGCATAGGAGTTCTGCAACAGGCTGCTGTTTGGCAGGTTACGGTCGGTAATTATAGGAACAGAAATGTGATGTGTTGCCGTAGTGTAGCCGGGGATATCGGCGATCAAGGATGTCGGTCCATCGCCTTTCTTAATATGGTAGGCCACCACCTGAGCCATAGCCGTCGCCACACAACCGGTCACAGAGGTTTGATTGGTAGATGGGTCGGTAGGACACTGGTTGTTATAGGGTGCTCCCTGGTTCCAAGTGGTCGTCATCAACGGTCCCTTGTCGGTCTTGGGCGAGGCCGCTATTGTACGAGAGGGTGCGGATGCCGAGGGCTGATAACCGATGGAGTCCAGATACCGCATTTCGTCGATGTAGCCCTGCAGGAAGACACGCATGTTATCGGGCATGTTCTGCTCGTCGAAGTTACTGACGTCGCTATAGCCCAGCACGGCCTTGAAGCGCTCGTCACCACTCACCAGCACGAAGCCATCTTGCAGAGTGGCACTGACGGCATAGAGGTAGGGCTGTCCCGCCATGTCCTTGGCATTGAACACCACTGCAGTCTTCAGCATGTTTGCTGATGGAGCATTGCGTCTGCCGCCCTGTTTAGTACTCTGCACCTTCAGGAACTTTGAGGCAATCTCTTTGGCCTGTTCCGGGCTCACGTGCTGTGCCCAGATTCCCTGCACAAGGAATAGCAGGAAGACAAAGAAGAACGTAAATCTTTTTGTGTTCATTGTTTATAGAGATTAAAATCTTAGATTTTGAGTGCAAAATTACGGGAAAAGACCAGAAAACATGTTCTCATGGCGCACAATTATGTTCTCATGGGGCACAAACCACATTTTTTTGGTATTATACAACCATTTCATCGAATTATTTAGCTAACTTTGCGCATCATAATCGAGAAAAATGAAAAGATTTATCTACTTCATCGCAGCAATGGCGTTGCTGGCTGCTTGTCAGGAAAAAGGCCTGCCAACCGCTGAAGAGGCTTCGGATGCCGACAGCATCTATTCCTATCAGTATATTGCAATGCACTTCGTGACAGAACCGGAACGCTGCCTGGGCCTCATCGACACCGCTGAGATGAAAGGCACGATGACCGTCGATAGCTGTAACATGATGCGCAGCTATGTGTATAACACGGCTATGCAAGACCGCAAGCAGGGCCGACACTACTTGCGGCTGGTGCTGGATCGCGAAGGAATAGACAAGACAAGTGATGTTTACCTCTCGACACTCGATGCCTACGCCACGCTCTGTATGTCTGAAGGGAATAGCGTAGAGACGCTGAACGCAGCACTGGAAGGCATCGAGCTGGCCCGCAAACGCGACTTTAAACGTATGGAGGCGACCTTCTATGCTACGGCTGGCAGTGCGATGGAGATTCAGCGCCCCGGGTCCGGTGAAACGTATTTAAGGAAAGCCATCGACATCATTAAAAGCCTGGATGACGCAGGTGCACAGCCCAAAGCCTCGTACTACATGGGTCTGCTGGCACAGAGGCTTGGCGAGAATAAGAAATATGCGGAAGGAGCACAGGTGTGCCGCGAGCGTCTGGCCTTTATCGACGAGATGGAACAGAAGGGTATCAAGATGCCAGCCGGCTACTTCGAGAAACAGCGGGGCGGGGCCTACTGTGTGTTGGCCTGCTGCGAGGCGGAACTGGGACACATGGACGAGGCGCGACGCGCTGCCGAGAGCTACGAGAAGACAATATACGCCATGACCCCCACAGGACAGTTCAACATCCTACCTTACTATGTCAAGGCGGGTGACAAGGCCCGCGTGGAGCAGTTATGCGAACGACTGGAGAACGTCCGGTTGCAGCAAGGCGACACCATCAGTATGTTCTATCGCACGCTGTTCCTCAACAAAACCAACCTATATCAGGCGCTGGGCGACTATCGCCACGCCTTTGAGGCTGCCACGCGTGCTGCCATCATTCAGGACAGCCTCGTGGCACGAGAGCGCGACAGCAAGGCTGAAGAGTATGAGGTAATGTTTAAGACACAGGAGGCTGAGATGGCTCTGAAGGAGAAAGAGGCCAGCGAGCGCATACTCCTTATTATTATTATAGCTCTCGTCACCATACTTGTTCTGGCTGCACTCTTACTTTGGCGCATCATCGTGGACAGACACCGACTGAACGAACGCAACCGCGACCTGTATGTCACCATACAACAGATGCTGGAAAAGGAGAAAGAAGCGGAAGAGGCTCTGGAAGAGATTCCTGAGACGGCTCTGTCGAGCACCCAACAGCTGTATCAGCGCATCGTCAGACTGATGAAGGAACAGAAACCCTATACCGACAGAAACATGAATCGCGAAAGTATGGCGCGGATGCTGGGCACCAACTACAATCTGGTGGCTGATGCCATACGCGAATGTACCAAAGGACAATCCATCGGCGACTTCATAGAAGACTGGCGACTGCGCCATGCCGCACAAATGCTGGTCAATACGAATGAGTCAATAGGCGTCATCATGGAGGATAGCGGATTCGTCAGCCGAAGCCACTTCAACACCTCGTTTCGAGAGCGGTTCAAGATGACGCCTTCGGAATATCGGAAGGCAATCAGGTAAGAAGGAGTTCAACGGTCTGCGTCGTTAATGGACAAGGACCTTACGGCCGTCCCTAACGTAGATGCCTGGTGTGGTGGGGGCTGCGATGCGCTGGCCTGCAAGGTTGTAGGTGGCAGACTGTTGCGTGTTGAGCGCTGAGAGGGGGTTGCTGATGCCTACTTCTCCCTCGGGGATGAGGGTGACGGTGAAGTTGATGACGGCCAGGTTGTTCTGAAATTCGTTTCAGAACTGCGCCACGACAAAGATGAGCAGTCCGTAGCGAATCACCTTGCCGATAGTGATTGTCAGCAAGGAAAGCCAGGGATTAGCCCGTGTAAAGCCAAGGGTGACAGCAATCACGCTGCCAAGAATTGGCAGAAAACAAAGCACCCCGATCCAAGCGCCATAGCGTTCCATCCATCGGGAAGTGCGGTTCACTTTCTCCCGCTCCACATGTAGGTATGTTTCTATCCATTCCATCTTGCCAAGGGTGCCTACTCCGTAGTTGAGCATAGATCCTGCCACGTTGCCTACAGTGGCAGCGACAAACAGATGCATTGGATCCAATCCTGCCAACAGCAGTGCTGTCAGCACGGCCTCGCTGCTAAAGGGAAAGACAGAACCCGCGATGAAGGCTGATACAAACATTCCCATGTAGCCCCAGGATTCAAGCAGTGCGAGGAAGGAGGTCATGATGAATGCAGATAATTATAAAAGATTATTGAATAATGTAATTATGCTGGTGGCTGCCAGCCCCAAGCCCAGAATAATCGACCAGACGTTGGTAAACCATGTATGAGTCAGGGTAATGAAGTGAGCGGCAGTCGGCGCTGTGGACAGCAGTAATAAAGGGAAAAGATACATGAAATGTTGGGGCTTCAAAAGAATCCATAGAAATAAGACGATTTGGAAGACCATATAACAATAGTGACACATGCGAACGCGTATCTTGTCATCAAAATTCTTGCGGCTGTAGTGCACCATGCCTGTGAGGCCAAACAGAAAGACTACTATCAGCGCAACACCTTCGGGCAGGTGATGCAGGAAAAGTTCATGGAATTTCGATAGGAACAATCCCCAAAAGCTACTCCATTCATACTGTAATGCATCATCAATCACCCACTGCCAGTAGAATTGCTCGCTAAATGGATAGATGATGGACGTAATATGCTCAGCCAAAGGAGTTACATCATTGAGAAAGAAAGCGCCTGCCGCCCAAAAGGCATAAGGCAATAGGACACCGCAGAGCACAGCACCGAAACAGCGCCAAGATAATGACCGCATATAGACCAACTGACACCATAACAGCACGATAGAGAGCCACAACAGGGGGGCCCAAACCAAACTGGCTAATGAGATGAAGAGGTAAGCATGGAACGTGTCGACCTCTGGGTCGTCCTTGTCGTATGTGCGCAGCAGATAGAAGAACGAGATGCTGAATAAGCACAGTATGACGGTTCCCGATTGGAGGGGATGTAGGAACCCACACGCAGCCAAGAACCATAGAAATAAGACGGCGATCATTTGCGAGCGAACCCGCAAAAGAGCGTTGTCTGTAGCTGTCTTGATGACAAGGCAGGTCGTCACGGCACAAGTCAGCATCCCCAGCAAGTATTCTAAGGAATAACCTCCTTGTGGCAACCACCAAAGTAGCGCTGTCACAACACACGTTATGGGTAGGGTCAGCGCACTTTCGGCAATCTTATTTTGAAGCCTTATCTTCAACGTTGGAAGTTCTCTTTATAAATCAGCTCCAATGTCCCTACGGAAGTATTTACCTTCGAACTTTATTTTCTGTGCTTCCGTGAAGCTCTTTGCGAGAGCTTCCTCCTTGTTCTTCCCATAAGAAGATACAGCGATGACACGACCGCCAGCTGTTATTACTTCCCGGTCGGCATTAAGAGCTGTTCCAGCGTGGAAGACAACACTTCCATCCACGTCCTGGATTCCCGTGATGACTTTCCCTTTCTCATAATGCCCCGGATATCCGCCGCTCACAAGCATGACACAGACAGCAGAACGTTCGTCGAACTCCAGTTGACGGCTTGCTATGTTTCCTTGAGCTACACCTTCGAGCAAGTCAACGAGGTCGCTTTTTATGCGTAGCATAACAGTCTCAGTCTCAGGATCACCCATGCGACAGTTATACTCAATGACTTTGGGGTCACCGTTGCAGTTAATCAGGCCGAAGAATATAAAGCCTTTGTACACCAGACCTTCTTCCGCCAGTCCCTTCACGGTAGGACGGATGATGCGGTCTTCGACCTTCTTCATCCATGCCTTGTCAGCAAAAGGTACAGGCGAAACACTTCCCATACCACCTGTATTCAATCCCGTGTCGCCTTCGCCGATGCGTTTGTAGTCCTTGGCTTCTGGCAGGATCTTATAGTCTTTGCCGTCGGTGAGCACAAATACAGAGCACTCGATACCGCTCAGGAACTCTTCAATGACCACACGGGCAGAGGCTTGTCCGAACATTCCGCCCAGCATTTCTTTCAGTTCTTTTTGCGCCTCTTCCAATGTAGAAAGGATGAGAACTCCTTTGCCGGCGCAAAGGCCGTCGGCTTTGAGGACATAGGGAGGCTGCAGCGTTTCGAGGAAGGACAAACCTTCCTCCACGGTGGTGCCGTCAAAGGTCTGATAGGCGGCAGTCGGAATTCCGTGGCGCTGCATGAATCCTTTGGCAAAATCCTTGCTGCCTTCGAGCTGCGCACCAGCCTTGGAAGGACCAATAACTGGAATATTCTTGAGTTGTTCGTCGTCGCGGAAGAAATCATAGATGCCCTTCACCAGTGGGTCTTCGGGACCTACTACCACCATATCTATCTTTTCGCGGAGCACAAAATCTTTGATACCTGCGAAGTCATCAGCCTTCAGGGCTACGTTCTCGCCCACCTCACTCGTTCCAGCGTTGCCGGGGGCTATGAATAGTTTTTCAATCTTGGGCGACTGAGCTATTTTCCAGGCGAGAGCGTGCTCGCGTCCGCCACTTCCAAGTAGTAACAGTTTCATATAATTATAGTTGTATCTTTATTTTAAATAGTCTTCAAAATAACGGGTGATACGCTCATGAAGGTGTATCTGATCCGTTCCAGCCATGTTGTGTCCGTCGCCTGGGTAGACGAAGAGGTCGGGCTGAGTTCCTGCATCAATGCAGGCGCGGACGAAGCTGAGCGTGTGCTGTGGAACGCAAGTAGGGTCATTGTACCCGAGGATAATCTGCAGGCGACCTTTCAGGTTCTTGGCCTTCGGCAAAAGGCTGCTGGAAGCATAGCCTTCTGCGTTTTCGTCCGGGCGGTCCATATAGCGCTCGCCGTACATCACTTCGTAGTATTTCCAGTCAATGACGGGCCCACCTGCCACACCGACTTTGAAGATATCGGGGTAGGAGCACATCAGATTCGTAGTCATGAAACCGCCGTAGCTCCAACCGTGTACTCCCAGTCTGTCTGCGTCCACATAAGGCAGCGTCTTCAGGAATTCCACACCACATATCTGGTCTTTCATCTCCTCGTCGCCGAGGTGACGGAAGGTGGCCTGCTCGAACTTCAGTCCACGATACTGCGAGCCGCGGTTATCGAGCACGAATACCACATAACCCAGCTGAGCCATATAAATCTCCCATCCGCGGAAGTAATAACCGCGGGAAGCCTGGACATTGTGGGCATGCGGACCTCCGTAAACGTAGATGACAGTGGGATACTTCTTTGAGGCATCGAAGCCCACGGGTTTGATGAGGCGGTAGTAGAGGTCTGTCACCCCATCGGCGGCTTTGATACTTCCGCCACTGATTTCCGGCACATTGTAGTCCTTCCATGGATCCTCCGCCGTCAACACATTCGTGCTTTCGCCACTTTTAGTATGAATGAGGTCCACTTTTCGGGTGATGGTCGGCGACGAATAGGTGTCGATGATTTGGGTGCCAGCAGCACTGAGCGAAGCGCTATGAACGCCCTCGCCTGTAGAAAGTAATCTGATATTACCACTTTTCGCTTTCTCACTCTTCACTTTCACAGCGTGAATTGTGTGGTGCAGGGGATGTGTCACATTTCCCACGAACAGAGCCGTCTTCTCTTTCTCGTTGAAGCCGATGAAATCGCGGATTTCGAATTCTCCGGGGGTCAAGAGCGTTACTGCCACATGGTCACAGGTGGTGCCTCCGCCCTCTGCGTTTCTCCACTCAGGATAAACCGCCTTCTTGAAGTCCACCAGGTAGAGGTGATTCCAGTTGTCGCGGCGTGTCTGCATCACCGCTTTCGTGGCATCCCAGGGTAAGAAACGCAATGTATTCTCCGGTTCCACATACTTCGGATGCTTCTCTTCTACCAACGGTTCGGCGTCTTTCTCGCCCGTCGCGGCGTTGTAGCCGTAGAGCTGCATGTGGTTCTGGTCGCGGTTGAGTTCGAAGACAAAGAGCTTGCTTCCGTCGGGCGCCCACGACAGGTTGGTCATATAATCCGTCATGGGCTTCGGGTTCTTCAACCAGACGGTCTTTTCTGTCGTGAGGTCAAAGACAGCTACACTGACGTCCTCCGTCTCTTCGCCAGCCATGGGATATTTATCTACATAGGTGGCAGCAATACGCTTGGTGATATCTACCTGCGGGTAGCTCGGAATTCGGCTTTGGTCTTTCTTGTAGAAGGCCAGTCGTTGCCCGTCGGGACTCCAGAAGAGTCCGCTGCTTATGCCGAATTCATCGCGGCTTACGCTATGGCCATAAACAATATCATCGTTGCCATCTGTCGTCAGCTGGATTCTGCGACCTTCAGCTGTTTGGACAAAGACATTACTACCGATGCAATATGCCATTGCACGGCTTTCCTTGTTCCACACCAGTTCGCTGGCGCCTTCCTGAATCTGTCCGCGCCAGACAATACTTTTCTGCTGGAAGTCTATCAGGATGATTTCCTTATTCGTTTGTATCTTCACGATAGACTGGTCGGCGTAGGGAAAGGTGACAGAGGTGCATGAACGAAGTATCTTCTCGCCTAATATAGTATTGATATCATTGCAAGTGAACAGCGTAGACTTTTCACTTCCAATAATCTTTGCATCTTCCACGGTCAGTTCCACAGGCTTCTCGCCCCACCAAGTGGAGAACATATACTTTGGTTGTAGGTTCCAGAAGGTGGAACCGCCCCCCAGCAGATCGTTCAGCGTAAAGCTATTCTTTGTGGTCTGTGCCATTGTCGTTGCGGCAGCTATCAGTGCTACAGCTATTAGTTTAATCCTCTTCATTATTGTCGTCGGAATTAAAGAAACGTTTGCGGGCAGCCTGACGGGCAGCACGATTATCCCCCTTGGCGCGATAGTCTCCGCGTCCACCATCTCGTTTGCCGCCTCTTCCTCCGAAGCCTTCGCGGCGCCCTTTGTAATTGTCGTTCTTGGAGAATCTGTTGAAGCGGTGGTTGTCGTCGCCTTCTTCGCGGTCACCACGGAACCCTCTGCGCTCTCCACTATATCTGCGGTCGCGATCACCGCCACCTCTGCGGTCGCGGAATTCACGATGTTCGCCGCGTTCCTCGTCATCGAAGCTCCTTCGGAAATCATCACGATGCTTCTTGAAGCGGTGCTTTTGGGCCATCTCTCGCCGTTCTTCATCTGTCTTCACGGTGCCACCAGCCGCGCGGTGCTCATCTAATCGTCCATCAAAAAGCACATATTTCCGGAGCTCGCATTCGAGTGAGCCATTATAAAGAGGTGTCTTCAGCGAAGGCTTCAGTCCAATTTGTTCGAAGCATTCTTCACGGAAGCTAAGTACCCAAGCCTCGCCACCAGTGTGTTCTCGTTTCAGTTTCTGGCCAATAGTCTTGTAGAGTCCCAGTAGGTCGGGCGATGAGATTCGTTCGCCATAAGGCGGATTCGTGACAATCAGAGGACAGTTTTCCATCTGTCCTTTCAGAGGCACCTTTGTGAAGTCCGCATCTTCGATGGTGATATCCTTTGAGAGACCTGCGGCACGAACATTACGCGAAGCGATTCCTACAGCTTTTGGGTCATTGTCCCGTCCGTAGATGTGGTGCTCGAATTCGCGTTCATTGCTGTCGTCGTTATATACCTGTTCGAAGAGGTCGCGGTCAAAATCGGGCCATTTCTCAAAGGCATAACTTTGACGGAAGATGCCAGGAGCAATGCCGCGGGCTATGAGTGCTGCCTCTATACATAGGGTACCGCTGCCGCAGAAAGGATCCAGGAAGTCTGTCTCACCCTTCCATCCGGTCATCATAATAATACCTGCAGCCAGCACCTCGTTCAATGGCGCAGCTACGGTCTCCTGACGGTAGCCGCGACGGTGCAAGCTCTCGCCGCTGCTGTCCAGAGCCAGGGTGGCATCGTAGTCGGAGATGTGGATATGCAGTTGGATATCAGGATTCGAGACGCTGACATTCGGGCGCGAGCCAGTACGCTCGCGGAACTGGTCGGCGATGGCGTCCTTGACCTTGTAGGCCACAAACTTAGAATGATGGAATTCTGGCGAGAACACCACGCTGTCCACCGCAAAAGTGGTTTGTGGCGACAGGTACTCCGTCCAGTCTATCTCCTTCACGGCAGCATAGACATCGTCGGCGCTCTTAGCCTTGAAGTGTTTGATAGGTTTCAGGATACGAATCGCTGTACGTAGGCAGAAATTTGCACGGTACATCATTTCCTTGTCTCCTGTGAAGGTCACCATACGGCGTCCAATCTGGATGTCGCTGGCGCCCAGTTCCGTGAGTTCCTGGGCCAGCAGTGGTTCAAGACCCTGGAAGGTCTTGGCGATAAGTTCGCTTGTCATGTTAGTGGCAATATTTGTTCTGAAGAATTTTTGTTTCCGGCTCCACATCTTCCGTCACCCAGATGTTACCGCCGATAATGGCATTGTGTCCGATAGTGATGCGGCCAAGAATCGTACTATTGGCATAAACTATCACATTGTCCTCCAAAATCGGGTGACGAGGAATGCCCTTAATAGGATGACCGTTATCATCCATGGGGAAACTCTTGGCACCCAGCGTGACGCCCTGATACAGCTTCACATGGTTGCCGATAATGCAGGTGGCTCCAATCACTACGCCCGTTCCGTGGTCGATGGTGAAATGGTGACCAATCGTGGCACCCGGATGGATATCAATTCCCGTTTCGCTATGTGCCATTTCTGTGATGATACGTGGAATCAGAGGAACCCCCAGACACAGCAGTTCATGGGCAACACGATAATTCGTAATGGCCTTGATGACAGGATAGCACGAGATGACCTCCCCATAGCTCTCTGCCGCAGGGTCGCCCAGGTAAGCTGCCTCCACATCTGTGGCCAGCGTCTGGCGAAGCACCGGCAGGCGCTCAATCATGGCTCGCGCCAGTTCACCAGCTTTCTGTCGGCGTACATCCTGCGCTGTGATGTAAGTGTTGCCGTAGGCCTCCACCTCTGCCCAACCTGTGGCAAAACACAAGCCTGCCTGGATCTGCTCACACAGCAAGGTGTATAGCTTCTCCACGGAAACACCGATATGGTAGAGGAGGTTTTGGTTATTGACATTACTCTTCCCGTAGAAGCCGGGGAAGAGAATACTGCGGCACAAATCCATTGCCTCAGCCAGCGCAGGTTGAGAGGGTAGGGGGTCGCCATCACGATGTTCGTGAAACAGGCCGCACAGTGATTCGGGCTTGGCCAGCTCTGTGGCCACCTTCGTCAGTAGAGTTTGTGTAGAACGATTCATTTTCTCACCATCCTGGCATCAGGATTTGTCTGGTGCCAAGTTTTGGGCGCAAAGGTACAATAAAAATGTGAGTTCTCTCTCATTTTTAGCGAAAAAACTGCAAGAAAAGCGCACGCAAAGGATGATTTGTGTCTAAAAACCACCAAATTGATGATATCCAGCCTCCATAAAAGTATAAGGGTGAACAGTTTTAGCTGTCCACCCCTATAATATAATAAGGTGTAAACCTCTGGGTTAGTCGGCCAGTTTTGCCTTGATGAACTCGCGGTTCAGACGGGCAATATTGGCGATGGTCTCGTTCTTCGGGCACACAGCCTCACAAGCGCGGGTGTTGGTGCAGTTGCCGAATCCGAGCTCATCCATCTTGGCGACCATAGCCTTGGCGCGCTTGGCAGCCTCCACGCGGCCTTGCGGCAGCAGGGCGAGCTGAGAGACCTTGGAGCTGACGAAGAGCATGGCGGAGCCGTTCTTACAAGCGGCGACGCAGGCGCCACAGCCGATGCAGCTGGCGCAATCCATAGCCTCGTCGGCATCAGCCTTGGGAATGAGGATCGCGTTGGCGTCCTGAGCCTGACCTGTGCGGATGGTGGTGTAGCCACCGGCCTGGATGATCTTGTCGAAGGCAGAGCGATCGACCATGCAGTCCTTGATGACGGGGAAGCCGGCAGAGCGCCAGGGCTCAACGGTGATGGTCTCGCCGTCCTTGAACTTACGCATGTAGAGCTGGCAGGTGGTAGCGCCGCGCTCGGTCTTGCCGTGAGGCGTACCGTTGATGTAGAGCGAGCACATGCCGCAGATACCTTCGCGGCAGTCGTGGTCAAACACGAAAGGCTCCTTGCCCTCGCCGATGAGCTCCTCGTTCATGATGTCGAGGGCCTCGAGGAAGGAGGTGTCGTCGGGAATGTTCTTCAGCACGTGAGTGTCGAAGTGGCCCTTCTCCTTGGGCCCGTTCTGTTTCCAGAACTTTATGGTAACAGTGATATTCTTAGCCATATCATTAAAGACCCACCCCCGAACCCCTCCCGTTATGGAGGGGAGCGGCTGGCGCTTGAGGGAGTTTATAGGGTCATTGTTTTAATGGTTATAATTAAATATGCTTTATAAAAAACTTACACCCCGCAGGCTTTCCCCTCCATTACGGGAGGGGTTCAGGGGTGGGTCTTTTTAATTCTTGTAATTTCTCGTCTGAACTTTTATTGCTTCGTATTCCAGGGGCTCCTTGATGAGTTCGGGATCCTTGTCGGCACCCTGATACTCCCAACAGCCAACGTAGAAGAAGTTCTCATCATCGCGCTTGGCTTCGCCTTCCTCCGTCTGGTATTCCTCGCGGAAGTGACCGCCGCAGCTCTCGTTACGTGAGAGGGCATCGTGAGCCACGAGCTCGCCCATCGTGAAGAAGTCGCGGAGGTGGATAGCCTTGTCAAGTTCGACGTTGAGGCCTTCCTTCGAGCCGGGCACGAAGAGGTTGGTGTCGAACTCCTTCTGCAGTTCCTTCATCTTCTTGATGCCTTCCTGCAGGCCCTCAGCGGTGCGACCCATGCCGACATACTCCCACATGATGTGGCCTAGTTCTTTATGGATGGAATCGACAGAGCGCTTGCCCTTGATGTTCAGGAGGCGAGTCAGCTCGTCGTCAACAGCCTTCTCAGCCTCAGCGAATTCGGGCAGGTCGGTGCTGATGCGCGGCCAGATAGCCTGGTCAGCGAGGTAGTTCTGGATGGTGTAGGGGAGCACGAAGTAACCGTCAGCCAAGCCCTGCATCAGAGCGCTGGCACCCAGACGGTTTGCACCGTGGTCGGAGAAGTTGCACTCGCCGATAGCGAAGAGGCCGGGGATGGAGGTCTGCAGCTCGTAGTCCACCCAGACGCCGCCCATGGTGTAGTGGATGGCGGGATAGATCATCATGGGCTTGTAGTACTTCACGCCGTTGATTTCGTTGGCCACGTCACCGGGGAAAACGTCGGTAATCTCTTCATACATCTCGAAGAGGTTGCCGTAGCGCTGCATGATGACGTCGATGCCTAGGCGGTTGATGCTCTCGGAGAAATCGAGGAAGACGGCGAGGCCGGTGTTGTTCACGCCGAAGCCCTTGTCGCAACGCTCCTTGGCAGCACGGCTGGCGACGTCACGCGGCACGAGGTTACCGAAGGCGGGATAGCGACGCTCCAGATAGTAGTCGCGGTCCTCTTCAGGAATCTCCCAGCCCTGCAGCGTACCTTCCTGCAGCTTCTTGGCATCCTCAATCTTCTTGGGAACCCAGATGCGGCCGTCGTTACGCAAGGACTCGGACATCAGCGTCAGCTTCGACTGCTTGTCGCCGTGTACGGGAATACAGGTGGGGTGAATCTGAACGTAGGCGGGGTTAGCCATATAGGCACCCTTGCGGTAGCACTGGATAGCAGCTGTGCAGTTGCAACCCATGGCGTTCGTGGAGAGGAAGTAGGCGTTGCCGTAGCCGCCGGTAGCGATGACGACAGCGTTGGCGCTGAAGCGCTCCAGTTTACCGGTCACCAGGTTCTTGGCGATGATACCACGGGCACGGCCATCGACGATGACCACGTCTTCCATCTCATAGCGGGTGAAGAGCTTTACCTTGCCGGCCTGCACCTGAGCACTCAACGAAGAGTAGGCGCCCAGCAGCAGCTGCTGGCCCGTCTGACCCTTGGCGTAGAACGTACGGCTGACCTGAGCGCCACCGAAGCTGCGGTTGGCGAGCATGCCACCATATTCACGGGCAAAGGGAACACCCTGTGCTACGCACTGGTCGATGATGTTGTTGCTGACTTCAGCCAGACGATAGACGTTGGCCTCGCGAGCGCGGTAGTCACCACCCTTCACGGTGTCGTAGAACAGACGATAAACGCTGTCGCCGTCGTTCTGGTAGTTCTTGGCTGCATTGATACCGCCCTGTGCAGCGATGGAGTGTGCGCGGCGGGGGCTGTCCTGGATGCAGAAATTATAGACGTTGAAACCCATCTCGCCGAGTGAGGCAGCTGCGCTGGCACCTGCCAGACCTGTACCCACCACGATGACGTCGAGCTTCAGTTTGTTCTTCGGGTTCACCAAGCGCTGATGTGCCTTATAGTTGGTCCATTTCTCAGCAACGGGTCCCTCGGGTATCTTGCTATCTATTTTCTTAACTTTATCTGACATAGTTGTATAGGTTTTGAGGTTGTTAGGTTATGAAGTTAACCACAAATGGGTGCACCGCCCCAAACGGCGAATTTGATAAGTACGGCGAAGAACATCAGGATGACGATCGTGGACCACCAGAAACCGATGCACTGCCAGCGATTCAGCCAGATCTTACCACTCCAGCCAATGGTTTGGATAGCGCTCCAGAAACCATGGTTGATGTGGAACCAGATGGCACAAAGCCAGATGACATACAACACCACGAAGACGGGCTGAGCGAAGGTCTGCTCAATCCAGGCGTAACCGTCGCTGGGCGAGGGCAGCTGTGTATAAGCGTTGCCCATAAGCTCGCTCCACATCATGTTGTACCAGAAGTTGTAGAGGTGTAAGCAGAGGCCGAGAATCACGATGATACCCAGAACCAACATGTTCTGGCTGGCCCACTCCACCTTTTCGGGCTTGTTGGTAACCTCATAGGAGTCAGCCCCGCGAGCCTTCTTGTTCTGTAATGTCAGCCAGAAAGCAAACACAAAGTGCAGTGCCATCAAGGCTGCCAAGCCAATGGTTGCGACCACAGCATACCAGTTGGCGCCGAGGAATTCGCAGATCATGTTGTAGCCTTCTGCGCTGAACAGGGCCACTACGTTCATGCACGCATGAAACGTCAGGAAGAGAATTAAGGCCAAGCCCGTCACGGACATGACCACTTTCCTTCCAATAGATGAATCAATTAACCACATAAATGATAGAATTTGAAATTTAAATTATGATTGATTTTGGTTTCCTTTTTATACTATTGTACCCCCGCAAAGCGCGTAAGATGCCGCAAAAGTAAGTCTTTTTAACGATTCAACAAAAGAAAACTGCAAAAAAATGTAACTCTTTACACCAAACTCTAAACTTTTTTGTAACTTTGCCCCCGAAATTAGCAAACGAGACCTATGAACAGAAGAGATTTCATCAAGAAAACCGCCATTCTTTCCGTAGCCGCAGGTGCTGCGGAAATTACGCGCGCCACAGAGCTCCTTCAGCCCACCTCCCAACCTGCTGAAGAAGGACTTCCTATTACCGCTCCGGAAGAAGCTCACGAGGGTGCACTCATCATCTCTGCTCCCGTGCTTCAGAACTATGCCGAGACCTCCATCGGTATCGCCTTTGCCGTCAGCGACCTGGCCAACGGCTATGTCATCATAGGCCGCCAGCCCGACCTCAGTGATGGTCGTAAGGTACTTTGCGGAGGCTATCGGATGTCTGACATCGACGACCGCGTGGTACAGGTGCGCATCACCGACCTGCAGCCCGCCACCACCTATTATTACCGCATCGGTGCCGACCGTATCGAGTACAAAAGCGGTTACCGGATGAAAGTCCTTGGCACTGAGGACGATCCCCGCACCTATCATTTCACTACGGCCGGTGCTGCCGCTAAAGGACACTTCTGCGTCATCAACGATACCCATGCTTCGTGGGAACCCTTTGGGCGGGCTATTGAAAAGATTGCCCAGCTGGCTCCTGCCTGCGTCGTTTGGAACGGCGACGCCTGCAACTCCGAGGAAACCATCGAGGCACAGATGCGTATTTTCCTTAACCCGGAGATCAACCGCAAGGACTATGCCGCCGAGATTCCCTACCTCTTCAGCCCCGGCAATCACGATTTCCGAGGCATGGCGAACCGCCATCTGGAGCGCGTGTGGATGTATCGTCAACCCGAAGAACGTCTGGCTCGCGACTGGAACCTCGGTCGCAACTACGCTGTTCGCATGGGAGATATAGCAATGATCGGACTCGACACGGGTGAGGACAAACTGGATACCAACCCCAAGTTTGCCGGCCTCTTCCAGATGAAATCCTACCGCGAGGCACAGACACAATGGCTGCGCGATGCCCTGCAGCAGCCTGAAATTGCCAGCGCACCTTATATCGTGGCGTTCTGTCATATCCCCCTCTTCGACAGCAATCCCAAGCACAATCCGGGTGATATCGCCCCCGCCGACCAGGATCCTAAGTACAGTACCGATTTCGCCATGTGGCAGCGCACCTGTGCCAACCTGTGGTCTCCCCTGCTTGCGGAAGCCGGCTGCCAGCTCGTCGTCACCGCCCACCAGCATCACTATCAATATTTTGAACCCACAGCCGAACGCCCGTGGGCAGAAATCATCGGAGGCGGACCGGAAATGGGCGAGGAAGGAGGCCGGAAGCACGCTCACCTCTTCCCGACCGTCATCGAAGGCGAGGTGCGCCAGGCTCAGCTCCACATCACCGTCCACAACCTTCTTAGTGGCAACGTCCAGCAGGCATTTGCCATCAATCCGCGCAAAATCAGTAAGAAAGGCAAGCGCCGTAAGTAGCAGCTTGCACACCAACCAATGAATAAATACACGACACTCCTCGCTCACATAGTGGCCCTTGTGGTAGTGATCATTTGGGGATCCACGTTTGTTTTCACAAAGCTACTCCTGTTGGCAGGACTGACGGCAGCCGAGATTTTCGTCCTCCGCTTCATCATTGCCTACCTGATGCTCTTGGGATTCGCCCTGACCCAGAAATCCTTCCACCTGCTCTCTGCCTCGGTGAAGGACGAGGCGCTGATGCTGGCGTTAGGCATTGTGGGCGGCTCGCTGTATTTCCTGACGGAGAACAGCGCCATGAACTATACCACAACCACCAACACATCGCTCATTGTCTGCATGTGTCCCCTCTTTGCCACAGCCCTCATCTCCCTCTTCTACAAGTCCCAGCGCCTCCACGCCATCCAGGTTCTGGGCACGCTGATGGCTGCCGTGGGAGTTGTCGTCGTGGTCCTGAACGGCCGATTTGTGCTCCACCTCTCCCCCTTGGGCGACACGTTGGCCTTCGTTGCCTGTCTGTGCTGGGCGCTCTACTCCCTGCTGATGATTCCCGCCACACATCGCTATTCCACCCTCTTCATCACTCGCAAGGTCTTCTTCTATGGCCTCTTGTCGGTGATTCCCTACTACCTCATCTGGCCCTCAAGCCCCTCGTTGGAAGTGCTCCTGCGGCCCGACGTCCTCGGCAATCTGCTCTTTTTGGGCTGTGTGGCCTCCATGCTCTGCTTCCTCGCATGGAACTGGGTCATCCGCAAGTTGGGAGCCGTCATAGCCACCAACTATGTGTATTTCAACCCCGTTGTCACCGCCCTCTTCGCCTGGCTCATCCTCTCAGAGCGCATCACCATCTTCTTCGTCATCGGCAGCGTCCTCATCCTGGTCGGCATGTATCTGATAAGCAAGAAACGCCCGGCAAAATTACACTCGGTTAGGAACTTTATTTCGCATTATTTTTGTAGGCTGCCACTCTCGCGGCTACGTTGGCCTTGATATTATTGTAATAAAGAGCATAGTCGCCGTTGTGGTAGCTGGCATTTCCGAAGGGCTTAGGACCAGGCATAGGTTCCAAGGCTTTGGTCGTTGTAATGATGACGCCCCTTTTCAGATCAACCTTTGCATCGGCAGCATGAGGGACATACTCCATTTTTGCAAGCTTTTCATTTACAATGTAGCCGCCCAGATTTTCCTCTGCCGAGGCGTATGTTTCATCGCGCTTCCAGTTGATGGGATTGATGCTGATGGCACCTGGCAGGACAACAAGATTGTTCTCGTTTCCGGGTCCCTCGGTGTTATACGATATAATCACACCGGTATCGTCGGCTCCCTCTGCAAATTTCAGATGCGGGTTGGCTTTGAGGTAATCTTCTGTTATGGAATAACCAATCACATAAGCGGCGATCATGCGCTTCTGGTATTCAGGATGCGCCTTCATATACTCTGCAAGCACAAACCTCTGCATGATTGAACCCTGGGAATGACTTGCAAGGATGAAGGGACGACCGCCATTCAGATTCTTAAAATAGTAGTCGATTGCTGCAAGAACATCTTCTCTGGGAGTGCTGGCGAAAGCGGCATTTAGCTCATCGCTGGGCAAACTAGCCGCTGATGCCATATTGAGTTGCCTATAGTAAGGAGCAAAGACATTGGCTGATTCCTCGTATGCTGTTGCCTGCATCTGATAGACGTTTTCCCACTCCTGTCTCAATGACTTATCGTTGATGTCTGCAAACATCGATGCCCCCTCGGAATTGTCGGCATATTCTGTGGGATAGACATAAAATACATCGACATCCTTTGTTGGTTCAGGCTGCCTCAGCCAGTTGTTCTTATCGCTGTAATCGGGAGCCTTCTCCGTTTCAGGTACCACTGGGTCGTCGTCTTTGTCACTGCATGAAGTGAGCGCCGCTGTCGTGCCGCAAATCAGGATGGCGGCCATCATCCACATTTTCATTTGTCTCATTGTTACAATCATTTTAGTGTTATACGTTTTTACAATTCTGAAGTTATGGCTTAGCGAAAACCTGCTTTCCCTCGAAGTAGGTGGCTGTGGGCTTGGCGGTATGGATCTCTGTCACGGGACAGGTCAGTACATCCTTGTCAACAAGGAGAAAATCTGCATACTTACCCGTGCTGATGCTTCCTCGTTCATCCTCGATGAACATCTGCTTGGCGACATTGATGGTCAGGGCGGTGAGGGCCTGCTCGCGGGTCAGGAGCTCTTCAGGCCACACTGGTTTGCCGTTCTCGCCAACCATTACACCAGTGACGGCTATTTCCATAATGCCGAACGGGTCGTCGGGAGCACCGGCCAATGCGGGGTAGTCCGAGTGTGAAGAGATGTTGATGCCGTAGTCGAAGAATGACTTCATCGGATAGCACTTGCCGGCGAGATTTGCGGGCAGAACCTGCGGCGCAGCTTCCTGCTCCTCATTCGAGGCATGGTGCCATAGCAATCCTTCGCTGACATAGATGTTGTGATCGGCTATGCGCTTATAATCCGCTTCATTGACATAGTAAACATGTATCAGCGTGTTGCGCATCTCGTCCTTTCCACCGTTGATGAAGGCGTTGACAAGACACTCCACACCCTTGTTACCCATCACGTGGACGTGCATCGTTATACCCTTTTCATTCGCCTTGCGCGAGATGTCTGTCAATTCTTCTTCCGTCCAGTTGGGAATGCCTTGATGACCGTCGAGGTACAAAGGCTCGATATATCCCGTACCGCTTTCCACTGTGCCGTCCATAAACATTTTCAGCCACCGGGGGAAGATGTGCTTGGAGGCGTATTTCTGCGTGTCTCTGGCCTTGGCCAGGTTGTCATCCACGTCCATCCAGCTTTCCATCTCCCATGCCGCGCCCAGTAAAAGGTGCAGCTCGCCGGCCTGGTCCATCTGCTGGGCTGCCTTATAGAAATGGTCGTTGAAGAAATAGGAGGAATAGCCGTCGAGGTACATCGTGTAGCCCTCGGCCAAAAGTTGCTCCTGACAACTTGCCAAGTTCGCTTTTGCGATGTCGATGGTATAGAGGCTCTCGTTGTCCATGAACGAACGCACATATTTGCAGGCCTGTTCCGACAGATAGCCAGTAGGTGTGCCGTCTGCGCCCATCACAATCTCGCCGCCGCGAACCTCGCCTTTGAGCACGGTGCCGTCGGCCTTCATGATGCCAGCCTTCACCAGCAGGTTGGTATTCACCAGGGCCTTGTGCCCTTCCTCGTCTCCTAAGAAAATGGGCAGATCGTTGCAGATGGCATCCATCTGCCTGCGGTAATCGATATCCCTGCTGAATGTCATCGCATTCCACCCTTGCCCAAAGACGCTTGTCGCGCCCGTGTCTTTTGCCTTTTTGACCGCAGCAGGGACGATGTCCTTAAAGAACTGGTCAACGGTAACCTCCATTCCAAACGTCGTTCCGACCGACTTGATGGCATAGCCCATCGAATAATGGGCGTGGCCGTTGCCGCAACCGGGCATTACAAGTCCTTTGCCGCTATAGTCCACCACCTCGGTCTTTCCATCTTCAACGTAGGCTTTGGCTCCCGTCTTGTCGCCCACATAGACGTACTTGCCGTCCTTCACGGCGAAAGCATCTACAATCTGGTTGTTTTCAGAAGTGAAAATCTTACCATAAACCACAAGGTCGGCACAGGTCTTTTCCGTTGTGGTATCTTCATTCGATGTACACGCTGTAAATACACCTGAGCCGCAAACAAGGGTGGTGGCAAGCATCCACAGTTTCATTTTTCTCATTACAATATTTTTTTGAGATTAAACAGAAATTAAAAACGCTGGCAAAGGTAGCAATTCCTCCATAAACAAGAATCACGGCCCACCTACCTGGCCGTGATTCTTGCTGATTTTACCACATTTTTTGCTAATTCTTCCACTTAAGACTGTCCCAGCCCTTCATTTTTCATCCAGACAGTCACCGACTGCTCCGTCTTGCGCTTGAAGGCGCTGCTAAAGGTGCGGTAATTGCGGAAGCCGCTCTCCAAAGACAACTGCTGGGCGGTGAAATGACGCTGGGCAGCAATAGCCTCGCGATAGAGACTGAGGAAGTGGTTGATGCGAAGATCGTTGATATAGGCATTGAAATTCATACCCTGACTGGAGAGATACTGGCTGAGATAGAAACGATTGGTTCCAATAGCTTTGGCAAGTTGGAAAAGGCTCAGGTCGTGCTGTAGATAGAGCTGCTTGTCTATGCAATACCGCTGTAGTAATGGTCTGATGTCAATGGTAAGATCCTTTTGTCTTACGCTACTTTCCTGTTTGGCGGGACTGCTCAAATCTTCGGGAAGGCTTTGAGGCTGGGAAATGCTCAGGTCGCTTAACGTCTCTACCCGCCAAAGCAGATAGCAGATAAGTATAATAACGTTCACCTCCATTGCATATTCATATACCAGACCACCCCTGTCAAACGAATAGACAGCGAACGTCATTAGAATGACGGCCAGTAGCACGAAACTCTGCCAAACCTCCTTGTGCTCCAGGTCGGCATAGTTGTCGCGCAGCCAGCGCCCGTATTGTCGTGTTGCGCGAACGATATATATGACTAAGGCAATGCTCATCAACGTGAAATAGCCAAATAACACGAGCAGGAGGTCTTCGCTACGGGTGGCTATGCACCATGCCCTTCCCAGGATGAGCGGCATTACCATCGCACAGACTGGCCACAAAGGTCGCCTGCGGTCTTGCAGCATAGTGAACAGTATGACTATCAGCAATGGAATAACTGTCATGCAGTCAAGCAATCCGGCTATAAGATAGCCCAGCATCCTGTCATCGCTTGAGGAAAAAAAATAAGTTGGCAAATACCACACATGGGCCAAGGCTATGCAGGCAAAGAAGGCCGCAGTCCACCGGCGTAGGCGTACTGGCGACGTAATTTCGGGGGCAATGGCATTGGCACGACGGAACAGCAGATAGCAACTGGCCATCAAGGACATCATTGCCACTGCTCCATAGAGCATCATATAAAAAAAACCTTCCTGTATCTTTTGATCGTACATGATAGGTAGATGTTAATATCACTGCAAAGTAAGCGAAAAAAAAGCTTCCAAACAACATTTTTTGCAAATAAATTGTTTACAGGCTCCATTTTATCCTATTTCAGGCGAAATCTATTCCAATTTGGATTCTTGAGTCTGTCTTCGCCACACCCATACTCTTTTCTCCTTGTGGATCTAAGGCATGGTAGGTTTATCTTTTCATTTTCACCCCGCAATTTCGTCCTTTGCATACAAATCAGAATTTCAAAAACTATGCTAACCTTGCTAACCTTGCTCGTTGGTGGGTGTTGGCTTGGGGGCGAGGATGTAGATGCGATGGCTGCCTTTGCCGGAGGCGATGATGCCAGAGTGGGTGAGTTCAGCGGCCAGACGCAGCTCGCGCTGGGCTCTGCTTCTGGAGAGGTTGGTCAGCCCGGAATAGTCTATCACCCGCATGAAACCATGTTCCTTAATGTACTCGCGGGCTGCGGCAAACCGGTCGCGACGGCTTTCCTGATGAGGCTGGTAGAGGGGTACACCCTCCTTGCCGCCTATCATCTCCAGCTTGCCTTCGGCACTGAGGCGGTGGTGGACGTCGTCGAACAGCGCCTTGGCGGGACGGAAGTTCAGGTGGTGGAGCTCAATGCTGCGTGCGTTCAGCTCCCTCTTCTTCTGCTTGGCGGCAAACCCTTTCTTCGTCTTGTTCATGAGCCCTTTGTCGCGTCCTTCCCTGGGTCGGATGGCAACGCTGATGGTGCCTATTCCCGGCAAGGCAACGCTGCCTACCTCCGCCAGCCGTTCTGCCAGGCACTTAGCCACTTCCGTCATGGCTGCCTGAATGACTGCCTCGCCCAATCGCGAGTGGCGAGCCACGTGGTCAATGAACGTCTCTGCGGAGTCGCTGCGATTGAGCAGCACTTTGTACACCTCGCGCACCTTCTCGGATTCCGGGTTGCGCAGGTCTCTGATGGTCTGTTTATAGTACTGTAGCATGGATGGTTGGGATGTATAAGTGGGTTTGACGGTGCAAATATAGTTAGGGCGGATGAGATGGCCAAATTAAGATGCTTAAATTATGTTAAGAGCCCGATGAAACGTGCAGAAATCACGATGAAAATCCTCAGAACTGCGACGTGGTTTCAAGAAACCTCACTGGGGCGCGAAGATATGTTCTCGGCCTGAGCACTTATAGAACTACGGACGAGAGGTTATGAAACTTGAACTTAAGACTTATAAATCTTGAGGGAAGGGGCGATGCATAAGGTCGTGTAAGTGCTTGATACAGGATGTGATAGAGTTTTGGAAAAACTTGACAAGGGGCAATTTTTTTTGTATCTTTGCACCCGGTTTCGACACCAGCGGGTGCCAGGCCATAGCAAATCAATTATTAACCATCAAAACTTTTTTTATCATGAAAGAAGAAACTTTTGAAAACATGATCGGTGGCACCAGGTGTCCCGGTCAGCAGGCAGAGCAGGATGCTCGCCTGCACGAGATTGAGCAGACCCCGGGTCTGCAGAGCAATGAGCAGGCTGCAAGCCAGCTGAGTAACGAGCAGGAGGCAATCCTGCAGGGTGACCAGCAGGGGGCAAGCCAGCTGAGTGACCAGCAGGAGGCAATCCTGCAGGGTGACCAGCAGGCTGAGGGCCAGCTAAACGACAACCAGACCGATGGTCTGCACGCTGAGACGCAGGCAGAGGAGCAGGACGACCTGCTGCCTGCGGAAATCTTTCTGCGAGAACACTGTGAGTTCCGCTACAACGTCCTGGCAGATAAAATAGAGGTTCGCGCACGTAAGGGCGGTGCCTGGGGTCCCTGGCATTACCTCGACAAGATGGAGTTCAACTCCATCGTGGTGGCAGCTCGGCGTGCGATGCCCAAGGAACGTGGGCTGAAGGCTCAGATGCAGGACAGCATCTACAGCAGCGGCACTCCCACCTGGGATCCCATCGCCGGCTACCTCCAGAGCCTGCCCGCGTGGGATGGTCGCGACCGCGTGATGCAGCTGCTGCTGCGCATCCCCGGCATCACAGCCCAGCAGGTGGCTTGGGCTCATGTGTGGCTGCTGTCTATGGTGGTGCACTGGCTTCAGCAGGACCAGCTGCACGCCAATGAGCTGGTGCTGACGCTGATTGGTGCCCAGGGTTGCGGCAAGAGCACCTTCCTGCGTCGTCTGCTGCCCGAGCACCTGCGCGAGTACTACCTTGATCATGTGAACCTGGGCAATAAGTTCGACAAGGAGATGGCGCTGACGAACAACCTGCTGGTGAACCTCGACGAGCTGGATCAGGTGCGACCCAGCCAGCAGGCTGAGCTGAAGCAGATGGTGTCTAAGGTGCGCGTGAACGGACGCCGCATCTGGGGTTCCAACCAGAGCGACCGCAGCCGCTATGCGAGCTTTGCTGCCACCACCAACAACCGTCACCCCCTGAACGACCCCACCGGCAGCCGCCGCTACCTGTGCGTCGAGGTGGAGGAAGGCAAGGTCATCGACAATGTGACACCCATCGAGTACGAGCAGTTCTACGCCCAGCTGTGTGCTGAGCTGCAGAGGGGCGAGCGCTACTGGTTCACCGATGAGGAGACGCTGGTGCTGCAGAAGGCCAACTGCAAGTACCAGAACAGCCTGGATCTGACGACCATGGTGGAGTCCTGCTTCCGTCTGCCTCGCGAGGATGAGTTCACTCCTGACCTCAGCACCGACGCGATTCTGGACATCATCGCCAAGGCGTACCCCTCCGTGCACAAGAATGCATCCACGCGCGTGCAATTGGGTATTGTGCTCACCCGTCTGGGCTATGAGCGCAAGGATGGTCAGCGCAACCACAGCTACTATGTGGTGGTGAAGTGAGGAGCGAAACAGAGGTGTAAGAAACTAAAAATGTAGAAAAATTTGCAAGGTTAGTAGGGTTAGCATAGTTTTTGAATTTCTGTTTTGCATGCAAAAGGGGGCGCGAATCACTTCGCGCCCCCCTTTTTTTGGTTGGTATTATTCAAGTTTAGCAAGTATGATCAGGCTGGGTATTTACAACTTACTGTGTACCAATGTGTTTTGATTAAAACGGTAGAAAAGTGACGACGTAGATTCTACGAAATAAGTAAAAGGTGAAGATTTAACGTATTTAACTACAAACTCAACATCTACTCACAAAAACCATACAACCAAATTTGGGAGCACGGATAGATTAACACTCTTCATTGATGCTTAGGTCAAAGCCTCTCGACCTTACGGGGTAAGGGGAAGGTGTCTGCATACAAGTCAAGCTCAAGCGTTTCTAAGCCCAGAGTCAGACAGAATCGGCGCAAGCAAGGACTAAATCAGACAATCGAAAAATTATCTGCGGATTTTAGGAATATCCAATGATTTTGCAAGGTTTTTACGTTATTACGTAAATTAAGTGCCCGTTGCTGGTGTGCTTAATAGTTGATAAAGATGTAGGCGTAAATGATAATGATAACGAGTATCAGCAATAAAACA
>Ga0265299_10001418_pt1 | contig 27311 bp, 34 predicted proteins | sample AusTroGonzalo_MG_4_FD_193485 | JGI IMG/M metagenome (GOLD analysis project Ga0265299, IMG submission 193485) | Bovine rumen microbial communities from tropical cattle in Woodstock, Queensland, Australia - Gonzalo_02 | ecosystem: Host-associated > Mammals > Digestive system > Stomach > Rumen ... | reverse complement strand
GCCTGAACAAAAGGTTTTGATAGTTTCCAAGGACAGGCTGGCAGTCAGCACCAATCTCAAAACGGCGGGCATGGACAAGGAAACGGCCAAAAAGACGTTATGGGAAGAGTTCTGTGCAGTGTTTGACGACGCATGGGCTCAGCAGGAAAAGTGGCTGGAAACGGCCACGGCATAAGGAGGAGCTGAAATGAGTAAGGAATTACAGGTTTTTAACTTTGAGCAGCGTGAAGTCAGGGTTATTGAGAAAGACGGCGAGCCGTGGTTTGTAGCGAAGGATGTTTGCAGCATTCTGGATATTCAGAACCACAGAGATGCTATCGCTAAAGTACTTGATGATGATGAGAGAGGAGCGTCGGAAATTTCTACTCCGTCAAATGGCGGACACAGCACGGTCAACATCATCAACGAACCGGGGCTTTACAAGCTCATCATGAGGAGCAACAAGCCGGAGGCAAAAGCATTTCAGCGTTGGGTAACGCATGACGTTCTTCCCGCTATCCGCAAGACCGGCGGGTACTCCATTCGCCCGGACAAGGCAAAGCATCTTGAACTGGCTGAAGGACGGTTGAACGCTCAGAGGGCGCGGCTGCTCCAGAGAATGATTGAACGGCCGGAATATCCCATAACGGATGACAGCAAGCGGGTACTGATCCATGAGGTCACGAGGCTGACAACCGGGAACAATCATCCCGAGATACTGCCTGACGAGATGGAGCGGCTGTACAGCGCAAAGGACATCGGCGACGAGCTGTGCATATCGAACAGGGACGTTCACAAGTTGGCGCGTGCACTAAACATAAGGCCGGAAGAGGGTTCGCGCAACCAGTACGCCGTGTGGAAGATGTCCAAAAGCCCATACTCGGCGCATGAGTGCAGTCAGTTGTTCTTCACCGAGGCCGGGAAGAAAAGGATAGCGCTCTGGTTGAACGCAGAGGGCGCGGCATAAGGCAAGCGAATGGTCCCATTTATGGCAGGTGCGGTATTCGTTGCGGCGCAGGTGTACATCATCTGGAAAGAGCCGCTGGCATGGCTCGCAAGTGTTATGGCATTTCTGCTGTACAGGGCGAGTATAGGCAATTAGAGCAGGGGGTATAGGCAATGGGAATAAGTTTGCGGCAGATATTGGAACGGGCGCGTACCCGGGCGGACAACGGCGTGTTCATTCTCAAGCAGCCCGGCGACAGCAGCGCGTCAATCAAGTTGCGGTTTTGGGGACATGGGAACGTCCAGTACACCTATTCTCCATGGAGCCTGGCACTATCCCACGCGCATGACTTCGAAAGGAACATCCCGGAGGAGCTGCTTGCCGTGGCGCATTTCATCAGCAGCGATAAGCATGACCCGGCGGCACGGTTCATAGCCATGCGGCACATCGTCGGGGCACATACGGCGAACGCGCTGTTGAAGCTCTGGGAACCGTGGGTATTAAGGGCGCTGGATTTCGACGTAAAGGAGGAAACGGCATGAGTTTAAGCAAGTTTGTGCGGGGCGTTATCGCGGTCATAGTTGGAACGGCGCTTGGGGTAACACTCGCGCATTGGATTTTCGGTTAGGAGGCAACAAGATGGAAAACGAGGAACTGAAAGAACGCGCTGAAGAGGCAGAGAAGGAGACAGCGGCTTGTGGATGCCGGAGATGCAGTTGCAAATCCTGTAATTGCCGTAAGAAGGAGGAGGAATTGGAATGCTGAAGAAAGAGAACAAAGAGCTACTGGAAGATGTGTTGACGAAGTACGTTTGCGAACGGTATCGCGACATCGAAAACAACGGCAACGCCAGATTTACGGCTGAAGATATGGAAATGGCGCTGAAATTCCTTGAAGCCCTGCTCGACCACGAAGATACGGTCTATGAAATAGAAGTAAGGGAGGACCGCGAGGGCAAGGATATTGACGGGGAGATTAAAGACAAGGCAAAAGAAGCATTCGCAAAACTTGGCAGCGCCTTGGACAATCTCAACGAGGCGACAAAGAAGGCACTTGGCAAATAGTTGGTAAGTCCATGGCTTGAACGTAAATTGACAATTTAATAGGAGGCAGTAAATGCAGTGCGATGATTTTTGGGGTAATATCGCCATTCTCGTGGTGATGGTTTTAACTTTCGTGTTTTTCCTGTGGATGATACAAGAAAGGATGATCATGCGGGAAAACCCCGGCATGGGCGTTGTGAGCAACGACATATCAGCAATGTATGTCAGCCCGAGAATATCGGGCATCAAGACTATGGGGGAGGGGAAATAGTATGAAGAAGGTGTACATATCTACTCCGACGGAGGGTAAGAAACGCTCTGAGATTTACGCGGCACAGGAGGCTTTGCTTGAACAGGCAAAGGCAAAGATTTTCCAAACGTACAAGGTCGGCACTAAATGGATGGAACCGTACCTTGACGGCACGGGGGCGCTGCTGGTCGGTGAGTGCCTTGCGTTGTCGCTGACAAAGCTGGCGCTGTCGGACTTCGTGGTTTGGGGGCCGGGGTGGAACAACTCTCCGTGGTGCCAGTTGGAGCGGCAGTTCGCCACGACATACGGGATACCGACGCTGACGCTGTGAGGCACAACATGGAAAGCTCAATCGGATATTACAGCCTTGCTCAGCTTTCCTCCCAGACAGAGACAACGCGGTATAAGGCGAGGGTCGGGATATTCCCGTGGAGCGCGAGAACTATACAGCGGATGTGGGCGAGGGGAGACTTCCCTAAGCCCACTCTCTGGGCAGGAAGAAATGTATGGAAGAAGGGTGTTATCAATGAGTATTCGCGGTTGGTGGGACAGGGTATATCGGGCGCTGAAGCGGCTATTCAAGCGCAAGCGGCGGTTTGAAATTAACACAAGGCGGCCGGAGATACGAGAGCTTATCGCGTCTATCTGCGCCGATGGGGACTTTGCGTTAAGGGTGTACAGGCCGGACTTCACAATCAAAGAACTGAGGGAGATATGAGAATGTGGCGTATCGTCATGAGGTTTATGTTTGGGCGGCGGAAGATGAAGGTTGCGGACAGGACGAAGTTTGTCCTGTTCATCGACAGGTATCTTGAAAGGAAATGGGGCTAATGCTGAACGACCTGAACACAAGCGCCGCATACGGCTATTGGGCGGCGGCGTATGAGGACCCGGAGCTATACGAAGCCCGTGTCATGTGCGGCGACGACGATTGGGACGGCAGGGGCTATGACGACGATTGGCCAGAATAAAAGCAGCCCCGTTCGCGCGGGGCTAACTGAAAGCTCGTTTAAGCTCACTGAAAAGTTGAGGTGATTATAACATGTTGGAAATTGTACGTCAACGCCGGAAGGAACTTGGACTGAGCCTTGCAGCCTTGGGGAAGCGTATCAACGTAACGCACGAAACCATCGGCAGGATAGAGCGTGGAGTAGGCAAGGGGAAATACAAGACCATCAATCGCATTGCGGAAGCGCTGGGCCTGTCTGTGTACGACATTCGCGTCGCGCAAGAGGGCGGAAGCGCACCAATACCAAGCAACGCGGCAATAAAGCGCGATTTCATACCCGGGAAGCTGTACATGATACGGCAAAAGCGGCACGGCGGCAACCGAATAGACGAATACGAATGCGATTGGGAAGAGCATGAGACGTTCCGTTTCATGGAGACGGCAGGAATACACCACCTGTTCCGACATCCCATCGGCGGGTGGCGAACCAGTTATACCGACGCGCAGCTTGTCGGCGTGAAGGTCACAGCGAAGGGAGCATGAAGATGAGTAAAAAGCTGAAGCCTTGCCCGTTCTGCGGCGGAACGGCACATGTACATGAGCTGTCTGACCGGCTCTATATTGTGATGTGTGATTGCGGCGCAAGTAGCGGCATCGAATATACTGAAAAGGAAGCCGCCGCCGCTTGGAATAGGAGGTATGGCGTTGAGCACAGGTCTTAGCCCCTGTCCCCACTGTGGCGGCAACGACATCGAGTTCCGCTTCCACATGGAAAACAAGAACCAGCGGAAACAGGCATACGGCGGAATGTACTGCCGGACGGAAGGGTGCGGCGGCGCCGTCGTGTTCCACGCATACGACGCTATCACGATGCGTCAGGCGCGAAAGATATGCACGGAAAAATGGAACAGGAGGTACAAAATAGCCGCCGCGCCGGAAATGTATTCCTTGCTAAGTCAAGCATGGCTGTTGATGGATGACGCGCTGATAACGCATATGTCAGACCCGGATGCCTGCGACGACATGTCCGTTTTGTGCGGGAAAATCGACGCGCTACTAAACAAAATCGACGGAGAGGAGACAACGGAATGAGCATAACGCCGGGACCGTGGGACACAATCTTTCGTAACGGGAAATGTTACGAGGTGGGGTCGTATGACCAGACTGTTGCCATTGTATGCAGCCGAAACGAGGCGGATGTTCGCGCTATTGCCGTAGTCCCTGACATGCTGGCCCTTATCCCGGAGCTGGCAGCGTACGTCTCAAACGAGCTTACGCGCCTAAAAGACTTGGGGCCGGGGTTCGAAAAAGAGCGCGAGGCGGCGCGGGCAACGCAGGAAAAGGCGAACGCGCTTTTAGCACGCGTTAACGAGCAAAAATAATGCCCCTTGCGGGGCGACTTCTACGGACAAAATAAGATAAGGAGATTATAACATGAAAATCATGAGAGCGTCAAAAGTTGGGTTCCCGTGTGACCGCAATCTCTGGTACAGCGTCAACGGGTATGCGGAAGATGTGAGCGAGAAGTCGCGGCGGATATTCGCCGTCGGGACAGCGCTTGAGAGCGTGGCGGTGGATTTCCTCCAATATGACGGCTGGGAGGTGGACTATAACCCCGGCTCTCAGAACGCCGCTCTCGAACTGCATATAGCAGTCAACGGCGGGATTATCGCTGGGCACCCGGATTGCCTTATATCCCGCGACGGGAGCGGTAACATTCTGGCCGACATCAAGACGATGAATGAGCGGGCTTTCCTTCGGTGGAAGCGTAACGGCACGCTGAAAGATAAGCCGCAATATGCCGACCAACTCCATGCGTACGCAGCCGGCCTATTTGTCCGGGACAAGAAAATAGACAAGCTGGCTGTGGTGGGCATCAACAAGAACGACAGCGCCATGCACATTGATGTGTTCGACATCGACGATGAGCGCATAAGGGGCATCATCGAGCGAACAGAGCGTATCTTCGCAGCCGCGGAAGCCCCGGACCCGGGCGAAAGAATGGAAAACTGGTGCTGCGGATACTGCGGATACTCCGGTATATGCGAGCTGGCACAAGCGCGTAGGAAAGACACGAGCGTCGGGGAAGACACCATGAAAACCAACGACCCCGATATTGTGAACGCGATGGAGTTGCTAAAGGAAGCCCGGGAATTGGGCAAGGCCGGGAAGGAACTCGAAGAGGAGGCCAAAGCCGTACTCGACCAACAGATACGGGGGAAGGGCATAAAGAGCGTGAAGGGCGGCTCATTGCTCTTGACGCTGACGGAAAGCACGTCGAGCAGGTTCGACACCACAGCGTTCAAGAAGGAACACCCCGACATGGTGGCCGCGTTCACAAAGAACAGTTCCAGTGTAAGGTACGACATTAAGGAGGTAGCGTAATCATGGAGAACAGGGCTATAGAGCAGAGCAACACAGCGGCAGCACCGGCAATACAGTGGAACCCGGACGAGATAGATACCATACGGCGCACGGTGGCGGAGGGCGCATCGCCCGCAGAGCTGAAGATGTTTCTGCACTTGTCCGGGACATATGGGCTTGACCCGTTCGCACGGGACATATGGTTTATCAAAGCCGGTGACAAGCCCATCATCATGACATCGCGGGACGGGTATCTGAAGATAGCCAACCGCAACCCGCACTTCAAGGGCATCGACGGCGATGTAGTGTACTCAAAAGACCACTTCCGGCGCGTGAATGGGAGCGTCGAACACGTCTATGGCTTCGACGAGAACGGCAGCAGGGGGAACCCCATCGGAGCCTACGCGATAGCAAAACGCGACGACAGGGAGCCTATATACTGCTGGGCACCGTGGGTAGATTATAACAAGGGCAATGGGACGTGGCGGCAGTATAAGCACGCCATGATACTCAAGGTAGCCGAGACAATGGCCCTCAAACGCGCATTTTCAATCTCCGGCCTTGTCACCCAGGAGGAGCTGGATGATGAGGAGCTAAAGGCACGTCAGGAGCGGTACGAGGCTCAGCGGCAGGCACAGGAGGCACAGCACGCCGTACAGTCTCAGAAGGGGCAGCTATACAAGCGATACATGGCCGTCTGCGGGGAACAGCCGCAGCACGCGCAGAACGCCATGCTCAAAGTCACGGGGGGGAAACCCTCAAAAGCGTGGACAGCGGACGACCTTGCGGCACTGGAGGCCGACGTGTCCCGGCGCGAGGCCGAGCTATCGCAGAGTACGACGAGCTTCGATGAACCGATAGAAGCGGAAACCGTTGATATGGCTGAACAGGACCATTTTGCCGACTCCGGCAAAATGATGGGAACCGTTGAAAAGACTGGGGAACATATCGGTGACGCCAACGATATGGTCGCCGACCAGACAAACAGCCCCGCATAACAGCGGGGGGATTAAAGGCATTAACCTATATTAACCAATAAGGAGATATGGACATGGCGAAGATATATGACTTGAAAGCAAAAACCGGCGAGTACATGAAGGACGGAGAGCGGAAAAGCTGCTACGAGACAGTAGGCGCGATGTGGGAAAGCAAGAACGGCGGCTCGCCGTACATCACGATGAAGGCGACATTCAATCCTGCCGGGATAGCCCGGAAGCAGGATAGCGACAGCATCTTCCTATCCTGCTTCGAGCCGAAGGACAGGAACGGCGGCTATAGCAACAGCAACAGCGCACCGGCGGAGACGTACCGCAAGGACGACGGCAGCACGTGGACACGCCAGCCGGGCGGCGGATGGACGAAGGACGAGCCAGCGGCGAACGACCCACGCGGAAACTACACGTTCGCGGATGGCCCCGCCGCGGGCGAGACGGCGGATATTCCGTTTTAGAAGGTGGTGCGCAGGGTGGCCGGATACGCGATAGTACCAGACATAGACGCGCCAGAGTTGACCGGGACGGACATCGCCGTCTGGGCTGCCCTATGCCGTTTCGCGCAATGGGAGCTGGACGATGGGAAGCCGGTCCGGTCTAAGCCGGGGACGTGCTTCCCAAGTCTGACAGGCTTGCAGCAGGCGGCGCACTGCAGCAAAGCTACGATTTGCCGGACGTTACAAAAGCTGGAGAAAATGGGGTATATCGTTCGTACCCAAGGAGACAATCCTCACGGCAATACGGAATACTCACTCTTCCCCAATAGGCAGGGGGGTAGTCTCACAGAGAGACTATGTAGTCTCACAGTGAGACAGGGGGTGTCTCACTGTGAGACAGGGGTAGTCTCACAGAGAGACAGGGGTAGTCTCACAGTGAGACACGAACAAACTAATATAACAAACCTATATAACAAACCCATAGAACAAGAAGAAGAGGTGAAAGCGGCGGCGGCTGACCATGTATCGCTTGGACAAGTGGCGGAAATCTGGAATGCCAAATTAGCCCCGCTTGGATTCCCCACGGTCATGAAGGGAACACCGGCACGACAACGGGCATTTCAAGCACGCCTGAACGAAAGCCCGGAGCGGCACACGCTGGAATGGTGGCGGGGACTCATGGTTCGGATCGAGGGCGCGGAGTTCCTGGTGAACAGCGCAAAAGAAAAGGCGCGATGGCTAAGCTTCGACTGGGTCTTGAACGAGAACAATCTGGTCAAGATTCTTGAAGGGCGTTACGACAGACGGCAAGAAGCACGAGGGCGCGACAGCCCGAAGCGGGAGCAGGAACCACCGGCGCAGACGTGGGAAGAGGCCGTAGCACGCATGAGGCAGAAGATAGGGAGCAGCGAGAGCGAGGAGGTGCAACAACATGGACAAGCAGGATTGGCCAAAGTTTCGTGAGCTTATGAAGTCAGTCGCACAGGTTACGAACACGTACGGGAAAGACATCGAGCTTGCAACAACCGTGATGTTCGCGGCGTTGGGACAATACCCGCTTCACGCCGTATCGGAGGCGGTAATGAATTGCTGTGTACGTGGGAACGGGGACTTCCCGACACTGGCCGGCATTTTCAAGGGGATCGAGGGCGACATCGACGAACGCGCAGCGCTGGCATGGGCAGAAGTGGACGCCGCGGCACAGAAAACCGGCGGTGAAAGAAGTGTTCGTTTTGCCGATCCCGTGATACATTGGGTTATCCCCAAAATGCGCGGGTGGGAAAGCGTAGCGCGGGGCATCGTGAACGGGGACGGGTGGCTGAAAAAGGACTTCACGACGCTGTATCAGGCCGGAGTGAAGCAGCACATCACGTGGGCAGATGTCCCCGCCGTGCTGGAGGGCGTCTTTACGCTAAAGGTTTATGACACAGCAGCGGGGAAGTGCTTCCCGGTACGCGAACTTCCGGCGCTGGGGGCCACGGCATGAGCGCTCCGCTCCTCAGCTTCGCGATCCCCGGTCTGCCCCCGACGGTAAATCACATTTATCGCTCATGGGGTGGGAGGCCGAGGACGAAAACTCCGGCAACGCGACGATGGCAGGAGAGAACGGCGGCGACTCTGGCCGCGATATGGCGGCACGAAACTATCACGGACGACGTGGCGGTGAAGCTGGTGTTCATCACGAAGGACCGGCGGCGCTGGGACATCGACAACCGGCTAAAGGCACTGTTGGACACCCTCACGATGGCGCGGATAATCAAGGACGACTGCCAGATAAAGCGGCTCACCGCCGAGCGCGTGAAGGGCGAGGAGACAAAGACATGCGTGGAGGTGGCGGCGCTATGACCGAGTTCAGGTACGCGGAGCGGTGTCTTTATGATTACCCGCTAAACAGCGAGAAACTGGACAAGCTGCGGGATAAGCTGGCGGATCTGTATCTCTCCTCGTCTGTGAGGGCGCAGGGGTATGAACCCATCGACCATCACGGCGAGCCAAGCAATCCCGTGGCGGTGCGGGGGCTGGAGTTGATAATGCTGGAGGCCAGAATTGAGCGGCTGGAGCGCATGACGGAGCCGATTAAAAACCTGATGGAGGCGCTCGACGCCCCGTTCGTTCTGGACGGGACGCCGCTAAAGGACCTGGCGAAGGTGGCGCGGATGTACTACTTCGCGAAGATGCCGAAGGCAGAGATTGCGGCGAGGCTTGGCGTATCAAGGCGGACACTCTATTACATGCGGGAACGGCTTGTGAAGCTTGTTATCAAATACGCAGAAATGCCGATAGAGTGTGCAAAAGGGTTGCACACTTTGAACGAAAACCCGTGCTATACTAATACCATGGAATAGTTGAGGTTGGCCTTTCTCGGGGGAGAGGCCGCCTCTTTTTTTATGCCCGCGCAAAGGAGGTGTGGCCGTGGGGTTGTCGGCAATGCGGCGGGCCTTTGTGGTCCACTATGACGGGAACGCCACGGAGGCCGCAATTAAGGCGGGTTATAGCAAGAAAACTGCCTACTCACAAGGGCAGAGGTTGTTGAAGAATGTTGAGGTTGCAAGGGCTATAGAGGAACGGGAGAAAAAACGGGATACCCCACTCATCATGGACCGAGAGAAACGGATGGAAACGCTTTCCGCGATTGCGAGTAATCCGGATACAGCGGAGAGAGATCGCATCAAGTCTATCGACGTGCTGAACAAGATGGACGGCGTTTATCTGGAGCGCGTCGAGGTCAAACAGCAGGAGGCGGTGACGTTCAAATGGCAGGAGTAATAGAGATACCCTACAAGCCGCGTCATCCGCAGCCGGAGATACACAAGCTGATGGACGGCAACAGGTTCTCCGTGATAGTGGCGCACCGAAGGCTTGGCAAGACAGTCTGCACAATCAACCAGCTAATCAAAAAAGCGCTGATGGACGCGAGCGGGACAGGCCGTTACGGTTATGTCGCGCCGTACCGAAACCAGGCAAAATCAATCGCGTGGGACTACCTGAAGATGTTTACCGCGCCTGTGCCGGGCCGGAGCGTGAACGAGGGAGAGCTTGTCATAGATTTCCCCAACGGCGCGAGGATACGCCTGTTCGGGGCAGACAACGCCGACGCAATGCGTGGCCTGTACTTCGACGGCGTGGTACTCGACGAGGTTGCGGACATGAAGCCGGAAGTTTGGGGCGAGATAGTCCGTCCGGCTTTGAGCGACCGTCACGGCTGGGCGTGCTTCATTGGCACACCAAAGGGCATGAACCTGTTCTACGAGCTGTTCACGCTCGGGCAGAACACAGCAGGATGGGGCAGTGCGATATACCGCGCTGACGAAACCGGCGTCATCAGCGAGGATGAGCTGAACGACGCGCAGGCCGTCATGAGTGATAACCAGTACCGGCAGGAGTTTCTTTGTGACTTCAGCGCCAGCGTTGACAATGTGCTGATCACTATCGACATGGTGAGCCGGGCTGCGGCGCGGGAGCTGACCGAGGCGGACGTAAGAGGAGCGCCAAGAATAATCGGGGTTGACGTGGCACGGTTCGGCGACGACCGGAGCGCTATATGCAGACGCGAGGGGCTGTGGTGCCAGGGAATACGAGTGATAGAACACCTGGACAACATGACATTCGCGGGCATCGTGGCGGACGAGATAGAGCGGTTCAAACCCGACGCGGTGTTCATCGACAGCGGACGCGGCGAGGGCGTAATTGACCGTCTTCGGCAGATGGGGTTCAACGTCATGGAGGTTAACTTTGGTGCGCGGGCGGTGGACCCGACGCGATGGGCCAACAAGCGCACGGAGATGTGGGACAGGACGCGCGAGTGGCTGGAGAACGGCGGGGCGATACCAAACGACAGCGAGCTAAAAGGCGAGCTGGCCGCGCCGACGTACAGCTTCGACGCGAGCGGGCGCAAGGTGCTTGAGCCGAAGGAGAAGATGAAAGAACGCGGGCTGCGTTCACCTGACCTGGCTGATGCTTTGGCGCTGACATTCGCGGCTCCTGTGAGGCAGAACAGACAGATAAGACAAATCATAGACATAGACACAGGAGAGTGGTGAAATCATGTGTGTATCAAGTCCCCAAATAAGCACAACGCCGGTGCAGGCTCCGGTGAAGGCCGTAGAAATGAACTCCACCGAGAACACGATAGCGGCACGGGAAAATGACATTAGACGGCGACGGCTTGCGTTGAGCCGAGCCTCGACCATGAGCGGGGCCATGCAGGGCACGGAAGCCACGACGGGGAAAACAAAATTAGGGTCATAGGGCAGGTGATATGAGATTGATACCCTAAAATTGAGGCAGAATGCGGATAAACGCTTCGACGCCATGCTGGAGGACCGGCGGGAATACGAAGCGTGGTGGAAGGAGCTTAGAGAGCAGTTCGCCCCCAACCGCGGCCGGTTCAGCATGTACGAGAAACCCAAGAAAGGACTTCTCAGGCGGAACAGCAGGGCGCGGCAGATCCCTGACGACTTCGCGGCAGGCATAAAGAGCGGACTCACGTCCCCCTCAAGGCCGTGGTTCACGCTGACGCTGTACGATACCAGGCTGGCAGAGCTGGAGAACGTAAAAGCGTGGCTGTCCGAAGTGCAGCGCGTCATGCAGGCGCAAATGATACGAACGAACCTCTACGACCAGCTGTTTGACGTGTACAAGGAACAGGGCATCTTCGGGACCGGGGCGCTGTGGGTGGAGGAGGACGACGAGGACGTGTTCCGAACGCAGAGCCTCACTGTTGGGAGCTACTGCATCGGCGTAAACGAGAAAAACAAGGTGTGCCGCTTCGGGCGGACGTTCAGCCGGACGGCGCGACAGCTGGCGGCAGAGTTCGGCGAGGAAAAGCTGCCGCAACAGATACGTGCCACGCTGAAAGAAAGCAACAGCGAAAATCAGAGATATGAGCTGCGCAACCTCGTGGAGCCGTCGGACGAGTTCATGCGGACGGACGGACCGGAGGGGACATTCCGCTATCGTTCTCTGTGGTGGCTCACGGGCTTCAGCGAGCCGGAGTTCTTGGAGCGGAAGGGATACCACGAAATGCCGGTCATGGTCCCGAGGTGGCGCGTCATCGGAGATGACATCTACGGGCGTGAGCAGCCGGGGGACGTAGCGCTGGACGACGCGAGGACGATCCAGGACCTCGAGCTGGACGAGCGGAGCGCGATTAAACGCAAGGTGGTCCCCCCAATGCTCGTGCCGGACAACCTCTTGCAAGGCGAGCTGAAAAACGTTCCGGGCGGCATGACTATCTACACTCCCATCGGGAATGGGACACCGCCTATTACTCCGCTCTGCGCTGTGGACTTCGACCACCAGAGCGCGGCGGCAAAACGCCTGGAGCTGACACAGCACATCGAGGAGACGTTCTATGTGAACTTCTTCCGCATGTGGACGACGGACCAGAGGCAGGGTAGGACGGCCACGGAGATTGAAGCCCGCGAGGCCGAGAAGATGTACATGCTGGGGCCATTAATTGAGCGGCAGATGAGCGAGATGCTGGACCCGCTTATTGGCCGCATATTTGGCATTATGGAGCGTGCCGGGAAGTTCGAGCCTCCACCGGAGGAGATACAGGGACAGGATTTCAAGATTGAGTACGTGTCCGTTTTGGCCAGCGTGCAGAAGCAGGCGGCACAGGCCGGAATACAGATGGTCATGCAGACCGTGGCGCAGCTTGCGGAGCTGCAGCTGAGCGCTCAGCAGCCTGCGTCGATTCTGGATAAGCTGAACTGCGACGAGATAGTGGACCAGATGGCTGACATGTACGCGCTGCCTGCCGGTATCGTGCTTGGAGATGACAAGGCCGAACAGAAGCGGGCCGAACGCGAGGAACGCGAACAGGCGGCGGCACAGCAGCAGCAGCTTATGGCCGAGGCTCAGGCTGCGGCACAGGCCGCGCCGCAACTGGCCGGGGCCGCTCAGACCATGTCAGAGACGCCCATGCCGGGCGGCGGTAACGTGCTGGAGGCGGCAGCTGGCATGATGGGTGGTCAGCAGGAGGGTGAAATGATGTGAACAAGCTGATGCAAAAGCAGATTATCTCGGATTACCACGAAATGCTCTCAAGCGAAGCCGGGAGGCGCGTGCTTGGGGGCATTTTTTGTTGGGGCGGCCTGAACACACCAACCGGCTGGCCAGGAGCAGAGGCAGCGGCATATCAGGCAGGGAGACGCGATCTGGCCCTCCAAATCGCGAACAAGCTGAAAGAGGCCGACGCGCTTGGCGTGGGGTCGTGTGAATTGGCCTATGCCGAATTTGTGGAAACCTACGGAAAGGAGAATGATGATGCCGGCAGAGACGAGTACAGCAGTGCAGAATGAGCCAGCGCCCCAGGCAGCCCCGGAACCTGTGAAGGATGGTAATAATCAGCCCCCATCTACACAGCAGGATGAGGCGGGGAAGCCTATTACGCCTGCGCTGTTCAATGAGAGCGATGAGGCGGAAGGCGGCAGCACTCCTCAGCCCGCAGCCTCGGATACACAGGGAGAGGCTGAGCAGGGAGAGGAAGTCAAGCCGCTCACGAAAGAGGACATAGCTGTGCCGGAGGGGTTCAGCTATGACGAGGAGCTGGGCAAGAGTTTCCTGGACATAGTTAATGACGGGAAGCTAAGCCGGAAGGAGCTGGCGGAGAAGCTCGTCAGTATGTACTCGGCGCAGCAGGGGAAGATGCTCGCGGCCATGCAGGCGGCGGATACGGAACGCGCTAAGCAGTTCGAGGCCGGCATGAAACGCGAGAAAGAGGACTGGATGAAGCAGTGCCAGGCCGATGAGGAGTACGGAGGCCAGAAGTGGGATGCGGCTCAGGCCGTCATCGACCGGGGCTGTAAGCGGGTTGCGACACAGGCAGCGGTGGAGCTGATGCAGCGTTACAACCTGAACACGCACCCGGAAATCGTGAGGATGTTCTACCGCGCCGGGAAACTGGCCGGAGAGGACAGAGGCGGCGGGAATGGCGAGAACGGTGGCAAGAAGATTAGCCCCGCCGAGGCAATATTCAGGGACTCCCTGAAAGAATATCATGCAAGGAAAGGTGACTAAGTATGTTGGGAGAATACATGACCCTAATGGATTTGAAGAGCAGCCTGATGCCCGGTGACAGCGCAATAGCGAACGTGGCCGAGCTGCTGGCACAGGAAAACGCCCTACTGGACGACATTCCATGGACAGCGGGGAACCTGCTGACCGGGGATGTGCATTTCAAGCGGACTGCCATGCCCAAGGCGATGATACGCAAAATCAACCAGGGCTTCGACGCCACGGTGAGCAAAAAGGAGGCCGTGACGGACACATGCGTGGAGATCGTGAGCCGTTCCATAGTGGACATGAGAGAGCTCGACCTCGCGCCAAGCGCGGAGCAGTACCTGCTGCAGGAGTCCAAGCCGCATATTGAGGTGATGGACGAGGACGTAGTGACCAGCCTGTTCTACGGTACAGACCCTGATGGAATTCGCGGGCTTGCCCCGCGGCTTGGCAAAATAAGCAATCCCCAGGTGGTGGACATGGGCGGCACGGGGAGCAACCTCGCCTCTGTCTACATCGTCAAATGGGATACCAATGAGGTGACGGGGATTTATCCCAAGAACAGCAAGGCGGGCTTGTCCGTCCTGTCAAAGGAGAACGAACTTGTGCCTGACAGGGATGGAAAAATGTTCAGAGCGCATGTCACCGATTACTCCTGGATGGTGGGCTTCAAAGTGAGGGACGAGAGGTTCATAGCCCGTCTGTGCAACATCGACCGTGACGCGCTGCTCGGTAGGACGGGAGACGCTGATACGGCAAGGGCTGCGCGTCAGCAGTTGTTTAACAAGCTCATCGAGACGAAGAATAAGATTTATCACGTTGAACGCGGGCGCGTCGTTATGTACGCCGATCCGGAGATATTCACAATACTGGAGATAGCGGCCTTCGAGAAGGCAAACCTCGCGTTGGGGTATGTGGACGTGGAGAGCGACAGGCGCGTACTGAGCTTCTCCGGGATACCAATCAAGAAGAACGACGCTCAGAGTCAGGCTGAAAAGGCGGTGGCATAAATGATATTTGACAAGGAACTAATGTTTGTTGAGAACGACGGGACTAACAGAACGAACATCGAGACGGGGACGCTGGGACGCGTCATCGACCTTGGCGCTCCTGGACAGGGGAAGGGACGCAGGGGAAGCGTAGCGATAGCGTTCACGAAGGACACTACGGCCACGGGGGACCCCGCAATATCCTTCTCGCTGGAGACGTGCGCGGAGGAGGACTACACGGGCAGCGTCGAGATACCGCTGTCTCTGCCCACGCCGCTGAAGAAGGCTGACATGGCGGAGGGGGTAGTGCTGGTAGCTCCCATACCTGTTATGGGGCTGCAGCGATATGTCCGGCTGAAGCTGACCACGGAAAGCCCCATCGCCTGCACGGGAGTTGAGGCGGGATTTGTGATTGACGCGCCGGAAAGGTAATCTAAATCGCCGTATGCTTCGTTGAAGAGGGGGGATAACGATGTCTGTATTTTTACTATGCGAGCGAGCTATCGGGTTTGTGAGGGGCAAGCGGCTGACGCTCTCCGCAAACGAGAAGTCCATGCTGGAGGCACTGGACTACGACGGACTGGCGAACGCCCACGCTCAGGATGAGGCCGTGACGTGCGCAAGGCATTTCGAGTTCGTGCGGGACAGGCTGCTTCAGCTATGGCCGTGGACGTTCGCAAGAAATACAGCGTCGCTGACTTCCACGGGGACCGAAGCGGGATGGAGCAAGGCATACAGCCTGCCGGGGGACTGCCTCTCGGTGCTGGCTGTGCTCTCGAACGGGGAACCCGTGGAATGGGAGGAGGCGGCGGGGAAGCTGCTGTGTAACGCCGCCTCAGTCTCCATCAGGTACACAGCGAAGGTGACGAACACAAATAAATGGGCGCCAGCTTTTGAGGACGCTTTCTGTGCCGCGCTGGCCTCAGAGATAGCGGCGGCGGTGATGGGGGACCCCAACGCGATACAGCTCATGGAGCAGAGGGCGCAGCTCTCAATCCAAAGAGCATGGCAGATTGGAGCCATTCAACCTGAGACCCGGATACCGCTTAAAGACGAACTGTGCAACAGGGCGATAGGGCTGATACGCGGGCAGAGGTTGCCCGCGTCCACAAGCGCTGTTGCTCAGGAGGGAGGCGCGGATTATGCGGGACTGCTCAACATCAGGCAGCAGGAGGAGACAGCAGCCTGCAAACGCGCGTTCGACTCCGTGCGGGACAGGCTGCTGAGCCTGCACCCGTGGGTGTTCGCGAGGAAGACAGCGGCCCCGGCAAAACTCACCGCAAGCGTGACGGGGTGGAAATACGCCTACGCTCTACCGTCCGGATGCCTGAAAACGCTCAACGTGATTTACCGCGATAAGGTACTGGCACACTTCGAGATAACGGACAAACTGCTGTGCAACCATGACCCGATAGAGATACGCTACACGGCGCGGATAACGGACACGGCAAAGTGGAGCCCAGAGTTCACCGACGCGTTCTGCGCGGCCCTTGCCTCGGAAGTTGAGATGGCCGTGACCGGACGGGCCGACATCGCAGCAGCGCTGGAGCAGAAGTCACAGGCAATAATCCAACAGGCATATATGAATGGGGCGATACGCTCTCCGTCCGGGCTGCAGGTCAGGTCAAATCACTGGCTGGATTACAGCGGGCTAAGAAGCGAGTTTGACGGGGAGTGTGGGTATTCATGAGCATCCGGTTGTCTCAGCCGAGCTTCGCGAGCGGGGAGATAACGCCCCTGCTCCACGCGAGGACGGACTTGGCAAGGTACGCTACAGCGCTGGCCAAGCTGGAGAACATGATAGTGCTGCCGGAGGGCGGTGTGACACGGCGCCCGGGGTTCAGGAAGCTGGGGGACCTGGGCGGAACACGCAAGCTGATACCCTTTGTCTATAACGCCACGGACAGCGCAATGCTGGAGTTCGGGGACAAGCACGTTTGGATATGGCTCAACGGCACGGCTCAGGCGGACACAGCAACGCCCTACGCACTGAAGGACGTGAACGGCCTCAGATACGCGCAGAGCGGGAATGTAATGATACTGGCGCACAGGAATTACCCGCTTCAGATACTCACAAGAAACAGCCTCACGAACTGGACGCTTAAGCCCTTCGAGTTCGACGGCGGCCCGTGGATACCCGGCGACGAGGTGAAGGAAGGCGCGGAGATAGATCGCATTGTCCCAGTTTTAGGCAGCGATATGACGGTGCGGATTGTAAGCACCGTTGACGGGACATTTACCTCGGAAATGATAGGCTCCATGATAAAGTTAGAGTACGCGATAGCTGGGAATACCCAGACGCTGACCGTTGGGGCAAGTAATGAAAATTACTGGATACAGAGTGACGTGTTTGAGGTTAGAAGCTCATTCAACGTCTGCACCGCCACGAACGGCGCAGATAAATGGTGGGAAGGGAAGATTCTGATTGAACGCAAGCTCGGCCGCAACGGCAACTGGATGACGGTTAGGGAGTTTGTTCGTGGGAATACCCAACAGGAAGGGCAGATCGACTTCACCGTCACAGAGACAGAGGAGAACGTGTTCTACCGCGTGGAGCTATATAGAACCGGCGGGTCCACCGAAGGTGAAAGCATGGTCGTCTCCATCTCGGCCGCAGGGTTTGTCAAATCACTTACGTTCAGGATAACTAATTTGCTCAACGGCAGCAACGCATATGCTAAGTGGGTAAGATCGGAGGACGAAGCTGCTGAACTGCCGGGCAGCGATGATAAGATACTCGGCTGGTGGCTGTCGGCATGGGGACGTGGTGCTGGCAGCTATCCAGCGGCAGTGGCGTTCTACCAGGACAGGCTTGTACTGGCGGGCTCAATAATGCAGCCTCAGACAATCTGGATGAGCCGTGTCGGGGACTATAAAAATTTCTCCACGTCCGACCCATTGGCCGACGATGACGCCATAACGATAACCCTCACGGCGCGAACCTCTGACGGAATACACAGCATGGTCGCAGCCGGAGACCTGCTGGCCTTCACGAACGCTGGAGAGTGGAAAATCAGCGGCGCAGGCGATGCAGGAGCGATTTCCCCAAAGGCCATTGTTGCGCATCAGCAGAGCAACATAGGCAGCAAGGCAATACAGCCGTTGCTGGTGAACGGGCGCGTCATCTTCGTCCAGACGCACGGGACGAAGGTGTACTCGATGGGGTATGACCTGAGCGCGGATGGGTACACGGGCAGCGAGATTTCAATCCTTAGCAGCCACCTGTTCGATGGAGCCGAAATAATGGACTTTGCGTGGCAGCAGGTGCCGGACAGTCTGTTGTGGTTCGCGCTGTCCGACGGCACGGCGGCGACATGCACATATAACCCGGAACATGAGACTATAGGATGGGCAAGACAGAGAATGGCTGGTAATGGGAAATTCCAGTCCTTCGCATGTGTGCCGGGCAACGGATACACTGAGCTGTGGGGCGTTGCGATACGGAGTTCTCAGTACGTGCTTTTGGAAATGACGGAAAGAGCGAGTGAGATATTCACCGACATCGGAACAGGATATGAAAGCATCATGCAGACGCTCAGGATAACGATTGACGGGCAGAATGGCAGCGCGTTTCCGGCAAAGAAGCTGATACCACGCCTGACAGTGTCCGCCATAAAGTCGGAGGAGGCATGGGCAGCCCCGGCGGATTGGGGCACGCGAAGCTCCAACTGGGAGCAACGGCGCAGGAAAATAACGTGGGATTACACGGGCACGCTGACCGACGCGGAGGTGCAGATGGACAGCGGGTTTGCGAACGACGCATCTATCCAGATAAGGACATCCGATGGGCCATTGACCGTGGCGGCAATTATTCCAATGGTGGCTATTGGTGGCTGACATGGATATAAAAATCGTGCCGCTGGAGCCGAGGCACGCTGGCATTATCCCAAGGCTGCGGCAGGCGGATATTGACGAGATACGCGCCATGACAGGGATAAGCGCGAAAATCGCTGTGTCGCACTCCATAGCCTGTGCCGATCCGGGCTGGGCCGCCGAAGCGGACGGGAGGACGGAGGCAGTGTTCGGGGCAGGACCAGTGAACGCGGAGCTGGGGCGCCCATGGCTGGTGGGGACGGACGAAGTGGCAAAGCACCCCGTGACGTTCTACCGGCTGTCGCGTGGCATCGTTGACGGCATGAAAACGCGGTATGAACAGCTGGAGAACTGGGTGGACGCGCGGAACGAACTCTCCATACGGTGGCTCCGTTGGCTGGGGTTCCACATTGACGATGCGGAGCCGGTCGGAGTGAACGGAGAGATGTTCCATCGGTTCTGGTGGAAAAGAGGTGATTGAGGTGTGTACGATGCTGGCGGCGGCGATAGGGGCCGCCGGGACCATCATGCAGGGCGTGGCGGCGGACAACGCGGCCAAGGCTCAGGCTGCCGCAGCCGAACAGAACGCGAAGATAGCTGAGGCGCAGGGGCATGACGCGATAGAGCGCGGCGGGGAGGAAGAACTGAGGCTCAGGCGGCAAATGGCCATACAGCGAGGCAATGCAAGGGCACAGGCTGCGGCAAGCGGCATAGACGCTGACGCGGGGAGTATGCTGGATTTGCGGAACGCGAGCATAAGCGAACAGGAACGCGACGCGGCGGCGATACGGTTCAACGCCGCGAGGGAGCGGTGGGGATACCAGACGCAGGCGCAGAACTACAGGAACGAGGCAAGCGCGGCGCGTGCCTCCGGGCGCAACGCGCTGTTCGGGAGCATTATCGGCGCAGGGACACAGCTTGGTACGGCAGCATATAACCAGTGGGGAGCTGGGAGCGCTGTTAAATCCCCACTGACCGCGACAAAGGAAAATCTTGATCCGTGGTATGTCCATTACAGAATAAAGCCTGGGAGAGTGTGGTAAAACGGAACGCGGGCCGAAGCATAAGCCCCGTACCCGCGTCCCTCCTGCTTACCGCTTATCACGCCATATGACGATGAACCAGCGGCCCACTCTCAGCGTAAAGCTGAAACAGTGGCTTTTGAGCCAACGTAACATGAGGTAGACCTCCCTTAACAAGGAGATGCCCGCCCCGTAATGACGGGCCAACACCGGGCGTTACCCCGGCGAAGATTTCAACGCCGCCTGTAATGCTACGGTTCCTCAAAGCATACGTTGGAGCAGTGGACTTATTTTAGCAGATTTCAGGGGATAAAAAAAGAACTCCCTTTGGCTTCGATAATTACGGTATCGAAAAAGGGAGGTCTACCTCATGTGTAATAAATTATAGCACAAATACAGAAGGTGAGAACATGCGAGTTCCGGTGTATGAGCGGCAGGTCGGAATAAGCCCCATGCCGGGGGCAAGAGTGAACGCGCCGGGCGGGGCCGAAGCATACGGCGCAGGCGTTGGCGCAGCAGTGCACGACATGGGGAACAGGATTTCGGCTATCGCTCAGGACATGGAGGACGCGAGGACGCTGGAACTGTTCAACGCCTTCAAGCGCGAGAGCGCGGAGTATCACGAGCACCCGGACAAGGGGCTGTACAACACACGCGTTGGGTTCGGCGCGTGGAACGCCACGAAGGACGCGGATACATGGCTCGAAGGCAAGGCCAACGAGTACGCGAAGAAGGCCCCGGGAGCGAGGGCAAAACAGAACTTCATGAGAATGGCCGGGCAGCACCGGGAGCAGATGCGCTATGCCAACAGCAGGTTCGAGGCAGGGCAGATAAAGAAGTACCGTGACGCGGAGGCCGACGCCGCCATACAGAATGGACTTGACGGCATCGCGGCGAACTACGCCGACGACGCGGCGGTGGAGCAGATAAAGCTTGGGCTGGCTGAGGCTATAGAGCTAAAGACGCGAGGCATGGGGCCGGAAGCGAGGAACGCGGCGCTGGCGGAGCTGGATAACAGGGCGGCCATGACGCGGTTGACAATTATGCTTCAGCAAAACCCAATGGAGGCCAAAGCGTGGTTCGAGGGACACAGGGACAGCTTCACGGGAGCGGTGGCGGCAAAGGCCGAGGAGACAGTCAAGAAAGCGGCTGAGATATACAAGATACAGGGAATCGCGGATAGGCTTATTCTGGATTACCCGCAGGGAGACGAGGAAGCGCTGTACAAGTACGTGCGCGAACATTACGCGGGGGAAGAGGAAGAAAAGATTTTAAGCGCGGTCAAGTCGCGCGTGAACGAACGGAAGATAATCGAGGGAGCCGAAGAGACGGCACTGCGCAAGGCGCAGAAGGGGAACTATGACAACTACGTAGCTGGAATGGTGAATGGGGTGTTCCCGACGGCTGAGCAGATAGCGCTGGACGTGGACAGTGGGAAGTTGGATCCATCTCACGGCTGGCAGTTGGAGAACATGATAACCACTCAGGCCACGGCGGCGGGGACGAGAAAACGGCTTGCGAGAGATATTCCTGGCTGGAACTCTATGGAGTCTTGGAAGCAGGACGAGCTGGTAATGCGGAACATGCCGGACGGCCCCACGAAAGCGGAACACGAGGCTATGATGTACCACCTTAAAGACATAGCGCTCAGCAGCGATGTCACAGACGAGGAGTTTAAAGGCGAAGTCAAATCTGCGCTGAGCAATATGCGGATTACCCGGCATGAGGCAGATGAATTTCTTGGAGTGCGTAAGAAATTGGAAAAGGAACAAAAGGAATTTGTGAGCAACGTGCGGGGAGATTTGAGAGCCAATCTCAGCCAGCTTTTTAATAATAAAAAAGGACAACCAGGGGTGACGAGTGCTGCTGTGGCGTATTTTAACGAAGCGGTCACGCAGCTTGACCCGAACAGCAGCACATACCGAAAAGACGTTCTGAGCGCCATGAAAGACGCGATGGTGAAAGGCGTTGAGGTCAGCGGGAGAAATCTTGAACAGGCCGGGGATTGGTATTTGCTTTGGATGAACGGCGGCACAACGAAGTTTGGGGAACGGTATAACGAGCTGATCGGGCCGATAGACACCCGTATCGCAAACACCCCGGAATATGAGCCACGCTTCGTAATGGATAATCTGGATTTGCCGGAGAAGAGAAATGGAACGCCGTCATTGACGGGGAACACCGGCCACGTCGGGCAAGACTTTGTCGGCGGCGGCGGGACAACCGTTAAGAACGGAGAATACCTTGCCACTGGTGGGCGCTCAAAGCCACATGGCGGGCAGGATTTAGCCAAGCCAGCCGGTACGCCCGTGACGGTTCCGGCACAGCTTGAAGGCGTTGAAATGAAGGTAAGCGGCGTTGGCAAGGACGCCAGGAGCGGGAACAAGCTACATTTAAAGGGCAAGGCCAGCGGGCATAAATTTGACATATTCATGTGCCACTTTAAGGACGACAGTATAGCAGTCAAGAACGGTGATGCAGTGACCGCCGGTACTGTGCTGGCCAAGGTTGGCAGCACGGGGCACAGTTCCGGGCCGCATCTGCACATCGAGACCAAGATTGACGGGAAGAGAGTTGACCCCGCGAAATTCTATGAGATTTTGGGGTTGAAGCCGCAAGAAACGAAAACAGAGCAGCCGCAGCAACAAGTGCCACAAACGCCACAGGCGGCACAGCCCCCGGTGAGCGGGGATAGGAAGCCGACAGTAGAGGAGTGCCTTTTCGGTGCCCCGGGTCGTGATTTTCAAATTGGGGGAATGTTTTAATGCCGCTTGTTGACATAACAGATAGACCACACCAGAATACATCTGACTCTATGCCGGTATCCGGACTTCAAGACAGGATGGAGGCCGGATATAAACAACTGCTGAGCGATAATCGTGTGGATTTGTTGACGCTGTATTATCCTAAATTCTCCACCAGTATAGAAAGAGCGCGGAGTTACGGCTATGCGGACGATGAAATATCCAACGCGCTGATGAAACGGGAAAAGTACGCGCTTTTGTACCATGACGCAGCTACGGTCAACGCGGCGCTGGGACGCACGCCGGAGGGCATGAAAAAGGCTATGGCCGTGGAACTGCGGCGGAATATCGGCTCTTACGTCAAGGCGTCGGGGCTGGATGAGAATGAGGTTCGCAACAGAATGTCAGTGGCGGAGTTTTATGACATGCCACCGTCCATGCTGATAAATGACAAGGAGCTTTACGAAAAACTTACCAACAACCTGAAAGAACGCGGAATAAAGGTAGAAGAGGGCATATGGGAAAGCGGCGTGAGAGGGTTTTACGCAAGCGATCTGGCAGATAAGAAGAACAAAATAATGCGGGACGTTATGTATGGGATAACGCCCTATACGCCCGAAATTCGTGAACAGATTGCCGCGATTGACAAGGAGCTTGAACAGTACGCTGCGCCACTGCGTCAGTCGTTCCTGAATAAAGGAGCCGAGGGAGTCGGCGGGTTCCTTGACCTTATGCGGCGCACAGCAGTTAAAGGAAGTACATACGGGACAATAGCGGCGACGGTTGCTGGCCTTGCGGGGATCCCCTTTACGGGTGGATTGTCCACAGTCGGAGCCGGATTGACCATCCCGGGAGCTTATGGCATGGGATACGCCTTTGGAAGCGCACTTGAAATGTTCGAGACTGAGGGCGGAAGCGCCATGTTGGAGTACCTTGATATGAAGGACAAGGACGGCAAGCCTATGGATTTCCACGCCGCGCAGGTGGCGGCTCTGACGGTAGGACTTGCTAATGCCGTGATTGAGCAGGCGCAGATTTCCGACGCGCTGAAACCTATCGGGAAACTGCTTGGCGACGGAAAGACTATGAAGGGATTATTGTCGAATCCCAATATTGCCAGTCAGTTTATCCGGCTGGGTAAGGAATACGCCGGGAACGTCACAAGCGAGACGGCGGAGGAAATAGCGCAGAAAGCCGTAACAATAATAGGCGGCGAGGCTGCAAAGCTGATGAGCGGTCGGCCTTTTGAGCATATCAGCATGGAGGAAGCTGTAAAGGAACTTGCTCAGGAGGGGGAAGAAGCACTCCCGACGATGGCTCTGATCGCGCTTCCCGGTCTGGCGGCAAATACCGTCACCACCATACAGCAGAACAGACAGGATAAAGCGGAAAAGACAGCGCTATCCGAAGCTATAAAGGAATGGGAGAACGCTACGCCGGAGGAACGAGCCGCGAAAGAACGCGAGGCTCAGGAGGCTATTATCAAGGAAGCGAACAAAAGCCCGCTGTTCCGCACGGAAGAGGCGGAGAATATCCGCAACGGGTTGAAACAGCGGTTCATTGAAGACGGCGGAATGGACGAAGAACAGGCAAGCGCTAATTCCGATTTGCTTACCGCGTTCGCTATCAACATGAAGGAAAGAAACCCCGACGCTGACGTTACGCTTGAAGACATGGCCAATATCGTGGTGCAGGGCTTCGAGAAGTCTTTTAATGACCTGCGCGGGGCGGAGAACTATGACCAGATAATCGGCGAGCGTGGAGCGGCGAGGCTGGACGCGGCGGACGCGGTGGAGAGCTACGCGCAGAGTATGCCGAAAGCCGCACTTGCGGACATGGACAAGCGCTATATGGCGGCGGTCGAGGCCGGGGACATGGAGACGGCACAGAAGATTGTTGACGCGCGTGCCCGCGACATGGGCTATATCTCCGATGACGAGTACCGCATGAACCACAGGGCCCCGAACAGCCACGACGAGGACACAAGCGTAACAATGGCCGACGCGAGGCAGAGCGATATTGTCCCTGCTGATTACTGGACAACTCCAAGATATTACCAACATTATGGGGATGAATATGCCTCTTTCTATAAGATAATAGAAGCTATTGACAAAAATGACCGCTACAAAGCCGAAGGGAAGGGGCCAGCGAGGATATGGATGTATCGTGCTGTCCCGAAGGGCGTGAAGGAAGATAGTTTCCGAAACGGAGATTGGATTACTCCGTCAAGGGAATACGCCCAGAGTGAGGGCGCAGGTATCCCCGGTGGCTACCGCATTATCGCGCAGAGAGTTGATATTGATAAGGTGTGGTGGGACGCTAACTCTATCAACGAGTGGGGCTATGACGACGGGAAGAATTACACCTACAAGAACACCAAGAACAACCGCAAGCTGACGGACGCCGTTGTACGTGATGCGGACGGGAATATCGTCCCGCCGTCGAAGCGTTTTAACTCGCGGAAAACCGAGACGTATTATCAGAATGGGCATACGGCGGAAGGGCAGGGGCTTTACAACGGTCTGAGACTGCCGTTTGACCCGGCGGAATTGAGAACCGAAAGTGGCAAGACGATTGAGGAAGCGGCAAAGTCCGATATGTTGGTTACGCCGGACGGGTCAAAGGCACTGGGCAGGATCGAACAGGCCGTAGCGGAGTTTCCCGCCGGAGAAATTCAGGCTAACGCCGGAGCGGTTCAACACATGGAAGAGAGACACGGAGAAGAAATCCGCAGCTTCCATTATGACAACGCTCAATCTCTCTTGTTGGATGTTCTGAATAACTATACGGAAATCAGACGCGGCGATGGTAACGCGCTAATTCTCTCAGCGCCCGGAGACGCTAAACACAGCGTTAAATCTGTTGTGAGTTTATCTGAGGAGCAACCGGGAATTTATCGCGTCAATGATGCCGGTATTGTGCGGAATGACTATCTGGATAAAAAAGAGTTGCTTTACACGAGGAGCGAACCCATCGTCACCGGCCCTGACACCGGTCTGGCTGGACCCTCTGAGGATAATCTAAGTCAGGGAACACCCCAGATTTACGCACGCCAGCAAAGCAATTCTGAGAATAGTTTACAGCGAACCGGCGAAACCGTCAATGCCACAACATCATGGCTGCCCGGCAAAGCATGGGAAACTCCGTCGATGATCCAGTTCTTCAAGACCGCCAACGCCTCGACGGGACCCCACGAGCTCGGGCACCACATACTGCGCGTCATGTTCGACATCGCAAAACTCGACGGCGCGTCGGCACAGTTGAAGGACGACATCAACACAATTCTCGAACACGCCGGAGTCACTATGGATGAGTTTGAGAACGACGCGGACAAGCGCAGGGTGGCGCATGAGTACTTCGCTCGTAGCTGGGAGACATATCTTTCCGAGGGCAAGGCGCCGACGGAGAAGCTGCAGGGAGTGTTCGACAGGATACGCCAGTGGATGATAGAGGTCTATCACGACGTCGTACAGGCGCTGGGGATTGAGCTTTCCGACGACATGCGGGCGGTGTTCGACAGGATACTTGCAACGCCGGACGAGCTTGCAGAACAGCGGCGTATTGGGGACATGGCGCTTGAGGAAATTACGCGGCGCGAGGAAATGAAAAAGACAAGCGCCGAGATAAGCGAACTTGAAACTCAGGAAGCTGTGGAAGCCGACAACGCAGCTATGACGGACGAGGACGAGCAGAAAGCGCTTGATGACATCGGCGCGTGGTTCGACGAGCAGGCCGCGAAAGCCAAGACCGGCGGGGAAAGCTATGACCAGATAATCGGCGAGCGCGGCGCGGCGAGGCTGGACGCGGCGGACGCAGGTCATAGAATTGACAACCTTGGCATAGCGCGTCAGATGGAGGAAGCCGGGAAGGACGCAAAGACCGTCTGGCTCGCTACGGGATGGCAGAGGGGCACGAACGGCAAGTGGAATTATGAGGTGTTGGACGGGGAAATGAAAATTTTCCCCGAGGCTGTCCAACGTGAAGTTGAAAAGCTGGAGAAACGTTTCATTTACGGAGAAACCCTTACTAAAGCAGAGAAAGAACGGATCACGGAACTTAGGAAACTTCTTGACAATAACAGAAAATTTGTGGAAAAGCACGACAGGCTCAAGTTGGGCGATATCTACGACGCGCCGGAGCTGTATAAGGCTTATCCTGCGTTGAAAAATATGGATGTCGAATTTAGAGATATTGGCAAGGCGATGGGTGGATATTCTCCAATGGCGGGGAAAATTATCCTAAGCCGTGACTTCGTGACAAATAACGTGACGCGAAACGCAAAAAGTACCCTCATTCACGAAATCCAGCACGCAATACAGCATATTGAAGGTTTTGAGACGGGGGGTGGGGTGCAGCAGGTTGAGCAGGAATACGCTGACTACGCTGATACTCTAAAGAGACTTCGGCAAAATCTTGAACTTTGGCAGCATGACGCGGGGAGCCGGGAGTTTGTCCGGAAGAGCATGGAGGAAATACGCGAGGGGAAGAAAACTCTGGAACAGCATTGGAAGGATCTTGAGGAGTTTTACGCAGCTTCCCCTTATGCGGAGCAAATCAGGAAAAACCAACAGGCCATTGATGATTTAGTTAAAGAGCGCCGTGAGAAGTATGGCGACAAAGACACGCCGGGAGAGATTTACCTTCGTTTGGTGGGCGAAGTGCAGGCCCGCAACGCAGAGACCCGCATGAACATGACCGCCGAGGAACGACGTCAAAAGCTGCTGTCTGAGACGGAAGACGTGAGCCGTGAAGACCAGATCGTCCTTCGTGACGCGCTG
>Ga0265299_10001415_pt1 | contig 27332 bp, 17 predicted proteins | sample AusTroGonzalo_MG_4_FD_193485 | JGI IMG/M metagenome (GOLD analysis project Ga0265299, IMG submission 193485) | Bovine rumen microbial communities from tropical cattle in Woodstock, Queensland, Australia - Gonzalo_02 | ecosystem: Host-associated > Mammals > Digestive system > Stomach > Rumen ... | reverse complement strand
TGACAGGCTGTTGCATCTGGCTCTGGACCTGGCAATCGGTGCTCGTCTTCGTAGTTTTCGTCGCCATCATGCTCGTGCAGGTCCGCACCGAAGAATCCCGCCTCCGCCGCGACTTCGGGGAGGAGTATGAGGAGTATTGCAAGAGGGTGGGGAGGTTTGGACCTTTTAGGATTAAGTGGTAATTTTTGCCAAGTTCCCAAACAAAATTACGCCAAGTTCCCAAATGAAATTACGCCAACTCGCCGAACTATTTTTCGCCAACTCGCCGAATAATTTTTCGCCAACTCGCCGAACGAATTAAAAAAATATTATTTTTGCATCATAAAAACTATAACGATGGATACCTACAAACCAAGAATTGTCGATGAATTGCTGAAAAGGAAACTGGCTGGCAAGGGTGCCGTACTGATTAAAGGCCCCAAATGGTGCGGAAAAACCACGTCAGCCGAGCAAATTGCAAAAAGTGTTCTTTACATGGGCGATACAAAGACAAGAGAACATAATATCAAATTAGCTAATGTTGACCCTCATCTGATTTTAGACGGCCCAACACCTAGACTTATCGACGAATGGCAAGAGGCTCCAGTCTTATGGGATGCAGTACGTTTTGAGGTGGATCACCGAAAAGGCCACGGACATTTTATCCTGACTGGTTCTGTGGTTGTAAAAGATGATGAGGATGGAAAACCGCAGATTCAGCATTCAGGAACGGGGCGTATTGGACGAATCGTCATGAGGCCTATGAGTTTATGGGAATCAGGTAATTCGAACGGCATGGTCAGTCTAACGGAATTGTTTAGAACGCCAGAGCGCATTGCCGGGAAATGTGAACTTAACTTACAAGACATAGCGTATTTAACATGCCGTGGCGGTTGGCCCGACACAATTGACATGGAAAAGGAAGTTGCTTTGGATCAAGCTTTTGACTATGTCGATGCGGTAGCCGAAACAGATATTTCAGCAGCGGACAATATCCAAAAGAATCCAGAACAAGTGCGACGACTACTTCGCTCGTATGCACGACATCAGGGGGCGCAAGCAGCATTAACCACTTTGAGAGATGATATGAAAGCTAATGAATCGACTTCTTTTAGTGAAGATACTGTAGCTACATATCTCAAAGCGTTGAATAAAATTTACGTAGTTGAAGACATGCCAGCATGGAATCCCAATCTGCGTTCAAAAACAGCTATAAGAACTTCTGATAATCGGTATTTTGTTGACCCATCAATCGCTACAGCGGCATTAGGATTGGGTCCTAACGATTTGATTAACGATTTGAATACTTTTGGATTGATTTTTGAAACTTTGTGTGTTCGCGATTTACGCGTTTTTGCTGATGTCCTTGACGGTAGGGTTTATCACTATCGTGACAAAGACAAGTTGGAATGCGATGCTGTTGTTCATCTTCGCAATGGCTCTTATGGTCTTGTCGAAATCAAACTTGGCGGCGACCAACTGATTAACGAAGGTGCAGAGAGTTTGTTGAAACTCAGCAAAAAAATTGACACAACCAAGATGAAGTCACCAGCCTTTATGATGGTTTTAACGGCAGTGGGGCCTTATGCTTTTAGAAGAGAAGACGGTATTTATGTGGTGCCCATAGGGTGCTTGAAGGATTGAAAAAATAGTTTTGACGGAGGAGCCGAAATGAATGTTAAATAGAAAAATTGAATTATGTTGTTTCAAAAGAATATTGTCAAAAAATATCTTGCTACTTTGCCGCTGGAGGACCTCAACCAGGCGTGGAGTCAGTACAAGAGTTACTTTCGTAACCCCGATATTCAGTCAAACATACAGCAAAGTAAAGAAGAACAGTTTCAAGAAGGTTTCCTTCGGGAATTGTTTGTAAAGGTTTTGGGATATACGCTGAATCCTTCGCCCGACTACAATCTGATTACCGAACAAAAGAACGAGACCAACTCAAAAAAAGCCGACGGGGCAATCCTGCTTGATGACAAAGTGATTGGTGTTATTGAGTTAAAAGACCATAAAACGACCGATTTAAGCAAAATTGAGCAACAAGCTTTCGGGTATAAGAGCAAACACCGCGATGCCAGATATGTGATTATTTCCAATTTTGAAAAGCTGCGTCTTTATATAGACAACGCCGTTGATTTTCGCGAGTGGAATCTTTTTGCCATGACCGAAGACGAGTTCAACGAGTTGTATCTCTGCATAGCTTGGACACAGGTGAAGAAGGGTATCGCGTTGAAAGTGAAAAGCGAGTCGGTTTCTTCGGAAGACCAAATTACGCAACAACTATACAAGGATTATTCGGCATTTAAGCGCGAGATTTTTGCGGACATCGTAGCCAATAACACGGACGAGAATACGCCCAAAGAACATATTCTATTGTTGTTTAAGAAAACCCAAAAGCTACTCGATAGGCTTCTGTTCATCTTCTTTGCCGAGGACTGCGGACTGCTGCCGCCAAATTCGATGATCATGATTCTCGACCAGTGGGAACAACTCAAGGAATTGGATGAAGCGGTGCCCTTATATTCTCGCATTAAAAAGTATTTCGGCTATCTTGATACCGGTTTCCAAGGCAAAAAGTACGAAATCTTTGCCTATAACGGCGGATTGTTTAAACCAGACGAGATACTAGACGGATTGAAGATTAGCGATGTTTTATTGGCTCGCTTCACACGAAAATTATCCGAATATGACTATGCAAGCGAAGTCGATGTGAATATCCTCGGACATATTTTTGAAAACTCGCTTAATGAGATAGAAGAGGTAACGGCGCAAATAAATAGTGGCGAAACGACGCCTGCGGTTTCTAAAAGAAAGCGTGACGGAGTGTTCTATACACCTCAGTATATCACAAAATACATAGTGGAAAATACGGTGGGAAAACTCTGTTCTGAGAAAAAAGCGGAATTGGGCCTAGTTGAAGAAGATTATTTTTCCGACCATAAACGCCAAAAACAGACCAAGATTAAACTTGTCAATCAACTGAACCAGTATCGTGAATGGTTGCTGCAAATAACTATCTGTGACCCTGCTTGCGGTTCAGGTGCTTTCCTCAATGCGGCATTGGCTTTTCTTATTAATGAGCACAAGCTCATTGACGAGATGGAAACCAAAGTTACAGGAGGCTCGATTGTGTTCCAGAATGTGGAAAACAGCATTTTGGAAAATAACCTCTATGGCGTGGATATTAACGAAGAGAGTGTAGAGATAGCCAAATTAGCACTATGGCTTCGTACCGCTAAACCGCATCGCAAACTAAACTCGCTGAATAATAACATCAAATGTGGTAATTCGTTGATTTCCGATCCTTCCATTGCCGGCGAAAAGGCATTTGATTGGGAAAAAGAATTTCCGCAAGTGTTCGAAAAAGGCGGTTTCGATGTGGTGATTGGGAACCCGCCGTATGTAAATGCTATTGAACTTAAAAAATCATATTCGGATAGTGAATATGAATATTTGAAAAAGACTTATTCCACAGCTAAAGGAACAGTAGATTTATATGTTTATTTCTTTGAAAAAGGTCTATCCATAATCAAACAGAATGGATTTTTGGCATATATTACGCCTAATCGCTACCTTTCTGCCAGTTATGGGAAAGCATTACGAGAGTGCATCTTAACTAATTATTCCTTTTGTCAATTGATTGATTATTCTGATAAAAAAGTATTCGAGGACGCTTCTACATATCCCGTAATATCAATTTTACAGAATAATAAGAATAACGAGTTTGTGCTATGTGGTAAGTTCGATGATGATCATGAACTTCAATACAAGAGATATCCATCCGAAAAATTATCTATATTAGACGAAGCGATATTGGGTTTTTTACTTAATGATAAATTGGTTATTTCATTAAAAGTTATAGAGCAAAGTGAATCACTATCTAATGTAGGAGAAATAAATGCAACTTCTACTGCAAAAGAGGCAGACGAATATGCTCCTCTAATTTATGAGGGGAAAGATGGCGGATATAAACTTATCAACACGGGAACTATTGATCCATATATTGCGAAATGGGGATATTCTACATTGACAAAACAAGGCAAGCAATATTTACATCCATTGTTACCTTGTAATAGTGAGTCCATTTCAGCAAACAGACATCATTTATATTCGTCTCCCAAAATAGTCATTTCAAAAATCGGGCTTTCTTGTGAGGCTTTCTATGATAAATCTGCTGAATATGCTTCAATAGACACTAATTGTATTCATTCATTTACAGAAGAATATATTCCTGAATTTGTGCTTTGTTGGTTGAACTCGCGATTGTATAATTATGTATTTGAGTGCCTTTTTGATGGCCTACGAATGTCTGGTGGTTATTTGTTGTTCTCTGCTCCGAATCTAAAGAATACGTACATTAAACACATCTCTATTGCTGACCAACAGCCGTTTATTGAACTGGCAGACGCGATGCTTGCTTTAAATAAGGACTTGCAAGCCAAGCGCGCAAGATTTCTTCGTCGTTTGCAGAATAATATGCCGGGAATCAAGATCAACGGAGCATTGGAAACTTTCGACAATCTCGATTTTGCAGGCTTTGTGGCAGAACTCAAGAAACAGAAAATCAAACTCACCCTTGTTCAACAAGACGAATGGGAAGAATATTTCAATCAATACAAAACCGAATGTCAGTCCCTCAAAACCCAAATCGCTGCCACCGACAAGGAAATTGATAAAAAGGTGTATGAGTTGTATGGGTTGACGGAAGAAGAGATAAAAGTGGTGGAAGAGAAATGAGGGTGACGAGAGGAGAGTATAAGAATTAGGAATTAACGTGACTGGGAAACATGGTTGAACTCATAAACTGGAATTCATTTAACGCCCAATTTAATAATAGAGAACAATGGGCTTTTGAGAACATGGCATATTTCTTGTTTTGTTCCGAAAACGATTGCCCGATTGGTTTGTTCAGGTACAAAAACCAGCCCGGCATTGAGACAGAACCAATTGAAAAAGATGGAGGTAAAACTGGTTTTCAAGCAAAGTATTACTCGAGCTCTATTAAAGATAACAAGCAAGACATAATTGATTCCATTGACAAATCAAAGAGTTATTATCCTTCCATAACAACGCTGCTCTTTTATCTAAATAAAGAGTTTTCAAAAAGTACAAAAACGAAAGGCGATCCAAAATACAAAACCGAAATAGAACAATATGCCAAATCCAAAAATATAAAAATTGATTGGCGAGTGCCAAGTCAAATAGAAATCCAATTGGTTCAACCCCAAAATAAATGGATTAAAGACATTTTCTTTGGCGGTTTAGAACTTGACCCTGTTTTTTTCAATCGACAAGTTGAAAAATCAGTCGCCAATTTAGGTGAAAGATACAATGCTAAACTTAATTTTGAGCTTCCAATAGCAAAACTGTTTGAGTCGCTTGCACGTAGCAAACCATTCTATGATAGGCTAATTAAAACGATTAATGATTGGCTCACCGAAAACAGTTTTAGAAAGCTGCCTGCAAGCAGTCATTATCATGATGTGGAGACTAATTTGACTGCATTGAAAAGTGATTTGACTGCATGGGTTAATGGTTTGTTTTGTTCGGTGGATAAGACCATCGAATTGGATAGCTATATCGACAGACTACATGCGATTAACTCAAAAATATCATCGGCAAGGAGTGAGTTGTATCACGACATATCAAAAGAAGAAAAAGATAAACGACAGCGCGACTGTGAACTCTATCGATTAAGGGAAATAGAAAACACCAATTTCGATTTTATAAGTAAAATCGATGAATTGAACGTAAATTTGTCGAACAATCCAACATTGATTATTCATGGCGAAGCTGGGTGTGGGAAATCACATTTACTAGGCGACATCGCTATGAGAAGAAAAGACTTCTCGTTACCAACCGTATTAGTTTTGGGCAATAATTTTACAAATTGTACTATTGAGAGAAACATTCTTAACCAATTAGGCTTGTCTTGCACGTTTGATGATTTCGCAAAAAATCTGAACGAGATAGGATTACGAATGAGATCAAGAGCCCTAATAATGATAGATGCCATCAATGAAGGGCCTGGTCCTGATTTATGGAGAAATCAAATTGCTGGATTTATAAAAACAATTGAGAATTATCCAGCAATTGGATTGGTTCTTACTATTCGAGACACATATTACCAGGAAATTATTCCAAAAGATTTTGAATCCAATAAAAAAATCACCATTGTTGAACATATTGGGTTCAATGGCAATGAATATGAAGCATTAAGTTTGTTTTGTGAAAACTACGGACTAATTCTTCCTAATTTCCCGATATTAACCCCAGAGTACTCAAATCCGTTGTTTCTGCACTTAATTTGCACAACTATTAGAGAAAGTGCTGATAAAACATTCCCCTCTGGCTTCAACGGCATTAGAAAAACACTTAAATTATATTTGGATTGCCAGGATAATAAATTTGGACAAAAAAGACATGAGTACAAGTTTATAAGTGTTGTCTCTATGGCTATTGAAGTATTATCAAAAGGTATATTCAATGCAGAATACGAAAGGTTGAACATTAAAGAAGCGTATTCGTTGTTAAATGAACAATTCCCAAATCTCAACAACTTATTAGCAGATCTGATAGAGGAAGGAATACTTATCAAACATCACTATCATTTTGCAAATGAATCTTTTGAGTATGTGGTATTTTCTTACCAGAGATTCGGGGATTTTTGTATTGCTGAAGAATTATTAAATCCGTACAATTCTTATGAAGAACTTTTGGATGGATTTTCCCATGATTCAGGTTTAAGTAAAATTAAAGTAGACAATTGGCAATATGACGGTTTGTTCGAGGCCTTGTCTGTACTTGTTCCAGAAAAATACAATCATGAATTATATGAATTATCGGATTTTCTTATCGACAAGTCTATTCCCCATCAGTCGCATGAAATAAGTGAAACAGAACACATATATCGTTTTGCCGATTTATTAGTACAGAGTCTCAAATGGAGATCCATAGATAATATCGATGCTGAAAAAATAACCGAATGGATAGATGTAAATCAATGTATAGATACCGATACCTGGATTTATACTATTACCGAACTTTCTTCTGTTCCCAATCATCCTTTCAATAGCGATTATTTGCATCATTGGTTGTTAAATCTTTCTATGCCAATTAGAGACAGTTTCTTGCAACGGCATCTGCAATACTATAATGGCTATAATGATTACAATGTCGCTTTTCCAATTAGAAGACTAATTGACTGGGCGTGGTCTCCTGACATATCAAAAAACACCGATGCTGAAACTGCAAGACTAACGGCCCAAAGTTTGGCATGGGTGTTGTCTAGTACAAATAATACTCTACGAGACCAAGCCACAAAAGCATTGGTTAATTTGCTGGAACAAAAGCCAGTATCTTTAATTTCTGTATTAAGAGCTTTTGAGCAGGTAGATGATCCATACATAAAGGAGAGACTTTTTGCTGTTACTTACGGTTGCACCCTACGAACAGAAAATGAAGAATCGGTCTCCTTAATTGCTAATTATGTATTTGAGACCATATTCAAAAACGGTCAACCACCTGTACATATTCTTCTAAGGGATTATGCTAGAAATGTTGTTGAATATGCTATCTATAGAAATGTGATAGCTGATATTGATGTTGAGCTGATTAGGCCACCATATCAATCTAATAAACCTGTTTTTCCAAGAAACGAGGAGATACAGTGCTATATTCTTGACAGTAAGGACCTTGAATATGATAAGAATCACGGAGCCGAACATAATGCGATTTACTATTCTTTGATTGGTGGTTTCGCTGATTTTGGACATTATGTCGTAGAAAACGCTGTGGGTGTTTTTTTGTCAACACCAATAAAAGACTGTTCGCGTCTATATAAATCCAAAGATGGGAAACTTAACGCAATGGAGGCACAAAACTGGATACTAAAACGGGTGTTTGAAATGGGCTATGACGAAAAAATTCATGGAGAATTTGACTCCTTTGTGAGGCGTATCAAATATTATAGTGAAAATAGAATCGAACGGATTGGGAAAAAATATCAATGGATTGCCTTTCACGAACTAATGGCTCGAATTGCTGATAATTATTGTATGATTGACAAATGGAGTGATATTTGCATTAACTACAAAGGGCCCTGGCAATTGCGCCTAAGAAATATTGACCCTGTTTATATCAAACGGCAAATTAAACATGAATTTTCAGGAAGCACCTTTGATATAACTAAAAAGAAATGGTGGGAAGATGAAAAATATTCCCATTGGAATGTTCCTGACCATGAATGGGTCAATACCATTGATGATTTGGTTTCTCCCCAAAGCATTATCATGAAGCAAGATGAGCAAGGAACAGAATGGTTACGATTAAGTCATAATGTATCATGGAAAGAACCTCAAAGAATAGGTGATGATCAATACCAAGGAAAACAGATTTGGTATTTAGTTCGAGCTTTCTTGGTTGATAAAATCGACAAGCAAAGCATAGTCAAATATTTATCAAAACAAAATTTGTGGGGCAGATGGCTTCCTGAGAACAATGATAATGATGTTTTATTTAATCGTGAAAAGTATTGGTCTCCGGCCTGTAAAGATACTGATGCAAACGAAGAAATGAGGTCTGTGATTCGAAATACTGATTTTAAAGTGATTATTCCTGATGAAGGGGCAAAAGGCTCCATTGAAGATGATAAATCTGGTTCAAATCAAAACTATAGCATCCCTTGTAGATTCGTTTTTGAAGGTTTGAATTTACAATATGCACCCGTTGATGGCGATTTAGTGAATCTTCAAGGCGAAACTATTGTTGTAAATAAAGATGGAAATGGTTGTTTGGTTAAGAAAAAAGAGATGGTTGAGTTTTTGGAAAAGAACAATTTAGAAATAATTTGGACAGTGCTTGGGGAAAAGTTCACTATTGAGAAAACAATGCTTGGTGCCACATATTTTAAAGTCCCTTGTGGCGTTTATTATTTAGAAAATGGAGAAGTGAATGGGATGTTAAAAATGTATGATAGACATTAACTTTGATAATTAATAGAAAAGGCCAACTATTATGGATTCTACTAAACCTCGTTTTTCAATAAAATATAGCTCTTCCCTGTGGTAATTTATCTCAACCAAATAAAAGTGTATCTTTGCGATTTCAAATATCTAAAACTGAATGACGAAAAGCAGGCTAACCAAACTATCAAAAAAGAGGCTGAGGGTAACGACAATAAAACGAAACAAAATTCTATTTTTGAATAAAGACAAACCGATATATTATGAATTACTTCATCAAAAATATCCATATCAACAAATTGTTCCATCTGGAGAACTTTGACATCCCGATTGCCGATGCAAAGTATCCGCATCTTATCATTACGGGCAAGAACGGAAGCGGTAAAACGGTGCTGCTCAACGCTATTGCCAATCTTTTGGAACAATTGCCAAACGATAAGGATATTGAATTCATGCTTAGAAATAGATATATACCCCAATTATGGGACTATGATCTCAATAATGTCAAGAGTTTTGGTTATACAGGCAACAATATCAAGTGTGACATTGTCAGTCTCGGTTATATTGTAGAACAATATAGAAAAGGGGATTTCATCATGGCTTTTTATCAGGCTGACCGTCACGTCAAAATGATAGAACCAGATTCGCCTCAAAAACCTATGGTTGGAGATGTAAGTGGCGTACGTGAAACAGTTTCTGACCAATTTATCAAGTTTCTTGTGGACCTTAAGTTTCAGGAGTTACTGGCAATCAGCGATCAAAATAAAGAGCGTGAACAATCTATAAAGTCTTGGTTCAAAGGTTTTGAATCAGTGCTTAAAGGTATCTTTTTGAATGATGATTTGAGGCTGGATTTCGATCAGGAGAACAAGTATTCGTTCAAAATAGTGATGGGAGAACAAAAATTCGGTTTTAATGAAATGTCCGATGGTTTTAAAGCTGCTATCAATATCGTTTCCGACCTGATTTTGAAAATGCAACATGGTGGTAAACTTTCTGATGCATATCAAAAGGAGGGCATTGTATTAATTGACGAAATTGAAACCCATTTGCATCTTGAACTGCAACGGATTATCATGCCGTTCTTGACAAAGACATTCCCCAACATCCAATTTATTGTCACCACCCATTCCCCGTTCGTTTTGAATTCGATGCCCGATGCTGTGGCGTTTGATTTAGAGCACAGGAAAGTGTTGGATGATCTGACTGAATACTCGTACGAATCGCTGGCAGAAGGGTATTTCGGCGTTAGAACACCCTCAAGTTATGCCGAAATGCAGTTGGAGACACTAAAAAGTTTGCTCGAAAAAGAGACATTGACGGAGGCCGACAAAGTGGAAATCAAACAATTGAAATCCGAATTTGAAAAAATTTCCGAAACAGCCTCTCCTTTGATTGTCGGCGGATTTCGTCAGATGATGATTCAAAACTCAGATAAACTCAAGAACCTATAAGATAATGATTAGAGTAAAGAAAAGTTATGACGCGCCATCATCTTTAACCACAACTTCAAGATACGATGGAGAAGATGTGAAAGAGCAATTGCTTGCTGACCAAAATGACAAATGCTACTTGTGTGAAAGAAAACGTGACACAGATTTTGAGATAGAGCATCACAAAAGTGCACACAATTATCCAAGCTTGGTACAAGATTGGAACAATCTTTATATGGGTTGTGGCTATTGCAATAGAAAGAAGTCGGATTCTTTTGACAACACACTTGTGCCAAGAGATTGCAACATAGAGGATGAGATAGAGCAAACTATTGATTATGCCAACAAGAAAGTTGTCTTTTTGTCAAAAGTTGACGATGAACAACATGACGAAACTATCAGACTTTTAGATAGAATCTATAATAATGCCAATCAACCACGAAAAGTTAAAGAAGAACACTTTTTTGAGCAAGCAATAGGTGTGATGAACAGATTCACAGATTTGGTTATGAAGTATCAGGAATCCCCAACGCCTGAAACTGAAAAAGCTGTCCGAGATGAATTGTCCATCGAGAAAGAATTGCTGGGATTCAAGTATTGGATTATAAAAAGTGATCGCACTTTAAGCCAAGTCTTTGCAGCTGACATCATTTGGAATAAAACTGCCTAATCAGAAAACAACTATCATCGAATGATTTCCCAAACAATTCCCCAATTCTCCGCCCCCTCCACCATCGCCTACCTCGAATCCCTGCGCAACGACCAGCAGCGGGCCGTGCTGATGCGGTTTTTTAAGACGGGACCGGGACAGTATGGAGAGGGCGATGTGTTCCTCGGACTGAAGGTGCCGCAGACGCGTGAGGTGGTGAAGGCCGTTGCCAAGGATTTCCCGCTCAGAGAGGTGCCGGAACTGCTGATGTCGAAGTGGCACGAGGTGCGGCTCTGCGGTCTGCTGATCCTCGTTTCGAAGTTCGAAAAGCTGGCTACGAAACGGTTGGCGAACAATGCGGAAGCGGCACGTAAGCGAGACGAAATCCTCACCATGTACCTGCAATACGCCGAGCAGGTTAACAATTGGGATCTGGTCGATTTATCTACCCATAAAATATTGGGTAACTGGCTGTTGCTACCCACTTTCCTCGGCGGTGACGAATTAGCCATGCACGAAGACTACAAGGTAAAAGTGATGGACGAGCTGGCCGCCAGTCCCTGCCTCTGGAAGCAGCGCATGAGCATGGTCTGCACGTGGAAAACCCTACAACAGGGCGACTATTGGTGGTGTCTGCGCTATGCAGAAATCCACCTGCACCATCCGCACGACCTGATGCAGAAGGCGGTCGGCTGGATGCTCCGCGAAATGGGCAAACGCATCAGTATGGATATGCTGCGCGAGTACCTCCAACTGCACGCACACGAAATGCCCCGCACCGCCCTCCGCTACGCCATCGAACAGATGGATGATGAGGAGCGGAGGATGTGGATGGGAATGTAGAGACGATGTGCACATCGTCTCTACAGGGTAAACCGTTTATTCGTTCACAAACGCTGCAAATTTCTCCGCCTGCGCTTTCAACTGCGCCATCTGCTCGTCGGTGAGGTTGAACTCGCCTTTGGTCCAGGCTTCCACGCCGAGAGCGATGCCCGTCTGCGGTTCTTTCATCACCTGCATCTTCATAAACTCCAACAGGTCGTTCAACTTGGCGCGACATGAGGCGGTTTGGTTGGCACCGCCGGCACCGCTCGCCGTTACCTTCTTGCCGACAGCCGCTGTGGGGTTGGTGAAATCGCTGATGTCCATCGGACGGGAAAGCCAATCCAGCAGGTTCTTGAGCAGACCGGGGTAGCTGTAGTTATACTCGGGCGTGAAGATCCAGATGCCGTCGGCTGCGAGAACTTCCTTACGAACACGCGCCACGGGAGCAGGCGTGTTCGCTTCCAAGTCCTGATTCATCAACGGAACATCTTCAAAATCAAGATATTGGATATTGAACTGACCTTCCAACATTTTCTCGACCAAAGCGGCCAGCTGACGGTTGAACGACTGCTTGCGCAGGGAACCTACGATAAAGAGGATATTTTTCATAACATTGATTATTTGATGTTCTAAAATGATTCTGCAAAAATAGCAAATATTCGAAAAAAAGGAAATCGAAATATTACGTATTTTTGCGGGTTCAAAAAAACAATGAAAAAACAGGAGGTATTTCCGATTTCGAATCGACCGCCCGCCAACTATTAACTATTATCTATTAACTGACCATGTTTCTCGGTGAACTGATCTCGCTTTTCGTCGCCCTCTCCTGGACCGCCACCGCCCTGTTCGCTGAGGTGGGCTCGAAACGCATGGGCTCGTTGCCGTTCAACACGATACGGATGGCAATGTCGCTGCTGTTTCTCACCCTCACCCTCTGGCTGGTTATGGGCGCCCCCTACCCTCGTTTCGCCGACGGCAGCACCTGGGGCTGGCTGCTACTCTCGGGCGTGGTCGGCTACGTTATCGGCGACTACTGCCTGATGCAGGGCTACATCCACATCGGGTCGCGCTTCGGACAGCTGTTCATGACCCTTTCGGCACCTACGGCCGCGCTCACCGGACGACTCCTCCTCGGCGAACAGATGCGCCCCGTCGCCATCCTCGGCATGGTTGTCACCTTGAGCGGTATTGCGATGTCGATTCTCTCCAAAAGCAATGACACTGAACACCATGGGATAGGACTCAAGTTGCCTGCAAAAGGAATTTTCTACGCCGCCATGGCCGGCATCTGCCAAGGTTTTGGACTGGTACTCAGCAAGGTAGGCCTCCAGCATTACGACGCAGCACTCGCAGCGCTCAACATCTCCCAAGATGCCGTCTTCGAAGGGGCTCTGCTGCCGTTGCCTGTAAGTCTCTGCGTGCCCTTCGCCGCCACCACCATCCGCGCCTACATCGGACTGGCAGGCTTCTTCCTGTCGCTGATGCTGTTCAGCAAGGAGGGGCTGGCGAAACTGTGCAGCGCTGTCCGCGACCGCAAGGCGATGTGGTGCGTGCTCGCCTCCACTATCTTCGGGCCGTTCATCGGGGTCAGCGCCTCGTTGCTGGCGACCACGTACACGTCTGCGGGTATTGCCCAGACCCTTTTCGCACTTACCCCCATCCTCATCATCGCGCCGTCGGCCCTCCTTTTCCATCAGAAAGTCACGGTGCGGGAGGTCATTGGCGCAGTGATCAGCGTGATCGGGGTGTGCCTGTTTTTTGTATGAAAAAGGTCGAGGGCCATCCATCAGAACGGATAACCTATGCTAAAGTTGAAGCGCAAACCATCAAGGACAGATGGCATGTTGTAATAGCTGTTTATCGGCTTCGTGAAATCGATTGTGCCTTCCTTGGTGTATTTATAGGTCTGGTACGGCGCATGGATCCCGACACCCAAATCCAGACGGATGACGAGCCCGTCGATGTCGAGACGGAGTCCTGCACCAGTACCCAAGGCAATCTGCTTCGCGATATTCGGATTTCCGATGAATCCGTTCTGTAGATCCTCCGTCAATCCCATCATCTCGACAAATGCCGCATAATCTTCGCTGCTGAGCGTCTCGGAGACATTGTGCCAGTTCCATACGTTACCTGCATCGAGGAAAACGGCGCCGAAGAGTTTCCAAACGATGGGGAAGCGCAATTCGAGATTGGCCTCGAGTTTGATGTCCCCGCCATGGAAGAAGTTCTGGTTATATTTGGTGCTGTGGAAGTTACCCGGTCCGTAAGCGTACGGCTCGGACGCCCGCAGGCTGTTGGGGCCTCCGGCATAGAAGGCTTCGGACAACGGGGTGCTACTGGAGTTTCCAAGCGGTATGTTCGCCCCTGCAAAAAGGCGCGTTGCGATGCAGACCCGTTCCGTCAGATTGAACTTGTTCCACAGTTCTGCCGTCAACCGGACAAATTGGTTGAAGGGAACTTTGCCGATTGATTTGTCCTTCTCATTCCATTGGTGACCGAAAACGCAATAGACGGCATTCATCAGGTTGCCCGCCTCTTTGATTTCAATGTCGATCATGGTGTTGACCGGCCGTTGTGAGCGGTAATCACTATAGGTAAGCCCATAGCCGATGGAGGGGACGAACTCGTTCCCAGCAAGCAGTTTGAGAACTTCCGGACGCTCCGCCGCCGTGTTGATCAAATCCTGTGACTCGACATTCACCCTGACCAGAGAGAGAGAGGCTGGTGTGAAGACATGCGTGAGATGAGGGGACGTGCGGATGAAATACGAGAATGCGCCGGAGAATTTGTGTACACCGTATCCGCCCGCGATGTTCTCGTACTTGTAGCCTAATCGGTAGCGCGTGTCGCCGTCGGGGTTGTTGTCCCCTATCCAATGCAGATACGGGAAGACGAGTGCAGCGTCCACTCCGAATTTATACGTGTCGGTGGTTTTCGGGTCGCCCGGTTTACGGCCGCGCAGCGTCCAATAGTAAGCCCCATAGCCCTTGACCGCGAATGTTTCTCCGCGTCCAAGGAGGTTTCTCATCGAATGGGTGAGGGTAAGGTTGGGACCGATGCTGTTGTTGGAACGGTAGGCGACATCCGCATCTGCCGAGAGGTTGTACGTGCGCATGATTGAATCGCCCAATGAAGGCGAGAAGTGGTTACGCCTCCATTGCTTGGTGGCCCCCACGCCTATGCCGGACTTGGTAAGCTCGCCTTCAAAGATGTTGTCATAATCTCGCATGGAGAACATTCGCAGAAAGACATTTCCCGCTTTGGTCAGCTTATAGTCTGCGGATATAAGGCTAAGCAACCCGTTGGCTTTATTGACATCCGGGTTGTCGGAGATGGTGGAACCGACCGTGATGCGCAACCTGTCGTTGAACAGGGATTTGCTGATGGCAATATTCATGTCGTTGGTCTTGCCGGACGCATGCAGGGTTTGTCCGCTGCTGATATCGACATCTATGACCTTTCCCATTTTGGAATTGGCCATGGCAGCATTGAGACGGCTGTTAATGATGCTGGACAAGGCATATCCATCTCGTTGTGCCGCCACATTGCTTTCGCCCATGTACATGCCGGTAGCCAGCAACACGGCCGCTATACCTTCGCGGGTGTCCTCGTCCATCGAGGTGAGTTCGCGTGTTATGGTTTCGTCATCCGGAGCTTCGAGGAAGAATCCGATGGCGTTAAGACCTATCGAATCGAGCACACTATTCACCCGCACGCCCGTGTTGAAGACCACACGACGGGTCTCTTCACCCTCCGATTGCACATCCGCTTTCACCTGCTGCGAAGCAGAGACGTTCAGCATCGTTTGCCCCAATGGGCCATTGAAGGTCACATGGCTTCCCGAATCCACTTGGAAAGGCATGATGGGATATAAGTTGGGCGAATAACGCACCACCCCGTCGTTCACAAATATCTCCCCGCCCAAATTAAGTTCCCCCTCGGCGGTGTTATACTTCACGTTGACGGTACCTTGCGGTTTAACTTGCGCAACATTCTTCTTGTCTATCGGATAGGTGAGGTCTGTGGTGGGCAGAATCGTGATGTCCAAATCGGCAAGGATAGTATCGAGCGGTCCGGAGACCTTCCCGCGAAGGTCGGCTGCCAAGTCGCCATAGACAGGTAAAACGCCGTCCGGCTCCAGTGTCAACGGGGTGAAATCATCGGCAGCCAGATCTATATCAATACGCATCGTGTTGAGGTTGAATCCGCCGTTGACAGCCACGTATGAGCTGTCGGCACAATAGAAACGCAGATCGTTGAATTCAAAATTGTTATGCTTCATCAGGATGGGCGTCTCACTCATGTTCAACAGCACCTCGTAGGGTCTGTAATAGACCGTCACGTACTGCGGCAACACTTCGGCGGAGAGGTCCAATTGTGCGGGCAGACCGTCCGCGGTGGCATTGATCCGAGCGATGCCGTCCAAATCGAGGTCCTCCCTCTGCAGGATGCTGTTCACCAGCTCAAGCGGGATGTCGTCCAACCGAACATTGGCCCGGATGGCATGGTCATATTGCTCCGACGGCGTAATCCAGATGTCTGCCGTTCGGTTTTCGAGATTCTTGTCATCGAAAATGAGGCTGTCCAAGGCGATGTGCCCCGTGCCGTTCAGCTCGCGCCCGTTCCGTTCCAAGTCAAGTTGCAGTGCGGCATCGGTGCAGAGGTCACTCACACTCATCACGCCATCGGTAATGCTGGTGTTGGCCGTGAGCGAAGCGATGGTCTTGCCTTCCGTCATGTTGACGTGCATCGCGGCAGTAGCAGGGGGTAAGCGCAATCCTGCGCTGTCGTCTGAATGGTCAATGTACGGGATGGAAGCATCCAATGCCAGGTCTGTTTGGAGAGAATCGGACTTCAACACTAACTTCACCTCATTGATATCCAACCCTTTCTTCTCGATAATAGCCTGGATGGGACTGCCTCCCGTCAACTGTATGTCGGCCTGTAAGTTGGGTATTAGCCGTCGTAGCGTGTCCAACATCGTCAGATCTTGCAACGAGGTGATGGACTGCACAAAGGTTGTATCTTTAACGACCCCCAGCATGGGTTGTATGTCGTCCATCAACCGGAACAGATGCATCGGGGTTTGTGCGTCAATGGTAAGTCCCTGAGTGACCAGATACAACGTTGTGGCGGTATCCGTGGTGAAGTCAAGGTTCAAGGAGTCGATATCGAAATCCTCGCCCGACACGTGTGCCACCACGTTCTTCATTTGCGTATGATAGTCCACGTTCATCCGCTCCGGTGTCAGGAAGTCCGAAACGCTGAACTGATGTTCCGTTTCGGCCTTCAGCCGCATGTCATCGTCCAGCATCGCAATCGGTGTACGCAAGATTCCGGACACGGTTTTGTTGGCCAGTTCGGCGTCAAGGGTCAGACCGGAAACATTAAATTGGTCATAGATGCCATCGGTCAGGTTCATGGTTAGCTTGCACTTCATCGCCGGGGAACGAGGGTCTATCCCCTTTCCCTGCGCGTGTATATCGCCTGCCAATTCCACGTGGTGACTGCCTGAGAGGAATGGGCTCACATCCACTTGCTCGACATTCACCAGCATGTCATAGACTTCATCGTCAATGTCATAGAATCCTTCCAGGCGAGCCACGCTCCCGCGATAATCGGCACGGCCCGCCAAATCAACCCGCATGGTTTCCAGATTCAACAACACGGATTTCAGGTCCGCTTTCGCCCCGAACGCATCGGCACGGGCGTGCAGTCCGTTCGATGTGATCAAATCGGTGTTCAGATCCACCATCGCATCTCCATAGATTGTGTCGATCGGCAGGTGCAGTGACCCGAACATAAGCGAAAAATCTCCGACATTCAAACGGCGTGCGTCGTAAAGATTGCCCCCCACATCCGCCAACACATTCGTATTCAGGGTACCGGCTCGTATATCCAGTCCCATCGGGTTGAGGACGAACCGCACATTGCGCAACTCCCCATCCGCCACATCGAAAGCCATCGGAGTGGAGGTGGTGTCCTCTTCTTCCGCGTCATCCGTGTCGCGCAGCTCAATACCCACATACGCATCCGACAACTTCAGACCGTGCAGTGGATACTCTCCTTTTGCGATGTTAAGTTCCGGGCTCCTTACATCCAGATGCCTCACGATAGCGTCGATACCCACCGCGGCTATCAGCGTGTCGGAATGGACGGTCGCCTGATCCAGCAACAGCTGGTCCACCGCGATGTTACGGGCGGTAAAATCCGTATTCGACACGCCGCTCTCAGGTTTCTTCATATTGCCTTGCAGACGCAAAGCATGCACGTATATCAGCGTGTCTTTGCCGCGATGGCCTACATAAAGACTGTCTATTTCGATATGTAGCGGCAAGTCTTCAGTGCCCTTGTAGGCGCGGTAGAGGATCATCGGAGAATGATGGAAAGGAGAGAGGTAGAGTCGTCCCAGATCCACATCCAAGTCGGTCCGCGCATTGACCACCTTCACGCATTTTTGCAGGACAGCCGTACGGGCCCCGGGCGTCACCAGAATAACCGTTACAGTAATCAACAGTAACAGTACGATTCCCAGGATGACACCTAAAACGACACAGGGAATTTTCCAGATCAGACTCTTTTTACTCACGCCTTATTCTTCTCCTTTTTTGTTTAATTCAGTAAACGAGAAGCTTTAGGGTTTACTTATCGTTTATTTCAAATCAGTTTTTTTCATCATGAGCACTCATATTCTTGATGAACAGATCGACAAGACGCTTCGTGATGAAGGTGTTCCTTACGGCATGGCGAACCTTGTCGGCAAGGGCATGGCTGTTTTCGGATTGGGTGGCCATCTCGGCTTCCGCCACCTGCTGCTCACGCTGGTCGATCTTGGCACGCAATTTCGCTGAAGCGTGATTATAGAGGAAATTATAGCATGGCACAGACGCCTTCATGATATAGGGCGTGAGGAAGGTCGTCACCACACTGGATGCCACGATAATAGGATAGATAGCAGGATGGAGAACGCCCAAGCTGGTGCCCAAGGAGGCGATGATGAACGAGAACTCACCTATCTGCACAAAGGAGAAGCTGGTCAGCATCGAGTCGCGCATCGTCTCGCCACCCCACCAGCAACCCAAGGTGCCGAAAAGAATCATTCCGACGATAATCACTAAGCAGACCAACAGGATACTGGACCAATACTCCGCCAATGAGGTGGGGTTGATCAGCATGCCGACAGAGACGAAGAAGATAGCGGCAAAGACATTCTTAAGCGGTGTCATCAGCTTTTCGATACGATGCGACTCAACGGTCTCGGCAAGGATAGAACCCATGACAAAAGCGCCGAGAGCGCTGCTGAACCCTGCTTCTTCTGCTGTCAGCACCATGCCTAAGCACAGACCCAAGGCGAGAATGATGAGTGTTTCGTCATTCAGATAGGATTTCACCCAGCGCAACAGCGTCGGGATGATCAGTATTCCGCAGATGAACCACGCCGCGAGCGTGATGGCCAGGACGCCCACCTTATTGAGCAGTTCGGCACCCTCGAATTGATGCTTGATGGCTATACTGGAGAGCAAGACCATCAGCACCACCGCCACCACATCCTCCACGATGAGGATGCTGGTCGCGCCCTTGACGAAACGCTCCTTGCTCAAGCCTGCTTCATCAATAGCCTTCATCACAATAGTGGTGCTCGACATGCAGAGCATGCCCGCCAGAAACAGGGAGTTGATCAAATCCAAATCGGCACTCTTCCCCACACCATAACCCAAGACCATCATGCCCAAGATAATCGTCAGCGCACCGATTGCCGCCACTTTGCCGCTGCTGATGAGGTTCTTGAGGCGGAACTCCAGACCGATGCAGAACAACACGAACAGCACGCCAATGTCGCCCCATGACTTCACGTTTTCAGCATCCACAAGCGTTTCTCCGAATAGATACGGGCCGACCAACACGCCGGCAACGATATAACCCAGCACTACAGGCTGCTTCAACAACTTAAACAAAAGACTGACCACACCAGCTGTGATCATCAAAATGTATAAATCATGTACCATACTGAAAAAAATTATTGTTTTTTATTCTTTTTATTCTTGTTTAATATGCAATATACCTTATAAGATGTGGCAAATATACATTTTTTCCGTAAACTACAAAGATATAATTCCGTTTTTTTTATCCTTGTTGTTTAGGTTTTTCTTGGACATAATATGCCCTGACAAGATCTCTGATAACACTACACTCTCCTGATGAAAAAATGCACAGAGATCCCTCGCTATTTCTACATTCACATGATTATCCGCACATCTCGGAGATATGTTCCTGATGCTTGGCTATAGCATCGTTCAACCCCACGTATATTTTCGTTCAGCCCCGTTATTATGGCAAAGGGGTTAATGGGTAAATGATGTTGACGATAAAGATGTTCGCGGCCAGGATGATAAGGTTCATCAGCAAACCTATACGCATAAAGTCGCTAAAACGGTAGCCTCCCGGGGCAGAGACAAGCATGTGCGTGGGCGAGCCAATCGGTGTGGCGAAACTGCTGCTGACGCTGATCATCAGAGCGATGAGGAACGGGTATGGTTCATAGCCTAACTGCACCGCTGCCTCATACATGATGGGGAAGAACATGGCGCCTGCCGCCGTATTGGAAATAAACTCGGTGATGAATGTTGCCACGAAACAAATGGCCGTCATCACAACAATAGGGTTCGAGCCGCACACATCGAGGATGCCGTAGGCCAGCCGTTCGGCGATACCTGTTTTCTGGATAGCAGTGCCCAAGACAACTGATCCGGCAAACACCATTAGTATGCTCCAGTTGATGGCTTTCATAGCTTGGTCAGCGTTGCAACAGCGAAACAACAGCATCGCAATAGCCGCTAAAAAAGCACATTGCAGCAGCGGTAAGACTTTGAGCGCCGACAGCACAACCATTGCAATCATGATTATGGTGGATACGAGCGTTTTCGGACCGATGTTCGGCACCTGCTCTGAATCGAAGAATTGCAGTTGCGAAGACAACCGGTCGGTATCAATGTTCAGTTCTGGCGGGCATTCGAAAAGGAGGGTGTCACCAGCTTTCAGCAACACCCCGCGGGGTGACTCTTCCACGCGTTCGCCCCGGCGTGCTACAGCTACCAACGTCATGTTGTTGTCCTTTTCGAAAGAGGAATGGCCGATGGTCGTGTTGATGAGTTTGCTGCCAAAGGTGACATAGGCTGTGCGGAGCTGGCGATCCTGATCGACTTCATTCATCTTAAATACATGATGGTCGGCATTCACAAAGCCATGGCTTTTCTTCAGATCGAGAATTTCATCAATCTGACCGGCAAACACCAATCGGTCACCTCCCATAATCAATTCATTATCAGAAACATGTGAAACAACCTCGTCGAAATGGATCACTTCGATGAGTCTGCCACCGCGAACCTCCGTGATTCCGGCCTCGGCAACAGTCTTTCCGATATAGGGGTTGTCTGACGGCACTAAAAGTTCGACGGTATATTCCGAGGTGTCCTCGAAAGCCGCTTCTGGGGCCTTGCGGTCGGGCAACAGACGGCGCACAGAGCGACCACCGTCGTGTTACTCAGAAACGAGCTGAGGGCGGCCACCGGCAGCATTAAACGCGCCACGGCACCCGAATAGGACTTGGGCTGACCCAGCAGGTGCTTGACTATCCATTGCAGCACCCCCGTATGTGTCAGTCCCGCCACCACAACGAACAACACGCCGACCACCACAACGGATGTACTGCTAAAGCCCGAAAATGCCTCTTTGGCATCCAACACGCCGGTCACAAACAAGATGGCAATGGCACCCAAAAAGACCAAGTCAGAGCGCAACTTCGTGAACAGCAGCACGCTGAACATGGCCATTACCGTCGCAATGGTTATCCATGCATGCAAATTAAAGCCCAAAAAGACAAAGGGATCTGCGCCCATTTTTATGCTTTCTGCTCAGACAATTTAATTTATACGTCTCAAAACGATGCGGAAGCCTAAAGTGGCGTTGCGGCCGTTGTGTTCAATCTCGCGGCCGTGGTAGGCAGACGTGCAAGTGGAGGGCTCGCTGTCATAGCAGCCGCCGCAGCCTGCAATACGTTCGCCTGACACGGGACCGGCATAGTCGGTGCCCTGGTTGGCAGGGATGTCATCCAGATCGGCATACCAGTCGTTGCAGTATTCCCAGACGTTACCGCTTAAGTCGTAGATACCGAGCTCGTTGGGCTGCTTAGAGGCCACGAAGTGGGAGGCATGCTCGGCGTTGTTGGAATACCAGGCCACATCGCCTATTGTGTTTGAACCAGCGTAGATGTAGCCATGCGACTTACGTCCGCCGTTGGCGGCATAATGCCATTCGGCCTCGGTAGCAAGGGCAAACTGCATCCCGGCGGGCAACTGGTCGGCGCAAATCGTGTTCAACTTGTCGAGGAAACCGCCGACCTTGGTGATGTCCTCATAGTTAATCATCGTAACGGGATAGAGACCTTCGCTCTCTGTTTGGCCTTGCGGTATCGAGCCCATGACGGTTTCCCAGATGTAGTTCATCGTTTCGGTTTGGCACATATAGAAATCGGAAAGCGTTCCGCTGACGGTTTTCTGCTCCCCTTCGCGCTCGTAAACGAGCTCGTAGTTGCCGCCCTTCACTTCAACCATCGGGAGGTAGTAGCCGACTGTACCGTTGCTCACAGCGATGGAAAGGAGGTTGTCGGGCCGAGTAGGTTCCACGAGTTTTTCCTCGTTGAAGTCATCCACGAGGACAAGTCGCAAGCCGCGGTTTATATAGGACTGGTGCATTCCCAGCCATGTGTGGTAGGCGGTTTCGAGACCTGTCTGCTTGGTGCCATAACTGCCGCCGCGGTTGACACGGTAGTTGTTTTCGGCTTTGCAGACGTAGTTGAAACCTTGGTTGAGCGTGAGTTTGTCGAAGTAGAGGAAGTTGTCACGGGTCCATTCCCAGACGTTGCCGGTCATGTCGTAGAGGCCGAGCTCATTGGGTTGCTTCAGGCTGACGGGATGAGTTGTACCATCTGAGTTGTTGGCATACCAGGCCACTTCATCTAATGTGTTGGATCCGGAATATATGTAGCCCCTCGACTCTTGTCCCCCGCGGGCTGCATACTCCCACTGGGCTTCGGTAGGCAGCGCGAAACGCTTGCCAGCTGGCAGCTGGTCGGCGCATAGCGTGTTCAGCCTGTCGATGAAGCCACCTTTCTTGACGATGTCGTAGTAGTTCACATTGCTGACAGGGTATGAGTCGCCATTGTTTGACTGTCCTGTGGGCCTCCATCCCATAACAGCATCCCAAAGCTTGTTGGTCACCTCGACGGGACAGATGTAAAAGTCGGAGAGCGTTCCTGTGACGCTCACCACTTGGTTTTCGTACATATACTCCATCGAGTACTCCCCACCTTTCACTTTTTTCATAATAAAGTCAGAGGAATTATTCACCTTGAAGGTGATCGTCTCTGCGCCCCACTGGTTATTGTTTGAATTGTCCTTCTTGCAGCCGGTGAAAGTAGCGGCGCTTAAGATGATGGTAGCGACAATCGCCCATAACGTCATTCTTTTCATTGTTCTTTTGTTTTTAGTTAAATGCAATACTTAGTCCAGAAACAAGTTCTGTCCCAATCCGGAATCTCTCTCGGATTCCTTATCCGTATTTTGATGGTCACGTATTAATTCTCTAAAATGGTAGAGATAAGATTAATCGCGTCTGTATAATTTCGGAAGTGCCTGAGGGTCAGGGAGGCCAGCTGCCATGGAAGCCATGAACTTTTCGAAGGCCTCCTTGTCGAATTCCTCTTTGGAACAGGCAATGATAAATTCGGTACCATTCAGTTTCGTGAACCACCCGGTCTCATGGAAACCGTTTCTCAGATAAAAACCACGTCTGCGTTCCCGCTGTTCGGTGTTATCGCTTTCTTCAAAAGGACTCTCGTATGAAAACCAGAATTGCGTATCTCCATAGTGCTCCACGATGGCTCTGAATGCCTTGCCCCCAATACCCGTTGAACGCAAGTCCGGACGTGTTGCGAAATAAACCCCATAGACGCCGGCCTCACCCCTGATTCCAAAGAAAAAACCGGAAAATTCATCCGGAGACTCTTCACGATAAACGCCGAGAAGATCACAAGGAATCTGATCCATGAACGCGAGTACAGCATCCATGCTCATAGGGCGCTCATTCACGGGGAATGCTTCCTCATACAATTTCTTGAGCGCGGGAATATCCGGATGATTGGCTGTTAATTTTTTAAGAATCATATTTTCCACCTTTTTTAATGATTTATTTTACTTGTAATGAACTAACTATTCTCTTCGTAAGCAACTCTATTTTCTATAGTTACGCTAATGTTATTTCGGGATGTTGCACCGACAGCGGCATGCCCTTCTGCGAGAGGTAGAACATGTAAAGGACAACGGGCTTAGTACCGCGGTTTTCACCATGGTGGACGGTATTCACCATCTCCACTACAACCTCACCCTCATGCACCACCTTTTCCGTTCCGTCCTCACTGATGATGGTCAGCTCGCCCTGCACCAGTACGCCGTGGTTCATCACAGGATGATGGTGCCAGGCCAATTTTTGACCGGCGGGAATCTCGTACTTAATTGCTACCAGTTCGGGACGCCCCTGCAGGTAGTCGGGTAGTTCCTCGCCGTCCCAGCTCCGGCTGCTGCGAATCAGTTCGGTGCTCTGCACCGTCGCGACGGGTTTGTCTTCTTGTATATTCATATCAATCATTCATAATTCATCATTCATAATTCATAATTCATAATTCATAATTCATAATTCATCATTCATAATTGCACTAGAATCCCGCAAACGGCATAAACAGCGGCGGGAGCAACAACAGAAATCCCAATACAATGAGCACCAACAAGAACTTCCAGATGAAACGGAACCAAGTAGAATACGGGATACGAGCCACGCCAAGCACGCCGATGAGCACGCCGGAGGTGGGGGTGATCATGTTGGTGAAGCCGTCGCCAAACTGGAAGGCTAGGACGGTGAGCTGGCGCGGAATCTCCATCAAGTCCGACCATTCCGCCATCATCGGGATGGTGAGCGCGGCCTTGGCGGAGCCCGACGGGATAATCAGGTTCAGCAAGTTCTGCATCACGTACATGGTGGCGGTGCTGCCGATGCGACCGGCATTCTGCATGCCCTGCGCCACCGCGTAGAGAATCGTGTCGATGATGTGGCCCTCTTCCAAAACAATGATGATGCCGCCCGCCAGACCGACGACGAGCGCGGCCACCAAGATATCCTTGCAACCCTCCAAAAAACTGCGGAATATCTTGTCGAACTTCATCCCGAACGCGAACCCGGCGGCGATGCCCATTGCGAAGAAGAGTCCGGCGATTTCCATTACGTACCAGTCGTAGCCCAACACGCCCGTCACGAGAATCAGAATCGTGAAGAGCAGCAGCGTAAGGATCAGATGGTGAACGGATTTCCGCGTGGCGAAGAAACCGATGAGAATGAACAGCCCCGCCCAAATCGGGAAGAGCATAATGTGACTGCTACCCAAGCCCACGGTGATGTCTGTGTAAGGCATGGTGATGGCGCAGTATAGTAAAACCGCTGAAATACAGCCATATACAATCCACGCTCCGATGCCGGACTTCACCATCTCCTGATGGGATTCGGAAACGGTGGTCTTCTCGCGCCAGTAGCTGTCAATGGAATAGGTGAGCGATTTTTCGGGATTTTTCTTGATGTAGTTGGCGTAAATCAAGGTGAAGATAATGGCGATAACGGTCAGGATAATCCAGCAAATCAGCCGGTAGCCGATGCCCGAGAAGGTGGGCAATCCGGAAAGCCCTTGTGCAATGCCGATGGTGAAGGGGTTGAGCATCGCGCCCGCAAAGCCCACGTGCGCGGCCACGTAGCACATCAGCACGCCCGTGATGGAGTCGTAACCCATGGAGACCGCCAACGGCACGAAGACCACGATGAAGGCGATGGTCTCCTCGCTCATCCCGAACACAGACCCGAACAAGCTGAACATCAGCATGATGGCAACAATCAACAAATTGTTGACCCCCACCTTTCGGAAGAGGGCGTGCTGCTGCATCCGCTGCGTCTTGTCGAGGAAGAGCCAGATGCCGCGGTTGATGGCGTCGGTTTCGTTCATCACCCAGAAGGCACCACCGATCATCAGGATGAAGACGATAATGCCGGAGGTGCGCTCGAATCCCTTGAAGAAGGCGGTGAACACCTGCCAGGTCTGCGGTGCGGGATCGACACGGTGATAGGAATCGGCCACCACCACGTTGCGTTCGTGCCCATCGACCGTAACCGTCTGACGGTCAAACTCTCCGCCCGGCACAATCCACGTCAGGACGGCGCACACCGCGATGATGGAGAAGACGATGGTGAAGGTATGGGGGATGTTGAATTTGGTACGCATCAGTTGGTTTAAGGGTTAAGGGTTAGGGTTTAAGGTTTAGGGTAAACGCAGAGGCGTATCGCATACGCCCTATTTCAAATGAATCAATGCGGCAGCACCGAGCACGGCAGCATCATTAGCCTGTAGTTCAGAGAGTTGGATGGAGATGCGGTCTTTGTAGATATAAAGCAGGTTCTCCGCAAAATAGCGGCGCAGCGGTTGCAGGAGGGCTTCGCCGGCGCGGGTGGGACCGCCCATGAGGAAGAAGGCTTCCGGAGAGCAGAACGAGGCGGCGTTGGCCATGCCGATGGCGAGCCAGTAGGCCGTGGTATCGTAGGCTTTCCGTGCCAGCGGGTCGCCAGCCACGGCCATCTCGCCCACATCCTTGCAGGTGAGCTCCGCGCCCTTGAACGTGTCCGGAAATTCGCCTTTGGCAGCTTCCTCGCGGTAGGTCTGGCAGATACCGCGCGCGGAGGCGTACATCTCCAAGCATCCCTTGCGTCCGCAGCTGCAGAGTCTGTCGCTCAGCGGGTTAACAATAGCGTGCCCCAACTCGCCGGCCATGCAACCATGTCCGTGAACGAGGCGGCCATCCACGAAAATGCCGCTGCCCACGCCTGTACCAAGGGTGATGGTCACGAAATGCTGCATCAGCTTCGCGCCGCCATAAATGTGCTCGCCCAAAGCGGCGGCATCCGCGTCGTTGGATAGCGTAACCGGCAGATGTAGAGCATTTTGCAGCATCTCACACAGTGGGATTTCCTGCTTCATACGCAAATTGGCGGTGTTCGCCCCGATGCAGCCCGTGTCGAAATGGGCGTTGGGGGCCCCGATACCGACACCAGCGACCTCCCCCACCCCGTTTTCCGACATCAGGGCTCGGATTGCCTCCGCCATATCGCGGACGTAAAAGTCGGGATTGTCGTATTCCTGGGTCTTCAACCCTTTGCGTTGCAACACTTTGCCGTCCGGGTTCACCAACCCGATGTCCGTGTTCGTGCCGCCTATGTCAATGCCGATGGCCAGTTGGTTCATTATCTTTGATTTTGGTGAATAACAGCGTGCAAAGATACATTTTTTAGGGTTACGCGGTTACACTGTTACGCGATTACTTGGTAACAAGGTTA
>Ga0265299_10001413_pt1 | contig 27355 bp, 21 predicted proteins | sample AusTroGonzalo_MG_4_FD_193485 | JGI IMG/M metagenome (GOLD analysis project Ga0265299, IMG submission 193485) | Bovine rumen microbial communities from tropical cattle in Woodstock, Queensland, Australia - Gonzalo_02 | ecosystem: Host-associated > Mammals > Digestive system > Stomach > Rumen ... | reverse complement strand
GTTGACCGCAGCCCTTCGTTTTGGTTTTGCAAGCCGCCGATGAAGGTCGGCTTGCACCTGTCATGCCTTAGTCCTGAGTTGGAGCGGCAACGCCGACGCAGACCTTGAAGAACGCCTTGCCGTTCTCGCCATCGAGGGTCGGCCTGGCGAGTTCCTGCGTCGTGCCATCGCCCAGCGTCGCAGTACCAGGCGTGTAGCTGGCGGCATTGACTTCCGTCGCACCCGAGATCCAGTAGTAGAGACCGGCCTTGGTGGGAACTTCGGCGGCGGTCGCACCCGTCGTATCGACAGCCGCTTCTGCGACCGACTCGAGCATGTCCGTAAGGGGCGTCTCTTCCGCACCGTCGACCGGCAGGACAACGGCAGGATTCAGCTCGGCCTTTGCCACCCAAGCGTCATTGACCTTTTCGGCTGTCTTGGTGAAGTAGCTGTTCCATGTCGTCTGATCGACGCTAGTGGCATCGGCAGTCTTCTGGACGTCCATTGCCGCTGCAGCGGCCTGCGCATCGTCAGCCTGCTCCTCAGGAGTCTTCGTGGTGTCAACCGCGATTGGCGCACCAGCGTCGCTCGTAGGATCGAGAAAGGTTGGGGAGAGACCCCGCGAGAGGGATAAAACAAAAGGCTGCGGTTGACCGCAGCCCTTCGTTTTGGTTTTGCAAGCCGCCGATGAAGGTCGGCTTGCACCTGTCATGCCTTAGTCCTGAGTTGGAGCGGCAACGCCGACGCAGACCTTGAAGAACGCCTTGCCGTTCTCACCCGTGAGGGTCGGCCTGGTGAGCGACAGGGTCCCGCCATTGCCAAGCACCGCAGTACCAGGCGTGTAGCTGGCGGCACCAACTTCCGTAGCGCCTTCGATCCAGTAGTAGAGACCAGCCTTGGTGGGCACGGATGCCTTCGTCTCACCAGTCGCGTCGACAGCAGTCGCCGCGACAGATTCGAGCATGTCTGTAAGGGGCGTCTCCTCCGCGCCGTCGACAGGCAGGACAACCGCTGGATTCAGCTCGGCCTTCGCCACCCAGACATCATTGACCTTTTCGGCTGTCTTGGTGAAGTAGCCGTTCCATGTCGCCTGATCGACGCTTGTGGCATCGGCAGTCTTCTGGACGTCCATTGCCGCTGCAGCGGCCTGCGCATCGGCAGCCTGCTGCTCAGGAGTCTTCGTGGTGTCAACCGCGATTGGCGCACCCGCGTCGCTCGTAGGATCGATACCCGACGGCGGGACGTAGTCGACGACCGTGTACTTGCCCTGTGCATCAGCCGTTGTGGTCGGAACCTTGCCGCTGGCGCAATATGCCGCCGGAACCTGACGGTCAAACGTTCCGCCGGAGACGGCGATGGAACCGGTCGAGCCTTCCTCTACGTCCAGAGTGCCGACGAAGTCGCCGCCATTGAGCGCAATGGTACCAGTGGCATTGTCTGCAACAATGGCAACATACTGACCGCTGTAAGAGCCACCATTGACGGTGATCGAACCGGTTCCGCTGGTCGCTCCATTGCCCATCAGCTGGAAGCACTCGGCAGCGTTAGAGTCGGCGTTGTCCGGATCGTAGGCGCCGATGCCGCTGAAGGTCGAGTCGAAGACCGTGACGTTGGCATTGAGAACGCCGATGCCGTTCTGGAAGTACGCACCGTTGGTGTTCCTCGGGGTCGGAGCGTCGCCGACGACCGTGCAGTTCGTGACCACGACCGTGCCGCCGTTGAAGTTGAAGGCGGTGCGATTGAAGTTCGTGACCGTGACGTTGTCGAGCACGAGGGTGCCAGTGTAGCCTTGGCCAGCCCAGATCGGATAGGTGAACTTGCTGACGTAGGCCGATCCGCCGAAGTCAGCAAGCGTGACGTTCTTTATCGTGACGTTCTTGCTGCCAGTGATGAAGAGGTCATGGCAGCCGTCAGCCATCTCGTGCGTGAAGTAGTTGGCCAACCCATAGATAGTGTGTCCATTACCATCAAGCGTGATTGCCTTGTTGATGACAATCTCAGAATCACCCTGAGCGCAGTTGACGCCATACTTTTCGCCGAACTCGACGGAAGGCATAGATGCATCCGCAAGGAGCTTGACCGTCAGTCCGTCCTCGGCTGCCGCAATAGCATCAGCAAGCGACGTGTGGACGCTCAACTGCTGAACACCGCTGTAGACCGCCGCGACAGGTTCAAGCGTCTTCGTATAGATGCCCGTCTGCTCGTTATAGGTGAACATCGGGAGATACGCAGCATAGGACGCAGGATCACCAGAGAAGAACTCTACCGTAGTGCCGAGCGGACCGGCGTTGGCAGCAGCCAAGGCGTCGTTTGCACTGCCCAGTCCATACAGTGTACGCGTATCGCTGATCGTGACCGCCATAAACGCAGCCTCAACGCGATACTTCGTCGCAGTGACTTCAACCGCATCGATTTCAATCGGCTCCTCAGTCTGCGTCGTGACAAACTGTCCTTCGGCATCGGCTATCTCGCCATGCGTGAACTCGCCGGCATAGAAGTAAACCATCTTTGCTACGGACGGCAGCGTGACACCGGCGATTTCATTTGCTAGCAGGACAATCTTTTGGCCATTCGCCGCGGCATCAAACGCCGCCTGGAGCGAGGTGTAGGTCGAACCGCCATCGATCTTCGCCACATACGCCGCAGTGGTGACACCAGAGGCATCGACCGTGTAGCCGTCTGCTGCGGTGAATTCAATCGTGCCGTTAGTGACCTCATGCGTCGTGGACGTGTAAGTCAGGACGATAGCAGCGCCATCAGCGACGGTGATCTGACCGTTGACAATCTCAACTGGCTCGCCATTCGCCGTAACCGAGGGCGTCGTGTTCGCCACAGTCGGAATGTCGATGGTCACCGTGGAAGGCGGAGCAACAACATAGAGACCAGGACCTTCGGAACCGTCGGACAGGAACTCGAGTTCTAGCTCCTTTGAGCCGTTAACCTCAATGTTTGCGATACCATTAATCACAGTTTCCGCAGTCGTTCTGAGGACGATATCGCCAGGATTAGGAGTTGCCGCCAAGACAATATTGCTGATTGAAGTGAAGGTGGAGTCAAATGTATCAAGCGCAGTTGCCAAAACACCCGTAAAGTTGTCAAGCGTCTCGACTTTGCATGAATAATCTTCAAATGTAAGCAATCCGGTGCCAATCACTCTCCTGAAAGTTGTGGTCTTCCCAGAATAGCCATTATCCAATTTGAGCGAACCTGTCACCTTAAGGGTCGGAAGGATTTTGACATCGGTGTTGGACGTAATCGCATGACCACCTTGGATGTTTCCGGTAACCTCTACTGTGGAACCTTCGTTGCCCAAGGCATTTATATCAAACTTCGGTCCCTTGCTTCCAGCTGCCACCACTTCCGACCAATCGGCAACAAATGTGCCGGTCCAGTTCGTGGCATCGAATGTCGGAGCCGTTGTTGGCTTGTTGGCAGCGATAATCTTGCCGCTGCCGACAATGCCACCTTCCAGTCCCGTAAACGTGCTGGCGGCAGAGGCAAGCGAAACATCACCATCAACAAAGATGCCATTCACCGCTGTCCATGTTCCTGCGCCGACCTCTGCGCCAACTCCAACAACAATTGTCTTTGCTGTGAACTCGCGATCAGTTGAGCCAAAAACAACTCGTACATTGATATTCTCAGCATCTGTCCACGCTATACCGCCCGCAAAATCGGAGCAGTCCGCCGGGAAGGTTATGAATTTGTTTTCGTTGCCTACCGCTCCGATCGTCAACGTTCCGGTCCCAGACAGCTCGGGAAGCGCCCAAGTGCCGGCTTTGTTATAGGTACCGTTGATGGTGAGACCGCCTGCACCGATTTCCATCCCGCCGATGGCATGGCTACCAGAATATGAAGTATTATACAAGACAGTCGTCACATTGTTGAAGCAAACCTTGGAATTTGCATTGCCAACATCGGTAAGCCACCACACAGATCCGATTGTGCGCCCCTTTATTTCATACGTACCAGTCCACGCCGTCGGATCCCTAAACGCCGCCTTGACTTTATCTTTTACATCAACCGTGTCACCGATAAAGCGACCACTTCCGGTTAGAACGAAATTGTCACCATATGTCTGGGTGTTCGAGCCAACAGATACGACAGCCCCATCGCCAATCGTCAATGCGTCGTTGTAGGTAACGGCGTAAGTCAAAATTGACGCACCCGTTCCCAGCGTGACAGCACCGTTAAACGTCGGTGCCGATCCACTGCCGACAATGCTGGTCATCGTTGCATTTTCAAGGTTGACAGCGCCGTTGAACGTTACAGGCGTCTGCAGGTGCAAGCGACCCTTAGTGCTAGAAACTGTGCCGTTGAAGACAATTGGACCATTCTGCAGGAAGCAGTCGTGCGTGGTGGCACTGTCGCCAGCGAACACCATCTGGCATCCAACAGTCAAAGTCGTGCCGTTCCCCTTGAGTCCGCAACGTTCAAGCGTCATCTTTCCTGTGCCGGAGATGCTTCCGCCGCACACATTGATGAAGGGATAATAGGAATAGTTGACGTTGTTCTCGGAGAACGTCACATTGGCGTTGACAACCATCGCACCGACATTGACGCTTCCGTTGCCTTCGGCGAAGCGAATTCTGCCAGCGTTGGGGAATGTGACGGTCGTGTATTGTCCAGGCACAAGACCAGTAGACCAGTTGCTAGCAGTTGCCCAGAAGTCATCTTCATCGCCGATCCACGTAGAGGACGTGTTATCGACGATTGCATAAACACCGTTGTTTTCTGTCACTTCATAGCCGTTGCCTGCAGCTGCGGAGACCGTGCCGCTGTAGGTGTGTCCTGTTGTCACGAAGGAGACACCTGTAGGAAGCAAGACGTTTTCATCGGAGTCGGCCTCAAGGACAACTGTGTCATTAGCCTCGGCGGCGGCAATCGCCTTGGCAATGGTGTTGTACTCGGTCTTCACCTCATCCTTAGTGATAGACGCGACTGCCGTTCCACCAACTACGGTGTAGATCGTAGCATCTTCAACCGTTTCGGAATTGATGTCATACAAGTTTGTGTTGGCAACAGTGACGGTGCCAGAATAGGTTTTGCCGTTTGTGCTAAAGCTGACCCCCAGCGGTAGCGTCACACCTACAGAAACGTTATCAGCATCGAGATAGACGGTGTCGCCATCAACGGCAGCTTCGAATGCGGCCTGAAGCGATGCGTAGTTGATTGTGGCGTCGTTCTTAGTAATATACGCAACACGACGGCTGGAAACATACGTATCAAAGCCATTCTCACTGCTATAGCCAAGAACATCTACATCACGCTTTGTGACATTTACGGAAAACCCATTTGTCTTCACCGTCAGCGTCTTCGACGTATCTCCGCTAGAAAGAACATACGTTTGTTGCACATTATCAAGGAGCGTCACATAGTCATCGGTCGCTCCTTCAAGAGCCGCAACAGCTTCGGCGAAGGTCGAGTAGGCAAAATTGTCGACCGACGCGGCACCAGCGGTTGCCGCATAGGTCGTGACCGTGCCCTCAGTGACAGGAGTGGCGAGCACGAGGGTGGTGGTGTCTGCGGTAACGTTGAACGTAGGAGTCTCCATCGCAGTATCAAACGCAATCGTGCCAGCCGCAGCGAACTCATACGTCGCCGTCACACCCGCGTTCATCACCTTATAGGTGTTGCCCGCCACAAGCGTATCGGTGAACGTTGCAACGTTGTTTTCAACCGTCGCGAAGTTCAGACCGGTGACCTGGGCAACGCCTGCGCCAACCGAAGCCTTATCGGCCTGAGCGACCACGCCGCCAGTCGCCGTTGCCGCCTTGCCGGCGCCAGTCTCCATACCGATGATCGTACCGACATTAATATCGTTAGTCTGCGTAGTTGAATCTGTAACTGCCGCCGTCTTGGTCCATTCGACAATGCCCTCATTTCCACCACCGTAGATCGCAACATTGCCTTGCGAATAGCCAACCAAGCCACCTGCACCATTGGCGACATTTTCGACAGCTGCAGGGGTAAGGGTCAGCCTACCGAAGTTCCAGCAGTTCGTGAGCGCCGCAGATGAACCATTCACGAGACCGACGATGCCGCCGACCTTCGGATTGTCGAACAACGCGCAGACGATGTTGACATAGTTCGTGCAGTCCACGAAGGCACAACTGGTAGAATCAACCTTCACTACGAGGCCAGCGGTCGTGTGCTTGGTCGGCTTTGCCGTCGTACCAAGCGTACCAGTAGCCGCGCAACGCAGCAACGTCGTGCCCTTCATGTTGCCAACGAAAGCTGCATATCCGTGTTCCACTTCATCCGTATCCTTGAAGCCAGCCACATTGATCGTGAGATCCTTGATCGTTGCGTTGTCAGCGCGGTTGAAGAACCCGCGGTACTTTGGATTCGATGCGTTATCGAACGACAGGTTGCTGATGGTGTATCCAGCGCCGTCCAGCGTTCCGCCGTTAAGTCCGGAGTTAGCCGTGCCCTGCGTACCAATACCGCCCCAGTAGCCGAGGCTCGTGGCATCAATGTTAGCAACGAGCTTGTAGTTCTTCGACCTGAAAGCCTCAACGTTCGTGAACGCATCCTTGAGCGCCGTCAGGTCGTCAGCATTCGCGAGTTCGTACGGATTCGCGGCGGAACCGTCCTGGCCGGCAGTGGCGGTGCGGGGGAAGTAGTCGGCCGTGTAGGTCGTAACACCGTCGGAGAGGGATGCGACAGGAACGAGCGAACCAGCCGCCGTGAGACCCGAAAGGCCGTGGCCATTCAACGCAATGCTGAACGTATCGCCACGATTGGCAAGAACCTTGGTCGTGGTAGCATCGGCGTTGAGCGTGAATGTAGCCGTCGGATCATCCGCAAGAGCGGCGTCGAGCGTCGCGTACTTTTCACCACCATTGCCGATGCTGGCAACATAAGCTCCCGAGTAGAACGGATCGGTCGTACGGGCGACGAAGTCGTCGAGCTTGCCCGAGCCCTTGAAGCCGATGGACTGAATCGCGGCAGTTCCCGTAATGGGCTCGAAAGTGTTCTGCTCCTGATACGTGACAACAGCACCGTTTAGGCGAATCTGGAACGCATCATTGACCACCGATATCGTGAGACGTCCCCAATCGCCAGGATTGAGAGTCCTTGACGTCACATATTCAGTAGGATCGTCACCATCCTTCGGGCCAGCGAGGACAACGAGGTTGCTGCTGGAGTTCAGGTAGACGGCAATCTTCGTCTCTGTGTCAAGCGTCGGCGCGGAAGCGCTGGGGTTGAACTGCATGACCATGTCGAAATACGCCGCATCGCCAGCATTCGTGCGCCAGAGCGTCGCGTCGCCCGTGTCGAGCGAGAGGTACTTCAAGCCAAAACCTTCAAAGTCGTACGGCGCGGCGACACTCACACTCGGCCCATCATTGTCGTATGCGACAAGCTCGGACTCGTCCTGATTTTGTGTGCTTGGAACGAAGTCACTGAAACTCTCTTCAAATGACTGCGTGTCCGTCAACTTGGCGAAACCAGTCGAAACCGCGACTGCCGCCACCAATGCGATTAATAGACGTTTCATCTTTGCCTTATCCCTTGTTTTTGTTTCGCCGAAAGGCGAAGGCACAGCACCCCCTACCCATTCGGGTGACACTATGATATCAAAAAAACACGAGACTTGGCAAGAGGGAGCGTGAAAAAAAATTTGTCAGTCGAGGACGCCTTTTGACGGAGGCTCGGCATCATCCCACCATGACCCCTTTGCCGAAGATATGCGGGCGATGGGCTTGGTGGAGAGCTGCTTTCCCTTCGTGCCCGCGCCGCGTATCTCTACGCAGTCGCGGTCCTCGATCTTGCCAGTCTCAAGGTTCGTACGCTTGACCTGCTCCTTCGGAAGGAAGTGCTGCTGGTGTATCTTTTGCCCTTTCGCTGGCTTGTACTTTACGTACAGCGTGTCCGGGCACCCTTCCTGCAGATACAGAATCTTCGTCTTGCCCTTTGCAGGCGCGAGACGGTATTCCTTGTTCCTGATCAGTCCGCCGAACGTAAAGCGCTTTATGTAGCTGAAGCCATAGTGGCCTTCTTCATAGACTAGCGTGAAGTCGCGCGTGTCGCGCTCTTTCTCCTGGTTGTAGCGCAGCACCGTGAGAAGATCCTTGTCGACGAATATCTTATCGTCAGGCTGCAGCTTCTTGAAGCGCCCGTCCTTCCAGATGAAGATGAGCTCGTCAAGCGACGAGCACTTGAAAAGCTCGTCGCCGCCGCGAAGAGAGCTCCCGACATAGCCGTTTTCCTTGTCCCAGCGTATCGTAAGCTCGCTCGCAGTTATAGCCCTGACGTCCACCTGCTTGAAGGCGTTCTTCGCGATCTTCGTGCAGCGCGGATACTGCTTCGCGTACTGCTTAATAAGCCCCTTCAGGTACTTCACGACATACGCCTTCAGGTGCGCAAGGTTGTCCTTGACCTCGCCCTCCTCCTTGCGTATCGCCTCGATCTCCTCGCGGTTCTTGTCGATGTCGAACTGCGAAATGCGGCGGATCTGCAGCTTGAGGAGCCGCTCAATGTCGTCGTCAGAAATCGTCTTGCGCCTAAGCTCGCCCATGAACGGCACGAAGCCGGTGCGGACTGCGCTGCGCACGCCCTCCATCGTCTTTTCCTTCTCGATGCGCTTGTATATCCGCTCCTCGATGAAGATTCGGTCGAGAGTGCGAGCATGGAAGAGATCGTCCAGCTCTCCAAGGCGTATTTCCAGCTCCCTCTTTGAAAGCGCCGTGAGCCTGTCGACGTTTTTCTTCAGTATCTCCGTCACGCTCATCAGGCGCGGACGCCCTTCGTCCAGCACTATCGGCCTAGACGAAATGGACTTTTCGCAGTTCGTGAACGCATAGAGCGCCGTAATCGTCTTCTCCTGGCTCGCTCCGGCCTGGAGCTCCAGCTCGATGCGCACGGTGTTCGAGGTGAGGTCTGTGAGATGGCGCACCTGCACCTTCTTCTTCTTGATGGCGTCCTCTATCGATTCGGCGATGGAATCGGTCGTCTCGCCCCACGGCAGTTCCGTTATGACAAGCTTGTTCTTGTCGAGCGGCTCTATCGCCGCGCGCACCTTCACCTTTCCAAGTCCGTCCTGGTAGTCGCTCGCGTCCATTATGCCGCCGAGCTGGAAATCTGGGACGACCTGAAACGGCTTTTTCTGGAGAATCGCTATCTCCGCCTCGAGCAGTTCGATGAAGTTGTGCGGCAGGATGGCCGTGGAAAGCCCGACGGCGATGCCATCCGCGCCGAGCATCAGAAGAAGCGGAACCTTCGCCGGCAAATACACCGGCTCCTCGCGGCGTCCGTCGTAGTTGGGAACATACTCGGTCGTCTTCTTGTTGAAGACTTCCTTGCGCGCAAGCTCCGTAAGGCGGCACTCTATGTACCTCGTGGCCGCGTGCGGCATGCCGGTAAAGAGCGAGCCGTAGTTGCCCTGCCCGTCGATGAGATACCCCTTGCCCTTGCCCCAGAGCTTGTTCGCAAGAACGCACAGCGCGTCGCCGATGGACGAATCGCCGTGCGGATGGTACTGCATCGCATGGCCGACGATGTTCGCGACCTTGGTGTAGCGGCCGTCGTCCTTCTCCCACAGGGAGTGCATGATGCGGCGCTGCACGGGCTTCAGGCCGTCCTCCACCGCCGGGATCGCGCGCGAGCATATGACGTACGCGGAATACTGGCGGAAGTTGAAGTCGTAGAGATCGCGCATCGGACCGACGCCCGTAAGGCCGGGCTTTGGCTCGGCCTTTGGAGCGGGTGCGGCGGGCGCGGACTTCTTCTCGTCAGCCTTCTTCGCCTCGACAGGCTGCGCGGCGAAGAGACTCAAATCGTCGAAAAGGCTCGGCGGAAGGTTTGATTCGTCCTTCTTCTTCATTACTTCTTTATGGAATCAACCACGCCGCGCTCGTATGCGATGCACTCGACGACGGCAAGGAGGTTGTCCTGGAAATCCTTCTCGTACTCGAGCGAGCAGACGCCCGTGTAGCCAACGTCGGCGAACGCCTGGAAAACCGGAACGAGGTTGATCTTGCCGCGCGGAAGCGGAATGGAGCTGCCGTTCTTCTCTCCGGGAGGGAAGTTCTTGATGTGCGCGTCGAAGATCCTGTCGCCGTACTTGCGGATCGTTGCCGCGGGATCCTTGCCGCTGCCATATTCCCAGCCGACGTCAATGCAGAATCCGATGCGCGGATCGAGGTCTTTTATCAGGTTCCACCCGTACTCGACATCGGGGAACATCTCAGGCGACGCAGGGCCGTGGTTGTGGATCGCGTACTTTATGTCGAACTCCTTGACGAGCTTGTCGATCTCCAGAAGAAGCGCACGAGAGCCGCGACGCTTGCCCCATGTATCCTTTTCGTCCGTAGGCTCGTACGGAACGCCGACGATCGTCTTTACGCCAAACCGCTTCGCAAACTCGAACTGCTCGCGAAGCTTTGCGGCATCCTTCACATAGATCGGGCCGAGCGCGTATGGGGTCACGCCAAACGAGGCGCACTTCTTCTTGAACGCCTCCATGTCGGCGTCGGTAGCCTTGAACGGAAGATGGAAGTCCTTCACGCAAAGGTAGTGGACGTCTGCCTTCTGCATGATTGCAAGCGCGTCGTCGATAGTCCGCTTGTTGAACGTGTAGCCGGCGACGCCGAGCTTGAACGGCACCGAGCCCGCACACTTCGCCCCTTTCGCTTCGCATCTCGGAGCATCAACGCCAACGCATCCGAGCATTGCGGACGCAATCATCGCCACTGTCATTATCTTAGTGTTCATATTCAGATTCCTTTCTTGTCTGAGTATTATACCATAACTCGCACAGCATTGCCCATGACACAACTTGCGCCATGCCTATGCGGTTGCCGATCTTTTCAGGAAGTCCGTGAGCTTTTCGATTGTCACGGGCTTGAGGAGCATCTCATCGAAGCCCAGTTCCCTGTAGTTCGCCCGGGTCTCCACGTCAGCGGAGATCGAGCATACCTTCAGGTGCGCGAGGCGGGGATCGGCGCGGATGCGCTTGACCAGCTCCGCGCCGTCCATGACAGGCATCCACATGTCGGACATTACAAGGTCGAACGACGGATCCCCTTCCAGCGTCTCAAGCGCCACCTTGCCGTCTTCCACGAGCTTGATGTCCTTCACGCCGAGCTTCTCGAGAATTGCCCTGAGCACTATGCGATTGACCGGCGAATCGTCAACAACGAGGACGCGCTTCGGCAAATCCGCAGCCGCAAGCTTCTCGACCTCGTCGGATTTTCGCTTCGCCGCCGCGCCAGCTGCGACTTTCACCGGCGCTTCGACATGAATGGCGAATCCCTCGCCAAGCGCCGTCTTTATCGATATCGTGCCATGCATTATATCTACGAGCCGCTTGCATATCGCAAGGCCCAGGCCGCTTCCCTCAGTGCGGTTCTTGATGTCGGCCTGCACGAAAGGCTGCATGAGCCGCTTCGCCTTCTCGGCGGAAACGCCCTTGCCGTTGTCCGCGACCGTCAGCTTCAGCAATCCGTCCGCATATGACATGGACACGCGGATGGCGCAAGGCCCCGCATACTTCACGGCGTTGCTGACGAAGTTGAATAGAATCTGGCGCAGCCGGTGAGCATCGACCATGAGACGCGGCATCTCGCCGATGTCCAGTCCGATGGTCTGCCCTTTCTCCGCCGTCATCGCCTGAAATACAAGCGCAACGTCCTTCACGACTTCGGCGACGTCAGTCGGCTCGGGCGTGAACTCGAGCTTGCCCAGATCCATCTTCGAAAGGTCGATTACGTCGTTGACAAGCTGCAGAAGCGTATTGCCGCTCGACACGATCATCTTGTTGTACTGCTTCGCCTCTTCAGGCGGGACCTCTCCGGACTGCAGAAGCTGCGAGAAGCCGATTATGGCATTGAGCGGCGTACGGATGTCGTGCGAGACCGCGGAAAAGAAATAGCTCCTGGCCTTCTCGGCCTCGACAACGCGATCGCGCTCGGCCCTCAGCCGGACGGCGGAGGAGTGGCGCTCAAGGGCCAGCGTCAGGACGTTGGCGGCTATCATGAGCGTGTACCGGTCGTCCTCTGATATCTCGTACTGCCGGTTCACGTAGTGTAGCGCGATTCCGCCCCATGGCTTTCCGTCGCGGTACACCACGACGACTTCGAGCGACTTCGCCGGGCATTCCGAGGGAAGCGACGTAATGGTCTGGCCTTTCGCGTCCTTGAGCTCGACGAAATGGTCGGCGTCCTCAATCGGCGGAATGAGCAGCTTGTAGAACGAGCACGCCTCGCAGCGCTTCGGGCAGGCCTTGACCTCTTCGCCCGGATGCAGCATGCGGTGGTGGCCGTCGACGGAGTGGATCGCTATGTAGTCACACGCGGTCAGCTTCAGAAGCCGACGCATGATGAAGTCGATCAGCCTCGGCAGGTCGTCCCTCGCAAGCGCGTATGCGAGCGCATCGGCGCGGAACTGCTGGTGCGCCTGCATCTTGCCGATAATCGTCTCGCGACGATGGCGCTCCTGCGCCATGAAAAGGAACTCCAGCGCCGTGCGAAGTCCGCGAGCGACGGCGTTCATGTCGTGCTTGTGCGGCTTCGTGTAGTCGACCGCCATCCGCCACCAGCTTCCGTTCTTCATGAGCTGGCAGACCACGGACGAGCACATCGGGCAGTACCGCGGCAGGTTCAGCCCTTCCCTCGCCTTGTCGCCGCGGATTATCACGGAGTCGCCGTTTGCGAAGAGCTCCCGCGGTATTCGCTTGCCGAGCTTCACAGCCGCCTCGACGCAGTCGCGGCAGCAGGACGGCGCATCCTCGCCGAACCAGTCTTTTCGCGCGCCGTCGTCCGTGCAGAGCATGAGATGCTGCGCACCGGTGATCCCGCAGAGCTTCACGCCGAGAAAGTCAAGGAACTCATCGTAGTTCCCGTGCATGAACAGGTACTCCACCACTTCGCTCTTGAGGCGCGTGATGTTAAGCGCGACATTGCGCTCGCGCACCCGCTGGCAGCTGATGATCAGGTTCGCCGTCTCGTGGATGTTGAAGATGATGCGATCCGTGAACTCCTTGCAAGGCGCCTTTACGAAATCGAAACCGACAAATCCGCAGACGGTTCCGCCTGATTCCACGAGAGGCGTTGCGATGAGAGACTTTATGCCTTGCGGAGCCAGCCATTTGCGCGAGCCGTCGTCGATCTTGTCTATGTCAGCGAACAGGAAGTCTCGTCCTGACGTGATGCATGCGTTGAACTCGACGAGATCCGCCAGGTTGCACGCCTGCTGTCCGCAGATTTCGGGCTTGATGCCGTCGGCGCACCACTCGTGGGTGTTAGTGCACAGGGAGGACTTGCCTGGTTCCCAGAACCGGTAGACATAGCAGCGATCAGCCCCAACGTTCCGTCCGATCGTCGCGAGGACGTAGTCGGATGCGTCTTCGTCGGGCGCGGCCTGGACAATATGCTTCAAGAGCGAACTGAACAAATCACGATCGCTGCGAAGATATTCACCAATGGCGGTGTCTTCTCTGGTTGTCATACGGCTTGACTCCTTTGTCGGTTTGCAAAACTCATTTCGGCTTCATCCACACGGCCATCCCCTTTTCTATCCTCGACGCGTCTATCGCCGAGCCGGGGATGACCTTGTTGCGTATAGTGTAGTACGTATCCGGCGCGTTCCATTTCGAGCCGGCGATCTTTATCGCCGTCATCTCCTTCGACACGACGCCCTTCTGCACGTAGCCTCTGGACTTCAGATCGGCTATGGAACCTGGCGGCTTCGACGGCGAGGCCTTTATCGTCTTGGCCGGCTGCCTTGGCGTGGGCGCGGGAGCGGGCTTGGGCTTTGGCGCAGGTGCCGCGGCGGGCTTTGGCGCAGGCGTCGTGACGGGATTGTCTGTCGCAGGAGCGGTCTTCGCCCCACCGCCCATTCCAAGAAGGCGCGACAGCCAGCTGGAGCCCTTGTCCGGCGCAGGAGCAGTTCCGTTCGCTCCGTATTGCCGCGCCATCGTATCCAAGCCCGAGTAGAGCACTCTGTTAAGGTAGGGGTCGCCGACGACGAGCCGTCTCGCCTTGACGTCCGGATCGATAGCCGGGCGCAGCCTCAGTCCAAGCGCAGTGCGCACGCTCGACATTGCGAAAAGCATTCCGCAGCGCTTGCGCCCGCGGTGCTTCTTGCGGTGCCACTTGTTCGGCGCGCCGTATGCGACGTGGCTGTGGCAGACGACCTTGTCGTCGGTGAGCTTGTACATCGCCTGCAGTTCCTTGACAAGATTGCGTATCGCGGCGATCTGCACGATCGACATCGCCTTGTCGTGGTAGCCCACGCACTCTATGCCAATGGAAAACTTGTCGACGTCCTCCTTGCCGTTCCACATCGAGCGTCCGGCGTGGAAGGCCTCGCGGTCGCGATCGACTATGCGGTAGATCGTGCCGTCCTCAGTCACGCAGAAATGCGCCTCGCCGCGGTCCGAGAGCTTCGTCAGCGAACTTCGAGCCGGGGCCTCGGTCGTGTGCAGCACGATTAGCTCCGTCGACTTTCGCACCGTTCTCTCCGGATTTCGCGGCGACCTGTAGCGGTTTGAGATGTCGATCGCGTCTGCGGCGGACGCGAAAAGGGCTGCAACGACCAGGATGGCGAGCCGCACATTCACGAGGCCTCAGCGGCCGACCGCCTTGCGATATCTCGCGATGAGCTGGTTCGTCGAAGAGTCGTGCTTCATGGACGGATTCTCCGAAACGAGGTCCTCCAGAACCCCCTTCGCAAGAACCTTGCCCAGCTGCACGCCCCACTGGTCGAAGCTGTATATGTCGAGGATCACGCCCTGCACGAACACCTTGTGCTCGTAGAGCGCGACGAGCGCGCCAAGGGTCTCCGGGGAAAGGCGCTTGCAAAGAAGCGTGTTCGTCGGACGGTTCCCCTCGAACGTCTTGAACGGCACGAGCTTCTCTGGCACTCCCTCGGCGCGGCATTCGTCGGCGGTCTTGCCGAACGCAAGTGCCTCGGTCTGGGCGAAGAGGTTCGCCATGAGCTTGTCGTGGAGGTCTCCGATCGGATTGTGAGTTTCGGCGCATCCGATGAAGTCGCACGGGATGAGGTGGGTGCCCTGGTGGATGAGCTGGTAGAAGGAGTGCTGTCCGTTCGTTCCGGGCTCGCCCCATTCTATCGGGCCAGTGGCGCGAACGACGCGATTGCCGGACTTGTCGCAGCACTTGCCGTTCGATTCCATGTCCATCTGCTGCAGGTACGCCGGGAAGCGGCTCAGGTACTGGTCGTAAGGAAGGCAGCAGTACGTCTCGGCGCCGTAGCCGTTCGAGTAGAGAATTCCGAGAAGCGCCATCACGACGGGCATGTTCTTGTCGAACTTCGCCGTGCGGAAGTGGGTATCCATCTTCCAGTAGCCCTTGAGAAGCTTCGCGTAGTTATTGCGTCCGATGGCGATCATAAGCGAAAGGCCGATAGCCGAGGGCAGCGAGTAGCGGCCGCCGACCCAGTCCCAGAACGGGAACATGTTGGCAGGCGAGATGCCGAACGCGGAGACTTCATCCGCCGCCGTGGAGAGCGCGACAAAATGACGCGCGACGGACTTCTCGTCGCCGAGCTTCTCGACGAGCCAGTCGCGGGCGGCGCGGGCGTTGGACATCGTCTCCTGCGTCGTGAACGTCTTGGACGCGACGATGAAGAGCGTCTCCGCCGCCTTGACCTGGCGAAGCGTTTCCGCAAGATGCGTGGAATCGACGTTGGAAACGAAGAAGAACTTCAAGCCCCTCTTGGAATACGGAGTGAGGGCGATGTTCGCCATGACGGGGCCGAGGTCGCTGCCGCCGATTCCGATGTTCACGACGTACTTGATGCGCTTGCCGGTGAAGCCGCGCCATCCGCCGTTGCGGACGAGATCAGAGAACTCACCCATCTTGCCGAGGACATCCCTCACGTCGGGCATGACGTCGCGCCCGTCAACGAACACCTTTGCGTTCGGATCGCAGTTCCTGAGCGCGGTGTGGAGGACGGCCCTTCCCTCTGTCGCGTTTATCTTCTCGCCCGTGAACATCTTCTCGATCTCTTCCTTGAGATTCGACTCTTCCGCAAGCTTCACGAGCGCACGCATCGTCTTCTGGTCGATGCGGTTCTTGGAATAGTCAAGGAACCATCCCGCCGCCTCCAGCGAGAATTTCTTCGCCCGCGACGGGTCCGCGGCGAACAACTCCTTTATCGTCTTGGTCTTCGACGCGGCCATCGCCTCGTCGAGATGCATCCACTTGCCTTCTGCCATATCAATAGTTCCTTCCTTTATTTGTTCAAGAGTGTTGATTATACCATTTTCACAGGCGTCCGGAAAAGTCCCCATAGCAAAACCGCCGCACCGTCTTCTCGCTGCCGTCCTCGCGGCGAATCACGATGTCGGGCAGGTTCAATCCGTTGAAAGTGTTGTTTTTGACCATCGTGTAGATTGCCATGTCCTCGAAAACGACCATGTCGCCCTCTTCCAACGGATGCTCGAAGGCATACTCGCCGATGACGTCGCCTGCCAGGCACGTAGGCCCGCCGAAGCGATAGAGGAACGGGGAACGGGGAACGGGGAACGGGGAACGGGGAATGCTTGCGCCGACCACGCGGGGGGTATAGGGCATCTCAAGCACGTCCGGCATGTGGCAGGCCGCGCTCGTGTCCAGAATCGCGTTCGCTATTCCATCGTCGCCGACGGGCTGTATCTCGAGTACACGCGCCTCTAACGTTCCCGCGTTGAGCGCAATGGCCTCGCCAGGCTCCAGGTAGACTTCGAGATGCGGATATCTCGCACGGAAATCGTTTATGAGAGCGACAAGCCCTTCCACGTCGTATCCGTCGCGCGTTATATGGTGGCCGCCGCCGAAGTTTACCCATTTCATGCGCGGCAGAAGGTCGCCGAACTTCGACTCGAATCCGGCCAGCACCGCCTTCAGCTCGTCAAGCCCCTGCTCGCAGAGGCAATGGAAGTGAAGACCGTCAACGCCAAACCGTTCCCCGTTATCCAGCGCCGCCCTCGTTGTGCCGAGCCTCGAGCCTGGACGGCAAGGGTCGTAAGCCGGAGTCGTCGCCACGGACACCTCGGGGTTGACGCGCAGCCCCGTGGACACTCCGCGGCTTCTGGCTTTCTCGGCGAACTTCGCGATCTGCCGCGGAGAGTTGAAGACGATGTGGTCTACAAGCCCAAGGAGTTCGTCGATTTCCCTCTCGTCAAACGCGGGAGCGAACACGTGCGTCTCGCCGCCGAAGTTGTCGTGGCCGTGCTTAGCCTCGAAAAGAGAACTCGCGGTCGTTCCGGCAAGATACCTTGCGCAGAGCGGATACGTCTCGGTGCACGAGAACGCCTTTTGCGCAAGAAGTATCTTCGCGCCTGTGCGGTCCGAGACGCTTTTGAGAATCTCAAGGTTCCGCTTGAGCGCCGCCTCGTCTATGACGTATCTCGGCATATGCGACACCCCCTATCGCTCGGTCTCGGGGAGCGGCGCCGCGACGCGTTCCCTTATGAGAAGCGACGGATTCGACTTAAGCTCCTCCGCGAGCACCCTCACCGACGACGCCGTATCCGACACGTCCCCTATGATCTTTTCAAATTCCGACTTGTTCGCTTCCATAATCGAGCGGACATCGTCCGACACCTGCTTGACGCTGCTCACCGTCTCGCTGACGTTGCTCCACACCTGCAGGAAGTTCACCATCTGTATTTCGTGCATGATCTTCATCGCCGAGACGGAGAAACTGTCAAAGAGCGAAGGCTTGTACGGAATGTACATGTGCTTAGGCTCCCACTTCAGAGGCGGAGGCTCCTCGCTACCATCTGCAGCCATGTCTATCTCGATTCGCGAGAGCCCCGTGACTCCGCTCGGCGTCACCGTCGCCCGAATCGGCTGCCTGCGCAGCAGCGCCTCGCTGGTGCCGGATATGGTGAGCAGGATGTATATCTTGTACGCATCCGCGCCGGACACGCTGTATTCGTCGCCGACAAAGCCGATCTTGGCGACCTGCCCGATCTTCACGCCGCGGAAGTTGACGGTCGAGCCGACTGAAAGCCCGCTCACCGGCTTGTCGCAGTACGTCTCGGCGTACACGAACCCATACTGGCCCTCCAGCCCGCCAAGCCAGAAAAGCGCGGCGGCCACCGCCACCGCCCCTAAGACAATGGCAAGTCCTATTTTCTTGTAAGACGCGGAATTTTCGTCAGACATGCGAATCCCCCCTGTTGAAGAACTTTAGTACGAACGGATCTTTAGACGAGACTTTCATGTCTCGCGGATCTCCCAAAGCGACCATGCCTCCCCTCGCCTTGTCGAACATCGCCGCGCGGTCGGCGATCTTGAATATCGAAGGCAGTTCATGCGACACGACAACGAACGTCATGCCCTTTTCGGCGCGGAGCTTAAGCACAAGGTCGTCGAGGGATGCCGAGGTTATGGGGTCAAGCCCCGCGCTCGGCTCGTCCAGGAACACGACTTCGGGATCGAGCGCCATCGCCCTGGCTATTGCGACTCGCTTCTTCATTCCTCCCGAAATCTCGCTCGGCATCTTGTCCGCCGCGTCAGCAAGCTCAACGTCCGCGAGAAGCGACATCGCCTTCTCCTTTCGTTCCTTGCGGTTGAGCGACGTGAACTCCTCCATCGGAAGCATGACGTTCCCGATGCAGGACATCGAACCGAATAGCGCACCGGATTGGTACATGACGCCGATCTTGCGGCAAAGCCCCGCCCTGGTGCGCGAGCCCCACTTCATCCCGGCGACTGTCAGCTCCCCCGCCAGCACGGGATTAAGTCCGATCATGTGCTTCATCATCGTTGACTTTCCGCAGCCGGAGCCGCCGAGCAGGATGAACACCTCGCCTCGCATTATGTCAAACGAGACGTCCCGCAAGATCACCTTCCCGGGGTATCCTGCGTCAACGTGCGAAAGCGACACTATTGCCTCGTCCATCATATCTCCCACAAATCGGCGATTACGGCGATAAGGCCATCCAGCATCACGATTGCCACGATCGCTCCGACGACTGCGCCGGTCGCGGCGCGTCCGACGCCATCGGCGGTGGATTTCGTGCGCATTCCCTCGAAACATCCTATCATCCCGACGACGAAGCCGAAGAACAGCGACTTCGCAAGGCCGAAGAGTATCATGGTCACCGTCGTCGCGTCCGCCACATGCGACCAGAACACGCTTTGCGGCACGCCCATCGTGGCGAGCACGACTGCACCGCCCACCAGGCCCGCTATCTCGGAAAGGATCGTCAATACCGGCATCGCGGCGGCCGCGGCGACAACTCGCGGCAGAACGAGGAACCTGACGGGCGCAAGCCCCATGGTCGTCAGCGCGTCAAGCTCCTCGTTGGTCTTCATGGTGCCGATCTCCGCCGCGAACGCGCTGCCAGTGCGTCCCGCGAGAATTATGGCGGTGACTACGGGACCAAGCTCGCGGAAGAGCGCAATCGCCAGCATGTCCGACACATACAGCTCCACGCCAAACGCCTTTAGCGCCGCGGCGCACTGGAATGCAAGTATGACGCCTAGCAGGAAGCCGACCCCGGAGGTCACGGGAATGCCGTCGAACGAAGCGCGCTGAAACGCAACGGCGCTGTCGCCGAAGCGGAAGCGATGCGGCCTAAAGAGAGCCGCCACCGCGCATACGCACGTTTCTCCGAGGAACTCAAACATGTCAAAGCTGCCTTGATGCAGACTCGATGGCGGATGAGAACGCTACCGAAAACGCCTTTGCGTAGTTGCCGTCCGCAGCGTCTGCAGAACCGTCGCCGCGCACGTATGATACGATGCCGCGGTCACGGCCGAGAAGAAGCATGTTCAACTCGACGACGGCGGTGCGGGAACCATCCTTTCTACAGTCAAGGGCTAGACGCGCAACAGACACCTCCGCCACGACGGAGACCGCGGCGGACGAGGCTGGGCCGACGACTTCGGAGAAGGCGCCCGACGCCCCCAGTGCATCCACGACCGGTCCCTTGAGGAGCTGCGACGGTGCCGCGGCAAACCTGTTGTAAGGATCCTGGGCAAGCGAGCCATCCGCACGCATTACCTGGATGGAACGGACGTCGTACGGTGCGCGGACTGAAACCTGCGACACCCTGACGACGCCAAACTTCGGCTCGGCAGCGCGCTTCGCCTGACCTTGGAACTCAACAGACCAATCGCTGGTCTCCAAGGGACTTGCCGTAAAACAGCCCGCGCAAGTACACGCAAGCGACAATAATGCAAAGAATTTCAACATGAAGCGAATTATACCAAATTCCGCGCAAACTAGCCAAGAAAACATTGGACTAAAAATATTTTCAGCGCCCTCCAAAGCGGGGGAATGCTTTTTCGCGAACGCCTTTTACCACCGGAAGCGACGCGCGTGGCGGCGAAAACAGGCCCCGCAGCGTACGGATCGGGCAGTACACGAGGAGCAAGATTACCGGTAGAAACCGATAACCTTAGGCATCTATTTCAAAAATCGGGATATGCGTGACTACCAGACGAGAGTGCCGAGGGCGTCGTCAAGAAGACGGCGGGCCGTCTCGTCGCGCACCGCCGCGCTCTTCTTGAGCATACGGCCTTTGGAGTCAAGTTCCTTGTCGGAACCAAGCACAACGACTATCGCCCGCTTTCCTCGGCGACTTCCCGTCATCACTATAGAACTGCCGCCTGCGTCGATATAGCCAGTCTTGAGACCATCGACTGCTTCGGTTCCGTCGGGATTGAAAAGCTTCAGCTTGTCCTTCACCATCACGTTGTTGTGGTTTGCGAGATGTTTCACGATCTTCTCGCCGGGGGCGAGCTTGGTAGCGCCTCTCGGACGGTTCACGGCGCCGCAGATGGACACCCTGTAGCCATGCGGCGTCTTGACGAGATCGCAATCCTTCACTTTAGTGAACTCGAATATCTCCGGGTATTTGACAAGCGCAACGGCTAGCTTCAGCTGGTCTGCGGCCGTAGATACGTTGAAATCCTTCCACGGATAGCGGCGCTTTGCATTCGGCGGAAGCCCGTTTGGGTTCCAGTATTTCGTCCGCTTCATGCCGAGCGCGGCGGCCCGCGTGTTCATGCGCGCGACGAACGCGTCGAGGGAGCCGGCGGAATGGACGCCCAGCGCTATCGCCGCGTCGTTTGCGCTTTCGACCATCAGCGCGAGCATGAGATCGCGTACGCTAATCGACTCGCCTGGCTTTATCCCTATCCAGCTCGGTTCGCAGCAATACACGTCGGGAGTCGCGACAACGCTTGTCGAGAACGAGTATTTCCCGGCGCGCACGTCTTCGATGACGAGCAAGGCTGTCATCAGCTTCGTGAGGCTCGCCGGGTATGCGGTTCTGTCGGCTCCGTCGGAGAATATGACAGAGCCTTTCGCGTCTGCCGAAATCGCGCCAACATACGGACAGCGCCTGTGCGGCTCCGCCTGTGCAGGGACGAACGCCGCCGCGAGCACGGCGGACAGCAGAAAAGCTGCGAGCCTTCTCACTTCACCGTCGTCCTTGTAGCCTTGCAGAGCGCCTTCCAGAGCGCGGCCGAATCCTTCGCATCGATCAGCGTGGAACGATTGGCCGACTTGGAGAACGACTGCATGAGACCGGACATCAGGCGCAGGTAGAACGCGGAGACCGCGACGGGAATGGCCGAGAGGAACACGATGTTGACCGTGTTCTCGCCATCCCAGTCGATGCCCTTCTTGGAAACGCCCATCGCGAGCGTAAGGCCGCCGCCTTCCACGCCGCGGGCGTGGGGGAACGCGAGACCGTCGCCCATGGCCGTCGAAAGCACGCTCTCCCTGTCCATCGCGGCGGAAACGAGGTTGTCGGCGTTGTCGATGAACTTGCAGTTCTCCATCGCCTCCGCAAGCTTCGCGATGGCTCCGACGCGATCGTCCGCGTCAAGATCGACAATCATCAGCTCTTCGGCGCTGAAGCGCGAAATGCCGATCCTGGGCGCGTCGTCCTTAGGCGCGTCGGACACGTTGCGGACGGCGTCCGCATCGTCCGAGAAAAGGATTCGCCCGCAGTTCGAGCATGTAACGATGTGCTGCGCCAGGCGGACTTGCTGGCCCTGCGCGATCGGCACCTGCATTCCGCATCCGGCACAGCCGCCGTTCGACATCGCGGATATCACGATGTGGCTCTTCTTGTAGAGCCTGTCGTAGAGCGCGGCGACCTGCGGGATGAGCTTGGCCTGGAGAGCGGCGATTGATTCGTTCAGCGAATCGAGATGGCTGCCGTCTCCGGTCTGGTGGTGTTCGTCTCTCGTAAGCACCAGCTCCTGGAGCTGGCGCAGGATGTTGATCTGGCTTTTCATCTACTTTTCCTCTCTGTATATATGCGGATCTTGTCTATCGTCTCCGCCGAAAGAATGTGCTCCATGAGGCATGCGTCCTTGTCCGCGTTCGCGCGGCTGACGCCAAGCTTCATGAGAAACGCCCTTAGCAGGGTGTGGCGAGAAAGAACGTGCTTGGCGACGCGCACGCCCTTCTGCGTAAGCTCTATGTTTGAATACGGCTCCTGTGTGACCAGCTCGAGCTTCTTAAGCTCGCGCACGGCCTTCACGACCGACGGCATCTTGACCGAAAGCCGCTTCGCAACGTCGCGCACCTGCGCCGACTTGCCTTCCTCTATCAGCATGTAGATGGACTCTAGGTAGTCCTCAAGGCTCTGTGTCATCTCGCTCATTTTCCGAAGGGGCTTGTCTTTTTCATGAGGTGTGCGAACTTTACCGCCTCGATGGCGTCCTCTATCGCCACGGGGAAGGGCGCAGCCGTGCGGACGGCATCGTACACATGCCGCCAGAACGCGGCGCTGCCGGCCTGCTCCTTGTTTTCGAGCTCAACTGGAATCTGCACCACGGGCGGATTCTCGTGCATGTCGCAGAATTCCGGCGTCCGGACGGACGAGCGGCGGCGCGGAAACTTGAAGTCAGGATCGATCACCGACAGCATGCCGTTGCTTGCGCCCGGCTCCACCTTGAACACGCCGCGCTCGCCCTTTATGACGAAGGACGGAGACCTGTCGCACGGAAGGACTCCGCCCGAGAACTCAACGTCTGCCGATATATGGTCGCGCGTCTTCAAGTTTATGTGGGCGCAGTCCTCCGCGTCGCCAAGCGACGCGATGCGCTTCAGCTCGCTCCACATCTGGATCGGCGGAACGGGCAGAAGCTTCAGCGCCTGAAGAATTAGGTCGGTCATCGCGTAGTACGACGCGCCGCCGCCGAGGCGCTTGACGCACTGCCAGTCGTCGCGGCGGATGTAGTCCTCGCGGCGGATCGTTATCTGGTGTATCGCCCCGAGGCGCGGATCGCCCATCACCTGCCTTGCGAGCAGGAAATCAGGCTCAAACAGCCCGCGCTGCATGACCATGAGACGGTTCTTCGCCTTCACCGACGCGCCCTTCAGCACTTGCGCGTCGTCTGGCGTGAGAGCCATCGGGGTCTCCAGCAACGTCCAAAAGCCATGCTTCAGCGACATCAGCGCATGGGCGACATGGTCGGCCGAGCATGTCGAGATATCGACAAGGTCTATGTCGCGCTCGTCGAGCATGTCGGAGAACTGGCGAAACATCCTGCAATCAGGGTAGTCCTTCGCGACGATGTCGCGGCGCTCCTTTATGAGGTCGCACGCGCATGTCACCCTGAACAGCGCAGGGTGGGCAAGATATACGGGATAGTGGCTCTCGAACATCGAGCGTCCGAGCCCCATTAAGGCGACTCTGATCGGCGGACGCTGATATTCCGACAAGCTCATTTGCGCACGATCTCCGTTATGGCCGAAAGGAACTGCGCGACGTCCTTGAACTGACGATACACGCTCGCGAAGCGTATGTAGGCGACTTCATCTACCTTCTGGAGCTCGTTCATCACAAGCTCCGCTATCTTGTCCGCCGGGACCTCGTCGCCCTCGAGATTCGCAACGACGTGGTCGATGATCGTGCGGATCTGCTCGTCGCTTACGGGACGCTTCCCGCAAGCCTGGCGTATGGACTTGTCAACTTTCTGCCGGTCGAACGACTGGCGGCGCCCGTCGTGCTTTATGACCAGCACTTCGTCGCGGTCGATCTCCTCGTACGTCGTGAAGCGGTGCCCGCACTTCAAGCACTCGCGGCGACGGCGTATCGCGGCACCTTCGCGGGCGCTGCGCGAATCCAGCACCTTGTCGTCGTCAGCTTGGCATTTCGGACACTTCATGCTATTTCCCGTTGGGGCACATCGTGCAGTGGCGGCAGTCGAGATTCACCGGCAGCGGAGCGGGCGCTCCGTGGCGGCGCGCGTTCCACTCGCCTATCCTGTTGATCGCGGCGAGAAGAAGCCCAAGAGTTATGAACCCGCCCGCCGGAAGGATTGCAAGCGTAATCGGCCCGGGGTTGAGATTCTTGAACGCGAGCGAGCCCCAGATCGTGAGCGTTCCCGCGCCGCAGATTTCGCGCACGGCCGCGACAAGCGCAAGCGCAAGCGTAAAGCCGATGCCGGAGCCAAGACCGTCGGCGAAGGAGTCGATTACGCCGTTGCGGCTGGCGAACGCCTCGGCTCGACCGAGGATCACGCAGTTGACGACGATGAGCGGAATGAAGATGCCGAGGGACGCGGAGAGCTCCGGCAGGTACGCCTGCATGAGAAGATCGACCGCCGTCACGAACGTCGCGATTATCACGATGTAGCAAGGAATGTGCACGGCCGCCGGCATGAGCCGTCGCAGCGCGGAGACCAGCACGTTCGAGCATACAAGCACGAATGTCGCGGCAAGACCCATGCCGAGCGCGTTTTCAAGACTAGTCGTCACCGCAAGGGTGGGACACAGGCCGAGCACAAGCCTAAACGTGGGATTATTCTTGAATATCCCGTACCAAAACACAAGCAGCGTTTTCATATCTGTCTCGTATTATACAATTTTCACGGCAATATGGCAAGCGTTAAGACCTGCAATAAAAAATGCAGGAATGCGGCTTCTGGAAAAGATTCGTCGGCGAAAAACCTAGTCCCTTACCGCAGGGTTGAGGTAGATGGGCAATGGCTCCGGCACAAGCATCGCTGGGTTTGCCTCGGCGAAAATGCGAAGCCCCTTTTCGTTCGGCGCCATTCCGCCTGCATAGCGGCCGCCGAACTTTTCCGAGAGAAGATTCCCAATCCGCTGCGCGTCCGGCGTCACAACGGCAAAGTCCGCAGGTATGGCCGACTCAAGGCCCTCCGCGTCGGTCTGAAAAACCTCGCAAACCAACTCAAGCCCCTTGAAGAGCGCAATCCAGAACTTGCCGCGCCGAGCGTCGCCTACCACGGCAAGTCCGGCTGACGACGACCCCATATCGCCGCGCTGCGAGAAAAACTGCGCCGCAACCGCACAAGGCGACGGCAGCCCCAAAACTTCGCACTTCTTCCCTAGCGAATATCCAGTCGCAAACGCGATTGCGGACCGTATGCCCGCGAAACTTCCGGGGCCTGTCCCCACGACGATGCGCTCCACGCCATCAAGGTCGAGGCCCTCAACCCAATCACCGTCGCGTACGCCTCCCGTCGATCTTTCGATGTACATCGTCTTCATGGCGTGTAGAAACGCTCCTTCCCGTATGGAAAATCGCTTGGAATGTAGTTGTGAACCCTCGGTCCGGTCAGGGAGTAGGCGAGGTTGAAGTGCGTAAATATCCACGGACATTCCTCGCGCACGATATTCTGGCAGGTCGCGAAGTCTTCCTTCTCATATGCGGCATCGTACGCGGCATTCTCGAAGTTGGAGTGGTTCACGCCCGGAGAACGGTTCGGTCCGTAGAAGAGCTGCAGGAAGTTCTGCGCGTCGGGATAGTCGCCGACCCAGCCCATGCGATACATCTGGACACGCCCATCGTTTACCGCCGACAAGAACGCATCCCACGTCATGAAATCGAGCTTTAGCTTTATGCCGATCTTCTCATAGAACGCCGACGTAAGCTCCCCCGCTTCGCGGCTCTCCTGAGAGGCGCGCCCGATGGAAAGCGTAAGCTCAAGCCGCCTCCCCGTCTTCGGGTCGATCCCGCCAGGATACCCAGCCTCTTCCATGAGCCGCTTCGCCTTCGCCAAGTCAAAACGATATGGGAACGGCGTCTCAAGTCGCTCGGGGACTCCCGGCGGCACCGGCCCGTCGCATTCTTTCACGCGATGGTTGTAGAACTTTTCCCAGGCGGGGAAGTCGAACGCGCAGTTGAGAGCCTGCCTAAGCTTCTTGTTGGGGCCGAGAACGGGATCTCGCATGTTGATTCCAATGTACATCGACTCAAGCGTCGCCATGGAAAAAAGGCGCACCCCCTTCTTCGCGAGCGAACCATCGAGCCGTCCGTCTGGGCCAACGACGGAATCCCAATTGTCCCTCGATATCGCGCCGAGAAAATCGACTTCCCCCTTGAGGAACATGAGCCATTGCGTCGATGCGTCGTCTATGACGAGATAGCGAACCGTGTCGAATCCGACCGTCTGACCAGTGCGCCGCGTAAAGATCATCTCGTGGTTCCTGCGCCAAGACTTAAGTTCGTAAGCACCCGTCCCCGAGCCATCCTCAAGGACTACCGAACACGGCTGCATCGCCATCAGCCACGAGAAATGCCGCACCTTGCGCTTGAGCGAGATATCGACCGTGAAGTCGTCCGTCGCGACTACCTTGTCAACATCGCCAACGATCCACGCATTCGGGGAGAGGACCTCCGGCGAGCGCAGTTTCTCAAGCGCGCGCACGACGTCTTTCGCCCGCGCCTTCCCTTCCCTGCGCACGCGAAAACGGTAGTGGAGGCCGTCGGACGATATTTCCGGAAGCTCGCATACGCCAGGCACGAGCTTGTACGGACGCGCCTCGTAGTCGATGTCCAGCGGCGTATCGTAGATGAGCGCGACGGCATGCGAGTCGTATATCGACTGGCACATGGCGGGGTCGAGCGTTGACACCCGCTCCATCGGACGGGTGAACGTCGCGGCAAGAAGAGCTATCGCGGCAATGTTCATTTGAGGCCAATCTCCAGTCGCAGGTCTATCCGCTTCGGCGCTCCTGGCAGTTCTGCAAGCTTCGCCTTGATCATGCGCAGCTTGGGACGCGTCGCATAAAGCATTGGCGCGCTTCTAACGCGGATGAATATCTTGCCGTCCTCGTACCTGTCCGGCTTCGCGAGAAGGCCGGGAAAGAGCGATTCCCACCTGTCGGCGACGAGGTCGAAAAATTCGTTCTTCTCCACTAGCAGATCCTTGAGCGCAGCATCGACCGCGCCTCCGAAGGCCGGAAACCTGCCGCGCTCGCCGAGGCCAGAAGCTGTGCCGTAGAGGTTGCGATCCTCCATCACTTCGCTTTCATCTGAAGCCAGGCCTCGATGAAAGGACGCAGATTGCCGTCCATCACGCCGTTTACGTCGGATGTCTCGTACTCCGTTCTCAGGTCCTTTACCATCGTATATGGACAGAACACGTACGAGCGAATCTGCGACCCCCAGCCGTTTTCGGACTTCGCGCCGTAGAAG
>Ga0265299_10001409_pt1 | contig 27389 bp, 13 predicted proteins | sample AusTroGonzalo_MG_4_FD_193485 | JGI IMG/M metagenome (GOLD analysis project Ga0265299, IMG submission 193485) | Bovine rumen microbial communities from tropical cattle in Woodstock, Queensland, Australia - Gonzalo_02 | ecosystem: Host-associated > Mammals > Digestive system > Stomach > Rumen ... | reverse complement strand
GCCCGTATTGCGTACTGTGGTCACAAAGCTCTGGGCGTAGCTGTTAATGGCGTTATAGGCCGAGGCGGCTACTGCAGCATCGTATTTGTTGGTCGATGCATACGAGGCAAAACACCACGAGCTCAGTTTGTCGAGCATCTCGTTGTAGCTCTCAAACAGCAGGTGCTGGTCGTAATCCTTGAACTCCTCAGCTATCTGTTGCCATAGGTATTCGTATCTGGTCTGGTTCTGACTGAAGTTAGCCTCATCGGCTTTAATCCACGATTTAAAGTTCGTGTTGTCGGCACCTGTGTCATGGTGCACGTTGATGATGCAATACATGCCCTCGTTGATAACGTAGTCCACGACTTCGTGTACGCGCTTCATCCAGTCGGCATTCACCTTGCCGTCCTTGTCCATGTGGTTATACCAGGTCACAGGCACACGGATAGCGCTAAAACCGGCCTCCTTCATCATCTTGATGAACTCAGACTTGGTCTTGGCTTGTCCCCAGCAGGTCTCTGAATCGAGTCCCTGTTGGCCCCAGTAGTTATCTTTTGTAAAATCGTGATTGGTCTGATTGTTGGCTTCGAGCGTGTTACCTAAGTTCCAACCCACACCCATGTTTGTCACGGCTTTAGAGGCAGTCTCAAACTCTTGTGCCTGAATCTGCACACCAAACAGTGATGCCATGAAGATGAATGCAGTAGTAAATTTTTTGTTCATATTAAGATTGTTGATGTCGTTTTATTGCTGCAAAATTACATAATAATTTTGAATCAGCAAATGAATGAGGTGGCTATTCTGAACTGACGACAAAAAAACATTATGATTTGCAAAAACAGGTCATGAAAAAGAGCACCCGTCATCACAACGGGTGCTCTCCTTTCATCTATAATGAGCTGTTACTATTCTTTGAAATAGAGTTTCAGTGGTGTGAATCCCGCACCTGTGAATAGTAGATGCTGTACATCAAGGTCGGCTACAATAGGATCGTCACCGAAGTTTACTTCTATATAGAAGGTGCCGTCTCCATTGTCGATGATACGCTCTGGCATGTTCCAAGGAGCGATATCATTATCTTTGCCCATCCACTGAGCGCCCCACCAACCAGTGGTGACGCGAATCTGATAAGATGTTGGGTCGGCAGCTGTATATTGCATATAGAAAGTACCGGTCTTGATCTTGTTCCAGATATCAGCAGGGAAAGTTGCAATACACTCATTGTTTCCATCGTTGCCATCGAGAGCGAAGCGATAAGTTCCGTTCCAACTGACAGCACCTGCAGAACCATCGCTTTCCCAGAATACCACTTCCTTCGGGTTACCTCCTCCTTTGATGATATCAATAAAGTAGATTTCCAAAGGTGTAAATCCTGCACCAGTGAAGAGCAGATGCTGCTCGTCGATAGTTTCAAGAATTGCTGGATCTTCTGCAAAGTCAATAGCAATAGTGAATGTACCGTCACCATTGTCGATAATGCGGTCAGGCATGCTCCAAGGAGCAACATCATTATCTTTGCCCAGCCACTGAGTGCCCCACCAACCAGTGGTGACGCGAATCTGATAAGATGTTGGGTCGGCTACCTTGTAGCGTAGGTAGAACTTCTCTGTTTTTATCCTATTCCAGATGTCATTTGCAAATGTTGTGATACACTCGTTGTTGGCGTCATTGCCGTCAAATGTGAAACGGTAAGTGCCATTCCAGCTAACAGCACCGTTAGCATCGGGATCGATGTTGGTCCAAATGGGCACTTTTACTTCTACATCTTCTGCTCCACCAACCCAGACTTCTTCTTCGAAGTAGATTTCCAAAGGTGTGAATCCTGCACCAGTGAAGAGCAGATGCTGCTCGTCGATAGTTTCAAGAATTGCTGGATCTTCTGCAAAGTCGATAGCAAGAGAGAATGTACCGTCGCCATTGTCGATAATGCGGTCAGGCATGCTCCAAGGAGCGACATCATTATCTTTGCCCAGCCACTGAGTGCCCCACCAACCAGTGGTGACGCGAATCTGATAAGATGTTGGGTCGGCAGCTTTGTAGCGGATGAAGAATTTCTCTGATTTAATCTTCTCCCATACGTCAGCAGGGAATGTGGTGATACATTCGCTGTTAGCATCGTTGCCGTCAAATGTGAAACGGTAAGTGCCATTCCAGCTAACAGCACCGTTAGCATCGGGATCGTTGTTGGTCCAGATAACAGTCTTCACAGTCTCCCAGTGTCCCTCTGTAGCACCTGGCTCGTAAGCCAATTCTGGCATGTTGAAGCTCTGACCGTCGTAGGTGTGGATGATTCCAACGAACTTGCCCTTAAAGATGTTTGTCTGTGGAACGCGGAAGATCACATTGCTGGTGCCTTTGCGATAAAAGTCTTTTTGGTCAACCAACTGTGGATTTCCTTCGGCATCCAGCAGCTCTACGCTGTTGATAAACTCCAGGTCGGAACCATAGATGGTAATCAACTCGCCACCTGTGGCTTTTTCGCCCTCTTGTTTCGAGAAACCACTAACATTGGTGTGACCCAGTGTCAAAGGCAAGCGCGACTCAGCCTCGTCATCGGCTGTGCGCACAATAATCTTACCGCCATCGGCAGGGAGGCCGGCAGGGGCATCAACTCTGATCATGCCGTTGCTGACAATCTCGAAGTTGGAAGTCTTTATACCACCAGGGAACTCAATTTCGGTGACGCCATCGAAACCAGAACCATTGATGGTCATCGGCTGGTTGGTAACTACCTTGGTTGGGAAGAATACTTTGATGCCCAGTCCCAAGTTGGCCGAACCATTATCGTCGTCTTCAGCGCAGGCTGTGAATGTGGCACCGATTAGAACCACAGCAAGCAGCGCGCCTATATAATTGATTATATGTTTCATAATTTTCTATTTTTCTATGATTCAATACTTCAAAGAATTACCATCCAGGATTCTGAGTCAGGTTTGGATTCTTCTTCAGTTCCGACTGTGGGATGGGATAGAAATAATACTTGTCGTCCCACTGGCGGGTAACAGTTGAGCGGGTTAGATTCAGATTGCTGTCGATGGTAGCCACCTGAATGGTCTTAAAGTACTGTGCACCCTTCTTCCAGCGACGTACATCCCAGAAACGATGGTTCTCGAAAGCCAGCTCTACCAGACGCTCGCGCTCATAACGTGCTACCCATGCATCGCCATCCTCCTTGAACTTAGGCATGTTGATATCGGCACGTGTACGCAGCACGTTGATAGCATCGTTAGCGCTGATGCCATAGGTCTTATCATTGGCACTGCCTGTGGCATTGAATGCGGCCTCAGCGAAGTCGAGATAGAACTCACCCAGACGGAATACAATCCAAGTGTGACGACGGCGGGTCTGGTTATCGGCTGTGGTAACACATGAACCGTCAACGTACTTCTTCAGATAGTAACTGGTAGGTGTAGCACCATACTTAGGAGCGGCATTGAATCCACCGGTAAAGGTCTCGATAACCTTCTTCTGGGCACCATTGCTGGGCCACTCATCGCCGTTCTTTACAACAGTGAGGGCAAAGCGTGGGTCGAGACCGGCATAAGGATCCTCTGCAGTGAGGTCGATGCTGCCAGGATGACGCTTGGCAAATGTCTCACCATTATTCTGATACTCATACTGGTCAACCAGACTCTGTGTAGGACAGTTGCCCGAAGCACCGTTCTCCACACCTACAGGATAGTTGGCCATCTCGAAAGCATTGTCATCGCCACGGCCGATACCGAAGATGAGTTCTGTGTTGAAGAAAGCATCGTGTCCCCAAAGGGTGCCGTAGGTGCTCAGCTTCAAGCCCCATGCAGAGGCGTTGTCCAGAATATACTTACAAGCTTCGGCTGCCTTAGCCCACTTGGTCTTGTCGCCAGTTGGGTTGTGCAGGGGTGAAGCGGCGTAAAGCAGTGTACGGGCTTTGAGGGCGAATGCTGCTACACGGGTAGCGCGTCCAATCTCAGCCTCAACCTCGGTGGTGTACGACTCTGGCAGATAAGGAGCCACAGCATCACACTCGTCGACGATGAACTTCACGATCTCGTCGGCTGGCGTACGCTTGATGTTGTTGGCCTGTGCATTGGTAAGCGTAGTGGTTACCAGGGGCACATCGCCATAGGTTCTGAACAACTCGAAATAGAAGTAGGCTCTGAGGAAGCGCAGCTCGTAGGGGAACAGCTCCATCTGAGCAACCCATTTGGGATAGTCGCTGTTATACTGCCAGTCAGAGATGTCGGTCTCATCTATCTTCTCCAGATACATGTTGACATCGGCGATGGCTGTATAGGCCTTTGTCCAAGTCCTGTCATAAGGGTTGGCAGGGCTCCATCCACCGTTTACATAGTTGTTTACGGCTCCTGTCTCGAGTGCATACTGGGCCTCGTCGGTAGCTCCGGCCAGGAAGTAGGCACTGTTAGAGGCAAACTCATTATTATATACCTGCGCATAGACGTCGAACACCAGGTTCTTGATACCATTCGCAAAATAGGTATAAGTCCACTCCTCGTTGCGGTTTGTCTCCTCTGTGTAGTCAAGATCCGCACAAGAAGTCAGGAATCCACACAGAAAAGCACTAAGCAAGAAAATATTTATACGTTTCATATGTCAGTTCTTAGAATTGTACTGAAAGACCAATATTAACACTCTTCATCACAGGATAGCCTGTGTTCAGATTCTCGGCATCCATGGCAGCGATATTGTCGAACGACAGAAGGTTCTGTCCTTGAACAAATATTCTGGCGCATGTAATCTTCAGTGGTTCAACCACGCTGGCGGGCAACTTGTAGTACAGCTCGCAGTCGCGCAGCTTCAGCCAGCTTACGTTGCGATACCAGATGGTAGAGTTCTGGGCGTTGTTGGCCACGTTCTCTGTTGAAAGACGTGGATACTTGGCGTTAGCGCCAGCAACGTCGAAACAGTTGTCGTAGTACTCCTGAGAGAGGTTGCGGTTGTCAGAGAGAGCACCCCATACACCGTCAACATAACGCAGGTTCTTTACCTGATGACCGGCACCCTGGAAAGTAGCGTTGATACCAAATCCCTTGTACTCAGCACCCAGTGTGAAGGCGTAGTTCAGTGCAGGGAAGGCATTGCCGTAATCCTGAGCCACGAAGTCGTTCTCATTGATCACGCCATCCTCGTTCACATCCTTATATTTGATGTCGCCAACCTTTACCTGTCCAAACTGCTGGATAGGACTGTTGTCGATCTCCTCCTGACTCTGGAAGAAGCCGAGGGCGATGAGGCCACGCTCTGAGTCGGCAGGACCGCCAACCAGCGAGAGGTTAGGATAAGCAGGTGTCTCAATCCACTCCAGGATTTCGCTCTTTACAGTTGAGAACGAGGCTCCGGCATTCACGTTGAGGCCGTTGCTGAAGGTCTTAGCATAGCGCAGGCCCAGTTCCATGCCGTAGCTGGCAATGCGTCCCTTGTCGTCGTACGATGACTGGATACCTACTACAGCCGAGTTAAGTGAGCTGGCGCTAACCAGGATGTTACGACGCTGCTGATAGAATACGTCGAGTGTTACGTCAAGTGCATTGGCAATTCTCAGGTCGGTACCGAGGTTAGCCTTGTAGGCTGTCTCCTGTACGAAGTCGTCGGTTGGGAACTGAGTGAGGAATGCACCCCATGAGCTTGCAAAGTTAGCTCCATACCAGAACTGACCGTGTGAGCTGTCCCATGCAGCCTGCCAGAGGCCTGCCTGTGGTACATAGTCGCTGTGCTGGATACCACCAGAGAGACGAACCTTACCATAGTTGATGAAGCTGCTCTCGGGTTTGTTGATATAGATGTAACCCAGACCCAGAGTGGGTGAGAAAGCCCACTTGGCAGGATAGCTGCGGTTAGAACCGTTAGCTGCCAGAACGACATCGGCCATGAAACGGTTTGCGTGGTCGTAGTGCATGGCCAGCTGCCAGTTGGCACGATACCAGGTGTTGCTACGATTATCGCGAATCTCGCTCTTCATGTTGTAGTTGGCATTAGCTGCCAGGTTGTCGCCGTTGTTCAGCTGTGTAGCATATCTGAAACCAGCGTTGAAAGTTGCGATACGCCACTGTGAGTCAACCCAGTGGTTGAAGATGAGCTTGTCCTCTACAGTACCCATCACCTGCTCCTGCATAACACCACCGGCATAGTAGTTCCATCCATACTGGTAACCCTTTGAGCGGGTTTCGATGGTGTTCGAAGAGTTGTCGTAAGAGGCACCTACATAGAACTTCAGACCCTTTGTGATAATGTCGAGATCCTGCTCCAGTGTCATGTTAGCCCAAATCTGGCGCTGGTGGGTCTTCATGAAACCACGGCCCTGTGTCTTAGCCAACAAGTTGAAGTCGCCGTAAGTCTGACTACCACCCCATACACCACCTGCGGTACGGATGGGGAATGCCAGTGCGGGCACCTTGTACAAATGCCACCAGGCGTCGTTCGAGTTCACATCGGGCACACCGTTGGTCTCCATCAGGATACCCAGCAGGTTAGCACTTACGCGGGTAGTGCTGCTCACCTCGAAGTCAACATTAGCACGGATATTGGCTTTCGAATACTTCAGCTGTGAATTAAAGTCACCCTGGTTGGGGTTCTTATACAGTCCACGACCATCGGTATAGTCGAGCTGTGTGTAATACTGCACCTTATCGGTACCGCCGAAGAACGACAGGTAGGCGTTCGACTCGTGAGCGGTCTTCTTGAATACCTCGTCCTTCCAGTTTACGTTAGGATATACGAATGGATCGCTGCCATCCTTGAACTTCTGCAGTTCAGCATCCGAATAGGCTGCTGCACCACCATCGTTCAAACGGGCGCGGTTCAGTGCGTTAGCATAGTCGTAAGCACTTACCATGTCGGCACTCTGAGGGTCGAACTGGATCTTGTGTGAGAGTCCGGCCTTGAAGTGATACTTACCGTCCTTGGTACCATGCTTGGTCTTTACCAGCAGTACACCGTTGATACCCTCATGACCATACAGGGCTACAGCAGCGGCGTCCTTCAGTACGGTTACGCTTTCCACTTCCTCAACCGTCAGTCGGTCGATAGGACGCTCAATACCGTCAACCAGAATCAGGATACCTGCCTCGCCAGGTACATCCTGCAGCTCACCATTGCTATATGTCTGTGTGCCGTTCTTGGCTGTTGTCTGAATACCACGGATGTTAAAAGTAGCACCACGGCCTTCCTCACCCTTGAAACCGGTGTTCTGGAAAGCATTCAGGCCAAGTAGTTTACCGTACAAGGCATCGGCCAGACTGATGGCTGATGTGCGGCGCAGTTCTTCGGCTGTAATGGTTGTGGCTGCCGCAGTAGTAAGAAACTCCGACTGCTGAACACCATAGCCTAAATCCACCTTTTGCGTAGTCTTGTCGCTAAGCGTCACCTGTGCATTCACTGCCACTGGTGCAACGCAGAGCCCCGCCAAGGTATATATAAATATGTTCTTTAGTTTCATAACTCTTAATTCTTAATTATTAATTCTTAATTAGAATCTTACCATCCAGGATTCTGAGTAAGTCCATATCCTTTCTGAATCTCAATACGAGATACTGGGTCAAGATACCACTTGTTGGTCCAGTAACCGGGATCCCACCAACGGCGGGCACCGTTTACAATCTGAGGCTTCTCGTATTCGAACTTAGGCCAAGGAGTTCCCTCTACCCAACGCAGGTCACCTTCGGTCATACGGTTGCCGTTGGCGTCGAGGCGATAAACTCTAATCTCGTGAAGAGGCTTGGTGAAGAGATCCTGGCGCATGCGGCGTACCATGTCGTAGAGGCGGTCGCCACACTCGGCACCAATCTCACAGTTACGCTCACGGAGGATTTCGTTAATCAGATTCTCCTTATTCGAAGTCAGGTTCAGCTCTGGATTCATCTTCTCGAGACGGCCCAGACCTACGCGGCTGCGAACAACATGGAGGTCGTCGAGCGCACCCTGCAGGTCGCCAGTCTCGGCCTTAGCCTCTGCGCGAATCAGGTACATCTCAGCCAGACGGATGTATGAAACTCCGATATACTCATCGTCCATACGACCACTGGTATAGTCGAGCATCCACTTGAACTTTCTGTAGCGTGAAGCGGCATCGTCACCTTCGGCATCACCGAAATTACTCTTGTCGTAGTACATGGCACCACCTTCCCAAGCGTCGATATACTTGAAACCGGCATAGTCGAATCCTGCGGGCAGCGACTGGCGGGGAACCATCATGGTCTCGTACAAGCGTGGGTCGCGGTCGGCAAAGATGTCAACGCCATTAGGATTCTTGCCTGCACCATAGATATCGGTATATGGGAAGTCGCGGCCATCCTGCATACCGAAGCACTCCATCAGCTCGTTGGTAGGAACGGCACCACCCTGACGATAGCAGTCGAGGGCAAAACCGGCCCATCCCCAACCCCATCCGTTGGTCACGTTTCCGTCCTTAACCGAACTTGACATGAGCTGTGTGGGATGTGCGTCGAACAGTTTCTCGTGGTGTGTGGCATCATTACGATAACGGTAAGCACGGCGGTAGGCTGTGCGGTAACCGGCCTCGTCCTGAGTGGTAGGCTGTATCAGCTGATAGTAGTTGCCGTTCGATGCGTTGTCGGCAAAGAATTCATCGCAATACTTCAAGCAGCGAGTCCACAATGAAGGATCTTTCTTACCAAACCATACATGCTCTTCGGTTTCAAAGCCAGTAGGCTTGTTGGTGTATGTCAGGTAAGGTTTGTCGTTGTTGAACAGAGGTGATGCAGCAAACATCCAAACCTTAGCACGCAGAGCGCGAGCAGAGGCACGTGTCAGTCGGCCCGACCATTGGCCAATGTCGGCATCAGGAATATTCCAGATGTAACCTGGTTCGTTGATGGCGCACTGAATCAGTGAGTCGATGAACTCTACAGTCTGGAATGCGGTAGCACGACCTTCGGTGAAGTTCTCACCTACGGGGTATGCCTTCTTTACTAAGCACAAACCACCGAAGTTACGGAAAGCGTCGAAATAGCGGCTGGCCATGATGGTATAGGCTTCACCACGCAGACGGCTCTTCTCGTCCTCCTTCATGTCGGGCACACGGTCGATGTTCTCGATAATCTGCCAGCACTTACGTACGGTCTCGTAGATAGATACGCGACCACCAGCATCACTGTCCAGACCACTCTTGGTAGAATAAGAGAATTTACCCTGGAAGTTTCCATCTTCGGTATCCTGAGCATCCTCGGTCAAACCACCGGGATAGTAGCTCTGCTTAGGTCCACCCCATGAAACGTAGCAGTGATATGAATCCGAAAGCACGTCGATAGGGGCACCGTTCATCATGTTTCCTGAAGTGTAGGTGCAGTAAATCTGTCCGTAGGCACTCCACAGGAAATTACGGGTGTATTCGGCCTTGGAGAATACGGTATCGATGTTCACGTCGACACCAGGAGATTTCTCCAGGAAAGCGTTACCTACATTGATATCATCGACACAGGCCGAAAAGATACCAGTAGCCATTCCTAAAGCCAATATATAATTAAATATCTTTTTCATAATCTTCAATATTACTATGGTTTAGAAGTTTACTTGTACGCCGAAGTTATACACACGTGTCATAGGATAGCGTACGCCAAAGTCAAGACCTGATCCAGGAGCCTCAGGGTCGTTACCCTTAAAGTCTGCGAATGTCAGCAGGTTCTGGCCCGATGCATAGAATCTTACGTAATTGAGCAGTGGCAGGAACTTAGGCTTGTTAATGGTATAACCAACCTCTAAGTTCTTCAGTCGCACATATTTAGAGTCGATGATCCACGCACGTGAATCGCGGTTGTTATGAACGCGGTTGTCGAAAGAGATACGTGGCAGGATGGCATTGCGATTGTCCTCAGTCCATGAGTTGTCGGCTACCCACTGTGCCAAAGCAGAGGTGTTGGTAGAACCGAACTGATCGCGGAAGTATCCGTTCAGCGTACGGCTTACGTTGTTGGCACCTACCCACAGCATAGAGAAGTCGAATCCCTTCCAGTTCAGACTACCATTGATACTCCAGGTAATTTCTGGGTTATCGGTATAGCCGAGTGGCTTCTGGTCGTTCTGGTCGATAACACCGTCGTTGTTCAGGTCAACATATACACAGTCACCATACTTCAGCTCTACTTTCTGGTCGGGCATGTCTACACCATATTTCTCTTTATAGCGTGCTTCTGAACCCTCCTGATAGAACTCAAAGAGCTCGTAACCGAAACGCTGTCCTACGGGCAGACCAGTACGGCTCAGATATTCGTACATAGGTGGTACTTCGAGCATGTCGATAACCTTATTGCGGGCAAAGGCGATGCTTGGGCTGATGCTGTAGCGGAGGTCGCCAATCTTGTCGGCCCACTTCAATGTCAGCTCATAACCATGATTCTTTACGCGTCCCTCGTTTACGTAGCTGGCTGGCAGACTGGTTACTGCTGGCAGCAGCGATGCGTTAGAAACAAGAATGTCCTTGCGGTCTTCCCAGAACAGGTCGAGGTTAACGCTCAGGCGGTCGTTAATAAAGGCAGCATCGACACCAATGTTAATCTTAGAGGCTGTTTCCCATGTAACGTTGGGGTTACCAGCGGTAAGCTCTTTTACAGCTTGCAACCAGTTTCCACTTGTACCGAAGTTAGCACCACGCTTCTGTGGGTTGGTGGTCATCGAGCCCTCGTAGAACTGCCATGCACCAGGCAGATAGAGGAAACGGGCACCGTTGGTGTTGTCGTTACCTACCTTACCCCATGAACCACGAATCTTCAGATAGCCGATGTATTTCTTCAGTGGCTCCCAGAACTTCTCGCTTGATGGAATCCAACCCAGTGAGAATGATGGGAATACACCGTAGCGCTTGCCCTCGGCAAAGTTTTCCGAACCGTTGTAACCAATGTTGAAGTCAATCATGTAGCGTGTATCGTAGTCGTAAGTCACACGGCCAACGAGTCCTACATAACCCTTTGGAATCGACTCATACAGACTGCCGTCAGAGTCCCAAGGATAATAGGTCTTGCTCTGGTTGTAAAGTACCAGTGCACCAACGTTGTGCTTACCGAACTTGCGGGCGTAGTTAAGACTTGCCTCGGCATACCAGTTGCGGTTACCCCATTTAGCTTCGCTATAAGGCAGTGTCCATGTGATATTCTCTTTACGGAGCACTTCCTTACCGTCAACGATGGTTGCAACATACTGTACACCTGTTCCATAACCGTTCTGGCGGTTCTTGCGTGCAGTATAGTCGGTGTTATAAGAGCCCTTAATCTTGAAGTCCAGACCTGGGGTAATGAAACTCATGTCGAGTTTGTACTGCAGGTCGAGGTTCAATACGTTGGTGCTCTCGCGCTGGTAACCTAAGTCATAGTAGTTCGACAGGGCATCACGGTCGAAAGGACCAACGATGTTGTTGTCGGCTACGATATGACGGCCCTGGTCGTCAACACCAATACCAGCGTAAGGTGTAGCACCCTGCAGATAGCGGAAGATGAATCCCTCGCCACCACCCATAGTGGTACGGTTCTGAACACGTCCACCCAAAGTCAGTGCAAGCTGGCTATACTTTGATACGTTGATATCCAAGTTGGCACGGTAGTTGAAACGATTGTATTTAAAGGTCTCATCGTCGTTCTTTGAGAAAGTCTTGAAGAGTGAGTTCTGGTTCAGGAAACCAGCCGAAACGAAGTATTTCACTTTGTCGGTTCCACCCTTTACATTCACGTTCACCTGCTCCTGCCATGCGGCATCCTTCATCATGTACTTAATCCAGTCGGTATTAGGGAATGTTACAGGCATATCGCCAGTACGGAAATGCTCCATCACATCCTGATTGAAGCGGATACCGGTGTTGGCGTATGGGGTGTAGTCGGAAATATTGACTGTTCCAGGCCACTGGCTCATAGGCAGGGCATCGGTGATTGCTGTGTAGTTCCACATCTTACCATAGGTATAAGAATCTGCGAAATCTACGAACTTTGAAATCTGCTGTATAGCTGTGCTTGCTGTTACCGATACCGAAGCCTTTCCTGTTGTACCACGCTTGGTGGTTACGAGAATAACACCGTTTGCGCCACGTACACCGAATACGGCTGTGGCCGATGCATCCTTTAGAATAGAGATGTCTTCGATTTCGTTGGGGTCGAGCTGTCCGAACGAACGCTCTACACCATCCACTAGTACCAGAGGGTCGGCACTGTTCAAAGAACCGGTACCACGCACACGAATCACAGGATCGTCGGCACCTGGCATAGCCGATGGCTGTACAACCGAGATACCTGGCAGCTTACCCTGCAGGGCATTGCTCACGTTGGCTACAGGTGCTTTCAGCAGTTCGTCGCCACCTACGGCAGATACGGCACCGGTAATGGTTACCTTCTTCTGCTGTCCATAGGCAATAACTACCACTTCCTCAAGCATCTGCTTGTCTTCCTCGATGGTAATCTGGTAACTGGTTCTGTTGGCAGTTACCTTTACCTCCTTGGTAAGATAGCCGATGAAGGAGATGACCAACGTTTGTCCTGGACTGGCATTTAGCGAGAAGTTACCGTCGAAATCGGTGGCTACACCGTTCGTGGTCCCTTTCACAACAACACTGGCACCGATAACAGGTCCCATAGCGTCAACTACAGTACCTGTAATCTTCTTCGTTGCCTGCTGAACCTCCTGAGGAGCTTCGGCGGCATAGGCGTGAGGCGGACAACACAATCCCCAAAGGGAGAATGCGCCCACCAATAGCGCTGTTTTTCTAATAGTTTTGTTCATACATTTAGTAATTTAATTATAGGAATAGAGTTTTAAGTGCAATATTTAAGATTGATTTCTGGGTGCAAAGATATATTAAAATTATGAAACAAGCGCAAATTCTATTGATAATATTCGGTACTTTTTTGACCAAAATCCTCCTAAACAGCCATAAAATGGGCCAAAATGTCCGCAAAAGTTGTAAAAGTGTTAAAGCTACACGGGATAATTTTAGCATAAAAAGTACCATGATTGTTAACTCATCCTACATATTTTGAACCAAAATCGGGCTTAATGACCCTTAAACCGCCCCAATTTGGGTATTTTTCTATAGTGTTGATTTTACATTATTTAGTATAAAGTCGTATTTTGTTCATACTTAATTATACTGAGGTATGCTTTTTTTGCTCTTTTTTTGCATTTTATTGGTCAAAAAGGTGTATTTAGCAAAATAGTATCAGTATTTAGCAAGCAAAAGTTTACAAAATTCTCAATTATTGCGTAAATTTGCCGCCGATTTGGTATATCCATATTCAACTATAACTCTATAAAACTTAAAAATAAACTTATGACCCGAAACAATTCGTCTTAACTATTGAGTATTGCTTACCTTATTAATATTAAGGTGGCGAACATGGGGAGTGGAGTGCATTCCTACCAATTAACTAAAGTAATATTATAAACCATTATCTATAGTTTAAAACTTAAGTATGAATCGAAATTTTAAAAAGACAGCGCTGCTGATGGGTACCGTGGCCTTCTTGGGTCTTGGTTACTCTTCAAATGCCTATGCCGCAGGAGCTCCTCAGGAGATTCAGCAGGCAACGAAGAAGATTACAGGTACTGTAGTCGATGCTTCAGGCCCCGTCATTGGAGCCAGCGTAGTTGAAAAAGGTAAGTCCGGAAACGGCGTAATTACCGATTTCGACGGAAACTACTCTCTTACTGTTAGCCCCGGTGCTACGCTTGTTATCTCGTACATCGGTTATGAGACACAGGAAGTTAAGGTAGGCAATCAGTCTACTATTAACATCACACTACAAGAAGACAATGCTCAGCTCGAAGAGGTTGTAGTTATCGGTTATGGTGTCCAGAAGAAGAAACTGGTTACCGGTGCTACCGTTCAGGTTAAGGGCGACGACATTGCTAAGCTGAACACAACAAACGCACTTGCTGCTATGCAGAGCCAGACCCCTGGTGTATCAATCGTACAGTCTTCAGGTCAGGCTGGTTCTGGTTATAAGGTAAACATCCGTGGTATCGGTACTATCGGAGACTCTGCTCCTCTGTACGTTATCGACGGTGTTGCCGGTGGAGATATCAACTCATTAAACCCAAGCGATATTGAGAGCGTAGACGTTCTGAAGGATGCTGCTTCGGCTGCCATCTACGGTGCTCGTGCAGCTAATGGTGTTATCCTGGTTACAACCAAGCAGGGTAGGGCTGGTAAGATGCAGATCAACTACGACGGTTATGTTGGTTGGCAGTATCTGGCTAAGAAGCCCGATGTACTGACAGCTCAGGAGTGGATGTATGCTCAGGATCTGATTGCCTTCAACGACGGTCAGGATCTGAAGAACTGGCAGAGCATGCTGCCCGCCGACCTCTACAATCGAATCCAGCAGGGTTGGCAGGGTACCAACTGGCTCGATGAGTCATATCACAAGGGTGCCATGATCCAGAACCACGCTATAGGTTTGAACGGTGGTAACGAGATGTCAACATTTGCACTTGGTTTCGCCTATACCAATCAGAAGGGTATCTTCGGTGGTAAGAACCAGTCAAACTACGATCGTTACAATGCTCGTTTGAACTCAGACCATGTATTGCTGAAGGCCAAGGACTTTGATGTTATCAAGATTGGTGAAAATATGTCGTTCAGCCATACCGGTAATGGTGGTATCGATACCAGCAACATGTATTGGAACAACATGCACGATCTGCTCGTTGGTAACCCACTGCTGTTGCCATACGATGCCGACGGCAACTATATGACCAATGCTGAGCAGCAGGCTTATGGTTATAACCTGGGAACCAACCTGCCTAACCCATTGGCAAACGCCGATACCAAGAGCCTCGGTCTGCACGCTAGCAAGAGCTGGAACCTGTTCCTCTCTGCTTATCTGCAGATTCAGCCAATTAAGAACCTGATCTTCAAGTCTCAGTTTGGTTATCGTTATTGGAACTCATCTTATCGTGGCATGACACGTGTTCACGCCATCGGTACTGATATCGCTACACAGGACGGTGCCAGCCAGAGTCTGAGCGTTGGTTCAAGCATCTCTTGGGAGAATACTTTGTCATACACTGCACAGCTCGGTCTGCACAACTTCAATGTTGTGATTGGTAACACCATCCAGAAGAATACTTATGGTGAGAACCTGAGTGCATCTGGTAAGAACAACCTGTTTGAGAACGACTGGGATCGTGCTTGGGTTAGCAACACTCAGAACACTCAGTTGGCAGACATCTCTATTTCTGGTAGTCCTCAGGGCGACTGGTCACTGGCTTCATTCTTCGGACGTGCCAGCTATAACTACAACGAGAAGTATATGGCTCAGTTCACACTACGTGCCGATGGTTCTTCAAACTTCGCTCCTGGACATCGTTGGGGTTACTTCCCATCAGCTTCTATCGGTTGGGTTGTTACTAACGAGGACTTCATGAAGAACACTGCTTCTTGGCTCGACTTCTTGAAGCTCCGCGCATCTTGGGGTCAGAACGGTAACCAGAGTATTTCTAACTTCCAGTATCTGATGACCTTCGGCTTCAGTGCTGCCAGTGGTTACTTCTATGGTGTTGGTAACCATGAGTCACCAACAACTGGTGGATATGCCGACGTGCTCCAGAACCCCGATGTAACATGGGAAACTTCTGAGCAGCTCGACCTCGGTATCGATGCCCGCTTCCTGGGTGGTCGTCTGGGTCTGGCATTCGACTGGTATAAGAAGAAGACTAAGGACTGGTTGCTCCAGGCTCCTATCCTGAGCGTATACGGTCTGAATGCACCATACGTAAATGGTGGTGACGTTGAGAACTCTGGTATTGAAATCGGTTTGAACTGGAACGATCGTATTGGTAAGGACTTTACCTATGGCGTAAACTTCAACTTCTCTTATAATAAGAATAAGGTAACAAAGATCAACAACGGTGAGGGTATTATCCATGGTCCCGGTAACGTGCTGATGCAGGGTTCTGACGAGGTTTATCAGGTTAAGGTTGGTGAGCCTATCGGTTACTTCTATGGTATGAAGACCGACGGTGTATTCCAGAATCAGGCTCAGGTTGATGCTTGGAAAGCAAAATACACTGATAATATTCACGGTGGAAACCCACAGCCAGGTGATCTGATCTATGTTGATACCAACGGCGATAACATTATCGATCTGGATGACCGTTGCAACATCGGTGATCCTCATCCTGACTTCACTGCAGGTTTGAACATCAACCTGGGTTATAAGGGCTTCGACTTCTCTGTAACCGCAGCCGGTGCTTTCGGACAGCAGATTCTGCGTTCAACCAACAACGATTCTAACATGGCCGACAACCTGAGCCAGAAGCTGGTATTCGGTTCATGGCGTGGTGAGGGTACATCAAACTTCCTGCCTAAGCTGAACAACCTGAAGAACATCAACTTCATGACAATGTCGGAGATTTGGCTCGAGGACGCTGACTACGTAAAGATTCAGAACGTAACACTGGGTTACGACTTCAAGAAGATCTGGAAGTCTTGCCCATTGCAGCAGCTCCGTCTGTATGTATCTGCCAACAACCTCTTTACTTTCACAGGCTACTCTGGTATGGATCCTGAAATGGGTTCAGAAGGTGGTAGTGGTAATAGCTGGGCAGCCGGTATCGACAACGGTTTCTATCCGACCCCACGTACCTATATGGTTGGTGTAAACGTTAAATTCTAAATTGCATAATAAAGATGAAAAAGATATTAGTATATGGTCTGACATCCCTGCTTGCGCTGACAAGCTGCGAAGACTTTCTTGACTCTCAGAACTACACTGGCAAGGATAGCGGAAACTTCCCGAAGACCGAGACAGATGTTAATCAGATGATTGCTTCGGTTTACGAGGCTTCATTCTATCAGCCTTTCAAGAATAACGATGTTGGTCAGTATCTGACATGGGCTAACCTCGCTTCTGATGATATGTATGGTGGTGGTGGATCTGACGATAAACCTACACAGGCGCTCGAACACTTCCTCTTCAATACCAACACCCAGATGGAGTCGCTGTGGAAGGCTGCTTACTCAGCTATTGCCCGTGCTAACTCAGCTCTGGCTGCTGTTGATAACGTTGCAGACGAGGAACTCCGCAATCAGTCGAAGGGTGAGCTGCTCTTCATGCGTGCGTTCAACTATTTCGACCTGGTAAAGTGCTTCGGTTACATTCCTATGGTGGAAAAATCACCTGAGAATGTGCAGGAGGCTCAGACTTCTCCAGAACAGGTTCAGCCTGAGGTTGTATACTCTAAGATTGGTGAGGACCTAAAGGAGGCTTGGGAGATTATGCCTGCTTATAAGTATGACGGATGGTCTAAGCTTCAGTATGGTAAGGTTAGCAAGTGGGCTGCTGGTGCACTGCTGGCTCGAGTATACCTGTTCTATACCGGTTTCTTCAATCAGTCAACTCTGCCTGCAGGCGAGGCTGGCTCAATTGATGAGGCTTATGTTAAGAAGGTGCTCGATGATATCGTAGATAATTCTGGTCACGGTCTGCTGGCCGACTACCGTTCTTTGTGGCCATACGCAAACTCTGCAACCAAGGCTGATTATGACTTTGTATCAGATCTTGGCGAGGCATGGAGCGAGGGTAACAAAGAGGTGCTGTTTGCCATCAACTATCTGTATCTGTCTGACTGGAGCGGTACTCAGCTTCATCAGTCTAACCAGTACGCACTGTTCTTCGGTATCCGTAATGGAGATTGGGGCAATGGCGACATCTTCAAGAAGGGTACAGCTGGTAGCGTATATCCATTCGGTACAGGTTGGGGTTGCGGTCCTGTAACACCTAATTTCTATGACGATTGGAAGACAACTGAGCCAAACGACAAGCGTCGCGATGCTTCTCTGTTCGTATTCCCCGATGATTTCCCATGGGGTAACACTTCAGAGTGGCTCGAGGCTACTGGTATCCACCAGAAGAAGATGTGTACTGTTCGTTCTAAGGGCGGTGAGAAGATGTCGTTCTGCGCTGAGCTGTTCGGTGGTGACGAGTCTGGACACTATCAGGCTTCACACTGTCAGAGCTTGCCACTTATCCGTTTCGCCGATGTCCTGCTGATGCGTTCAGAGCTTTATCAGGATGCCTCTAAGGGTATGGACCAGGTTCGTGCACGTGCCGGTTTGGCTCCAAAGCCATATACACTTGCTAATCTGCAGAACGAGCGTCGCTGGGAGCTGGCCTTCGAGGGCTATCGCTGGGACGATATGCGTCGTTGGGGTATTGTAGAGGAGTGCTTGCCTAAGCAGCTTGGTGGTACCATCTATAACGATGGTAAGAAGACCGTCATGAAGGAACAGGGCGATGGTTATGTTGCACGTTACAAGGCAACTCACGGTTACTATCGTATCCCACAGGCTCAGGTTGACCTGTCTAACGGATCTATTAAGCAGAATGCCGGTTGGGAAGGTACAACAGGCTACTACTCACAGTGGCAGTAATAACATAATCTAAAACGAATAAAGAATATGAAAAAGATATTATTCATGTCACTCCTTGCTGGCGCTTTTGCACTCACTGCTTGCGACCCTGTGCAGGAGAAGGTTGACAATAACAAGGTTTACTCCAGTGCAGATGAGATCCTCAATGGTATCTCTTTCACTCAGTATTCTGATGAGGACTATACGACTCAGGCTGCTGATGGTAACTACATTTTCTATCAGACAAATCCTGGTCGTCCAGTGCAAATTTATAACTATCGTGGTGACGGCAGTATGAATCTGATGGCTTCTGGAGCATCGGGTAAATTTGTAATTAAGCCAGGTCGCGGTTCTGATCCCAACCAAACGGTGTATATCCGTGCGTTGAATTCTGACGGTTCAGTAACAGAGACAACAACAACCCTGAATGTTTTCGTTAAGCAGGAACTGGATCCTGAGATTCGACTGATTGCTTCAAATGCTTATGGTCAGAAGACTTGGAAGTGGAATACTCATAGTGGTATCACAGCAAATGGTAGAGACAACTGCTTCTGGGGTAACTTTGGTGCAGATGGTTCGTGGCGTAATGACGACTTTGGCTCTTGTGGTTTTGGATGGTGGGGTGTTGTTGATGGTTCTGAGTTAATAGAACAACTTGGACACTCTGTAACTGGCGCTGCTATTGGTGAGGAAGACAATAATGCTACGATGGTATTCACAGAGGATGGTATCGTTAAGTGTTATGATGCCAATGGTAAGGAAATCCGTTCTGGTTCTTATGAAATCCAAGGATGGACAGGAGAGAAACATGATGGTTGGAAGTATGGTACTCTTCACACTTCTGAGGGTGCAACTCTGTTCCCATTTGAAATTAATGCAAAATCCAATCGTGGAGCTCCTGCCTATGTAACAGACTTCCAGATTTTCTCTCTTACTGCTGATGAGATGGTATTGGTTTATCCAGACAATGGCGCATTTAGTGGTTGGTCGGAAGGTACATATTGGTCCTTTACGAGTGATAGCGACATTGATGGTATGATGAACAACTATGGCAGCAAAACCTGGACATGGGATACTGGAAGTGGAATCACTGCTAATGGTAGAGACAACTGCTTCTGGGGTAACTTCGGTGCTGATGGCTCTTGGAGAAATGCTGACTTTGGCTCTTGTGGCTTTGGATGGTGGGGTGTTGTTGATGGTTCTGAATTGGTAGACCAACTTGGACACTCTGTAAGTGGAGCTGCAATTGGTGAAGAAAGTAATGATGCAACTATGGTTCTCTCTAATGATGGTATGGTGAAGTGCTATGATGCTAATGGCTCTCTGATCCGTACAGGTACTTATGAGATAGATCTTTCTACTGCAGATGCATGGAAGAAGGGTACTTTTAAAACATCAGAGGGTGCAACTTTGTTCCCATTTGAGATTAATGCTAAAAGCAATCGTGGTGCTCCTGCCTATGTAACAGACTTCCAGATCTTTAGTATTTCTAATTCTCAGATGGTTCTTACCTATCCTGACAATGGTGCATTTAGTGGCTGGTCTGAGGGTACCTATTGGGCCTTTAAGAAGAAGTAATCCTTTTCATCATTTGTAATTTACATATCAATCGCCCCGTAGCACATCATACGCTACGGGGCGATTTCTTTTTCGTCTAAAACAATAAAATCGACCTAAATATTATTATGGCTTTGCTCTTCCTTACTCGACGAATTGCATTTCATTCGACATCTTTCGCGACTCGGCAAAGCTCAAACAAGTTTGGCATTTCTCTCACTGCTCAATCAGCTCAAAATGCTGGTAGTCCTTGCGGGTGGTCCAGTCGCCGCCCCATTCGAAACCGGCTTCGGTGAAGAGCTTGAAGCAGAGATCGTCGTGGGTAATCTTGTAGGGGAAGTCCCACGAGCGGTCGCAGTAGGCCTCGGCGGTGGCGGGCTGGATGAAGAGCGTACCGTCGTCGCGCACCTTGTAATAAGGATTATAGAGCGTGTTGATGTCGATGGCCAGTCCACGGGCATGCTTCGAGAGGTTGGTGCTGCCGGCTATGTTACGATAGCAGAAGCACGATGAGTTGTTGTCGCGCATCTGTGTCTCGTCGTCGGCATCATACACATCGGGTAGCAGCATGCGCTGGATGGGGTATTTGGCATCGAATAGTTGCCGCAGGATGCCAGCCACGCAATCGGCAATCTTCTCGTTCACTATCATCTCGCCCACGTGCATCTTATTGTCGTAGTCCCAGTGTAATGCCCGCACATGGCGCAGGTCGTCGCGGCCGATGTGGGGATTCTCCTTGTAGGTCTTACCCTGCATGCGTTGCCACACACCATCTGGGATGGGTTCTGCAGCAAAGCACTTGTCGATGCCTCCGTAGGCCTCAACCGCCTCGGCTGTTACCGTTCTGCCAGCCTGCCACTTAACGAGTGGTGTTGTGTTGGGAATTGCGGTGTTGTCGCTGTTAGCGCACGAGGCAAAAACGCTCGTGCCGCAAACGAGGATGGCGGCGAGCATCCATTGATTAGTCTTTTTCATAATTGTTGTAGTTTTAATTGTTTATTATTCATTATTTATCAAGTGTACATCGCATTGTGGGAAGGCGATGGTGATACCGGCTGTGTTGAGTGTCTCGTATATAACCTCTTTTGCCCGATCTACATAGCTGTTTCTCTCGGCTACCAGTCGTATTGTTTCACAGCTATATCCACAGCGTTGTCGCTCATATTACCAACCACCACGTGTGTGCACTGATAGTTGATGGCAGTTACTTTGCCGCGAATGCCGTCGCATTCTATCCAATCGCGGGCATATCTGGTTCTTTCAACAACAGGATTGGATCAGTGGCTCCCTTAACTCTTTTCAACTTCGGTCACGAAACAGGCTACGAGCCCATAAGTGATGGCGGGGCGAATCCAGATTTCGGTGAGCATATAATTGGTGTACTCGTTAGTTGGCTCCAAATAGATGTCCAAATTGTAGAGTGCGGCAATAATCATGTCGATGATGCAGATGGCCCACAGGTTACGTTTGGTATAGCTCTTCCAGTCTTTGCGGGCATAGAAATAGGTGAGCATGCAGAGCAGGAGTACCGAGAGCGTGAGACACACCAGATGGAGCGAGTAATAGGCCAGTGGCGGTGCAAAGAGAATATCGCGCAGCAGCACTGTGATACCCACTGAGATGGAGCACCAGTAGTTAAACTGTTGGGTGGAAATGCGGTGGGAGTTGAAGAAATACATCCAAATCATCACCAAGCAGGCGATGTAAAAAAGGTTGAGCACTAGTTCGGGCCACGCCTCGCCCAGTCCGAAGTGAAACACGCCATAGAGCATCACACCAACCGACAAAGTGCCGCCGAGTGCGGTAACCACGATGTCGAAAATCTTAGCTCCTTTCTTGAATCTTGTTTGCATTTAATATATCATGTATTATTTATCTGATGGCGTAGAGGTAGGCCAGGAGAGCCATCTTGCCGCGCATGGTTTCGCGGGGGGTGAACTCGCCGTTAACCCAGAAGTAGCGCTGGTTGAAATACGACTCCTGACGAGGCCAGCCACCATTGTTCCATTCGGGATAGCAATAGGCCAGAATCACGCGGGCATCGCCACCGTTATGGCCTGGCGACCAAGTCTCGGTTCCGTTGAATGGGGTTTGGCCAGGATGGGTGCCTGGGGCGCCATCGTTACGTCCTGTAGAATAAACGTCGGTAATATGACGCTCGCCTAAGCCTGTCATCTCAACATTATTACCAGGATTGCGACCTAAAGCCCAACTGGCTTCGGTGTACATGGCGTGCTCCAGTTGCTTGCGCTCAGCCTTGTTGGCTATGTAGTGGGCCAGCATTACCAGCTGCAGGTTCTGCGAGGTTTGCCAACGGTCGTCGTTGGCCGAACGGCGACTGGGGCGTTGGGGCATGTGACCATAGTTGTAAGCCTCGGCCTGGCCCTTGATGCTGGCTTTCAGGTTTTGGTAAAGCTCGCCATAGTGGCGTGTATGTGGACAGGTAAGATAGGCTGCTGCTGCCCAGTACTGGCAGAAGGGGACTAACTGCTTACTCTCCTCGTGCATGACACCAACACCGAAGAATCCGTGCTTACCTTTGCTGAAGAGCATCGATCTTGTGTCTTTTATCATGCTCTCGTCGGCAAATATCTTCTCCCACTGTTCGTCGCCAGTAAGGTTATAGAGGAACGCGGCTGCCTGCTGGCGGAAGTCACGACCACGCATCTGCATGGAACCTACATCCTGCAGGTCATCGAGTTGTTGGTTGTCCTGGCGTGAGGCAAAGCGGAAGGCCTTGATGGCCTCGTTGGTATAATACTGGCGCAGTGTGTCGTTACCATTCAGACGGAAGGCTTCGGCAATGATGGCGCAATTGGCTGCATTGGCCCAGGCGGCCATAGTGGTGCAGCCAGCCTGGAACATTACACTCCAGTCGGCACAAGGATTGGTAACACCCTGTGAGTAAGCCTCGCCATCGCGGATAGATAGGAAGAAGTCAACCTCATTACGGGCTTCGTCGATGAGGTCGGGGATGCCGTTGCCGCTTTCGCGAATGCCTAAGGCGTCGTCGTTAAGACGGCCACCCGACAGAATATAGGGTAGCAGCATATCGTAGATGTTGCTGACGTGGGCCAAGTGTCGGTCCCAGTCGAAAGCGTCGGAGTGTCCACCCTTTACCTCGGTGTTTACGGGGTTGCCAGGCAGGCGGTGCTGCCAGAAAATACTCTGCTTGAGCTGTTTGAAGTGGGGCTCGTCCCATACATCGGTGCGAAGCTCGCGCCAACCTTTGCTCCATGGGTGGAAGTCAGTCTTGTAAACAGTGAATCCCTTTGGATCGGTCTCGGGAATGAATTGCGGCTGGCGTGGGGCTGGGAAGACCTTATCGGTATTGATGGGCTCGCCCAGACGCATATAGTAGTAGCCGCGAACCGAGTAGCGGTAGGGCTCATAGTAGATGTCGTTGCTAATCTCGAAATCCATGCTGCAACCAACATCCTCTACTACTAAACGGTAGCAGCCTGGTTTGTTGGCTCTAAAATCAATGTTCCATACATCGGTGCCGATGAGGCTCTTGCCACCTGCTTCTTTATTGGCAGCAGTGGCTGGTTGCCAGAATCTGATGGTGCCCACCTTCTGTTTCTTCTTGGTGCCTACATGATACAACCATACGCTTTTACCTTCGAGTGATTTGTAGTCGCGTTGTCCGCCATCACCTAACCACTGGTAGAGGTCGGCTGCGTGTGTGGTCTCATTAGGTGAGTAGCCGATGATATTGACATGCACGGCTTCCGACTGATTGTTCCATATATCGAAATGGATGGAGGCTTCGGTCGTATCGGTACCTATACCTGTGGGGATAGCAATCTTATAGGTACAGCCCTGTTTCATGGACTGGGGCATGTGGATGAACAGCCAATGATCGAGCTCTGAGGTCAGCGTATGGTCGAAGTTCATGGGCTTTGATTTGCGCCAAACGGCTAGTGGCTGAGCTTTGGTAAAGGTTTTGTCATCGGGCGAACTGATGAACCATAAGTTGGCTTTCTGAGCCTCGGCAGTTTTCAACTTCTCACCAAAAACTAACAGGGTATCATCGCCCTCGGCAAATGAGTGGCCTAAGTATGCACTGGGACCAGTGCCGTTGTCGCGGTAGTGCACTTCGCCATCGCGGAAGTGTAGCATCAGATAGTCCTTGTCGATGACTTTTACTCCTAAGAGTTTTGTTGCCAAGCAGTTTGTTGGCATGGTAAGCATAAGTGCCGTTAACGCTGCATAAAAAGTTTTTCTCATCTTATTGTTTATTGGCTGGTAATACTTTATTGCTTTATTCGGGTACAAAGATAGTAAAATTTATTTTTTTGATGGTATAAAATAGGGAAAACTTTTGTTAAGTCAGATTTTTGTGCTACTTTTGCAGCGTTTATGAATAAAACGATAACTAAATACAGAACTATAGCCTTGTCAGTGCTTATCAGCATCGGCGTATTCATGTTTTGGTATGTTGCATACCCCCACGCCATGTCGTATCAGGAGCAGTATCAACTGTTTCTGTGGACGAGTGATTATTTTTTCAATAGAGTAAGTGTACCAGGAGGTTTTGCAGGCTGGATAGGCGAGTTTATTGTGCAGTTCTACTATGTGGAGTTGCTGGGCGCTTTGTTGCTTTCGCTGCTCTTTATGGCTCTGGGACGGACCGCTGGATGGATACCGGCAGCGCTTGTGCTTTGGCTGATGGGTGATCCCAGTGTAAAGTTAGGGTATGTGGTGGCATTGCTTTTGGCGGTGGGCTTTTATAAACTGAATAAGGTTAAGTGGCCTTACAGCGCTTGGCTTGAGATTATCGTTATACCTATATTATATTGGTTGACGGGGCCTCTGGCATGGGTGTACGTCCTGTTGCGTACGGCAAGCTATGGATTGAAGGGTTGGCAGTTCCCGTTTTATCTGTTATCCTTACAACTGTTTGCTTATCATTGGCTTCTAACCCAGTGGACACTTGAAATGACATTTATGCCGGCATTGTATTACCGCACACCAATGATGATGCCTGCATTGATGTGGATAATCCCATTGGTTACGGTGTTGACGATACTTATCTTGAAGAGATGGGGAACGGCCAAGTGGGCATTGCCTGCACAGATAGCTGTTGTCGTGGTCCTTGGTTGTTTAGGTATAAGTAAGGGCTATGATAAGGAGGTGTATGAACTGATTCGTCAGGATTATCTGGTTAGAAACGAACGATGGGACGATATCGTGAAACGGGCACAGGAGTATCAGGTAAGAACACCTTTCAGCTCCGTTTGTGTGAATCTGGCTTTGTCGCAGAAACGTCAGTTAGCCGATAGAATGTTCGACTTCTATCAAAGTGGTGAAGATGCACTGATTATGCCTCGTATACGTGACCTGACCTCGATGTTACCTTCGGCAGAGACATTCTGGCGTCTGGGTATGGTTAATTCGGCTCTTCGCTACTTTTTTGATACGCAGGAGTCTATATTGGATGGCAATGTGAGTGGACGTTGTACCAAACGTATTGTGGAATGTATGGTTGTGAATGGCCATTATAAAACAGCTAAGAAACAGCTTGACTTACTGAAGAAGAGTCTTTATTACAGCGAATGGGCCCAACAAACCGAAGTTTTGTTGGGTGATGAGGCGGCCATTAATGCACACCCTGTATTTGGCAAGTTGCGTCAATTGCGTTATAAGAAGGATTTCCTATATAGTCATTTGGAATTATATAAGATGTTTGGATTGCTGTTTATGAATAATACCAGCAACACGATGGCTCTCGACTATTTTCTGGGACAGATGTTATTGGAAGGTCAGATGCAGGGCTTCCTGCAGAACCTGTCCATGGCCGAGAAGTATAGTGGCTATCGCGAGATGCCTATGGGATATCAGGACGCTGTGATGTGCATTAGAAAACAGGGAGCAGTGTCAAACTCTCCCTATGCTGAGTACGTAAAGAGAATGATAGAAGCAAAACGTAAAAATGAAACTAATGATGAAGCTCATTAAAATAAGATATAGATTGCTGGCCGTTTGTTGCTGGCTCTTAGCAATGTTTGGTTCGTCGTGTAGCGAATTACCTACGAATGCGACAAAAATCCATAAGCAACCCGCTATTTATCCCGATTATATTGGGGTAACGATTCCTGCGAATATCGCACCCATGGATTTTAATTTTGCCGACGAGCATATCGACTGTATGGATGTGGTGGTGAAAGGCTCAAAGGGTGGTGAACTGCATGCCAACGGCAAATGGGCTGATTTTGATGTGGACGACTGGCACGCTTTGACCGAACAGAATACGGGAGCCGAACTAATCTTTACAGTATGCGTGAAGAAAGACGGAGAATGGCAGCAGTATGAGGATTTTAAGATGTATGTAAGTTCTTATCGCCTTGACGAGTATGGCGTCACCTATCGTCGTATCGCTCCAGGCTATGAGGTGGGAGGAGATATTGGTATCTATCAGCGTGATATCCATAGCTTTAAAGAGTCGGCTATCCTGACAGAGGGTATCGTTCCCGGACAGTGTATGAACTGTCATGTGGCTAACCGGGCTAATCCGAACACCTTTAATATGCAGATACGTGGCACATCGGGAGGTACTATGATTTATAAGGATGGAAAGCAGGCGTTTCTGACCACCAAGACAGATAGTACTGTTGCTAATACCAGTTATTCTTACTGGCATCCCGATGGCGACTATTGTGCTTTCTCAACCAATTCTATTCATCAAAGTTTCTTTGTGGGTACAGGTCAGCGTATAGAGGTTTACGACACATTTAGTAATGTACTTGTGTTGGATACACGCACCAATGAATTGGTGCTTTGTCCGCTGTTACAGACTGATGACTGGGAAACATACCCGGCTTTCTCGGCCGACGGAAAAACGTTGTTCTATTGTACAGCCAAACCTTACAGAGTGCCGGCTGAATGGGACAAGGTGAAATATAGTTTATGTAAGATTGCCTTTGATGCCAAGACCGGAACCTATGGTAATCATGTGGATACGTTGCTGAATGCTCGGGAATGGGATAAGAGCTTTACTTATCCACGTGCATCGTACGACGGGAAGTGGCTGATGTATAATGTGACTAACTGTGGAAATTTCCCAGTTAATCACCCTGAGGCCGATTTGTGGCTGATGAATCTTCAGACGGGCGAAAGTCATCCGCTGACCGAGGCTAATAGTGATGATACGGAGAGCTTCCATAACTGGAGCTTGAACAGCCATTGGTTTGTGTTCTCCAGTAGGCGTGAGAATGGGGTGTATAGCATGCCGTATATAGCCTCTATCGACAAGAACGGACATGCCACCAAGCCTTTCCTGCTGCCTCAGCGTAATCCAAGGAAGTATTATCTGGAGGATATGGACTCGTATAATTGCATTGATTTTACTGAAAAGGAGGTTGAGGTTGATGCCCGTGAGATAAGCAAAAAGGTTTTTGATGATAAACGAATACAAGTAACAATAAGATAAAAATGAAAAAGATTATTTTATGTTTTATGACATTGGCAGTTATGACCATGTTTCATAGCTGCCAGCTGAAAAAAT
>Ga0265299_10001402_pt1 | contig 27467 bp, 11 predicted proteins | sample AusTroGonzalo_MG_4_FD_193485 | JGI IMG/M metagenome (GOLD analysis project Ga0265299, IMG submission 193485) | Bovine rumen microbial communities from tropical cattle in Woodstock, Queensland, Australia - Gonzalo_02 | ecosystem: Host-associated > Mammals > Digestive system > Stomach > Rumen ... | reverse complement strand
ATGACGGGCAACTTTGAGAAGTTCCTCCCACCTCTTGTTGTTTTCCTCTTCGGGCCATATGTTACTGTTTCCGTAGCAGAGTACGGGACTCCACCCTTCTTCAATGAGTCGTTTAAGACACAGTGTTGAACAGGGTCCGCAACAACAGTGGACCAGAATCTTTTCTCCCATGCATTTATAATAATAAAAAAGAACATCAGTTGCCACTGATAAAACAGTACTGGACATTATCCTCACAATGTGCAAGAATAGTTTTCGCAACGCACGGTTAACTCAGCGGGAGAGTGCCACCTTGACGTGGTGGAGGTCGTAGGTTCAAACCCTACACCGTGTAAAGCAGAAGGACAGGCTTTAAGCCTGTCCTTTTTGCTTTAAAAAGCACTACATCTGCATATTGAATAAATTCAGCAATTTTATTTCTTTTTTGTTCCCATGTATGCAACACACATCATGGTAATATCGTCAAACTGGTCTGCACCGTTCTCAAAGTTGTCCACAGCCTTGCGCACAATCTTCAGAGCGTTCTCAGGGCTGGCTTCGGGATCAGAGTTCAGTGCATCAAGCATGCGGTCTGTTCCGAAGAACTCTCCCTTAGCGTTTGTAGCCTCAGGAACTCCGTCAGAATAGAGGAACAGTTTTGAACCGGGTTTGAGCATGATTTCATAGTCAGAGTACTTTGCATTCTCAAAGCCACCTACAACCATTCCATGCTTGTCCTTCATAAGTTCGAACTTTCCGTCAGGTCCCTTGATTACCGGGTACTCATGGCCTGCGTTTGCAGCCACAAGGCGTCCTGTAGAGATTTCAAGAATACCAACCCAGACAGTAACGAACATCTCTTCCCTGTTGCTGTGCATTATTGAGTTGTTGGAATCGGTAAGAATCTGTGCAGGAGACTTACCCATCATGGCATTGTTTGCAATTGTGATCTTTGAAGCCATCATGAACAGAGCAGCAGGAATTCCCTTTCCTGATACGTCCGCAACAACCAGACAGAGGTGATCAGGATCAACAAAGAAGAAGTCGTAGAAGTCTCCACCAACTTCCTTTGCAGGGTCCATTGATGCATAGATGTCAAACTCGTTTCTGTCAGGGAAGCACGGGAAGATATTGGGAAGCATATCGCTCTGGATGCGTGTGGCAAGGTTGAGCTCTGTGCTGATTCTCTCCTTCTCCGCTGTGGCCTTGGTAAGCTCATTGACGTTTTTGACAATGCTTCTTTCCATGCGGTCAATAGCTTCGGCAAGGGTACCAACCTCGTCATCACGTTTGATATCTTCCTTCAGGTTCTTTCCTGCAAGCTTGCCGTCTGTTGCAAATCTGGCAGCTTCTTCAGCCATCTTCTTCATGGGAGACAGGAGGACCTTGTTCATATACTTGCTCTGGAGGTAAATGATAATTCCAACGAAGATGAAAAGCGTGATTATGATGTTACGTACGTACTGGCTGCGCCTGATTGTGATTTCTTCCATCTGACGCTGGACGCAGAGAATTGCCCTTGTGCGGCCTTCGGAATCCTTGATGGGAACCATGGCTGTGATATGGGCATCAGTTTCAATGTAGCCTCTGTCACGTACAACAATTTCAGCTTCTGAAACACCTTCATAGAGCCTGCGGTACTTTGTTTTGTATTCGTCGTTGGTTGTCTCTCTGTAGTAACCGAATGTGTACTGTGTGTACGGGCTGTTCTTGTTTATTGTAGAGACGATGAACGTAATGTGGTTGTAATCAACAAGGTTGGGACAGATTATGTAAATGAAAGTTGCTCCGGATGTGTTGCACAGAGAGTCGAACTGAGTGTACAGGTTTTTGTATTCCTCGGTTTCTCCGTTACTGGCAGCTATTGCGCCTATTCTGTCTCCATCGATAATGACCTGTGCGGTCTGGGCTATTTCGATGGCACCTTTTTCATAAACATCGGTAATTGCGCTGGACAGGCTTCTGTATCCAATTACACATGATATTCCGGCAAGAAAAACCAGGGGAATAATCATTCCTATGACACTTTTTCTTACAATACTTCCCTGTCTTTTCTTCATTTCTTATTCTTCCCTTTATATTCAAAACAAAGCATGGTTATATCGTCAAACTGGTCTGCGTTTCCTTTAAACTTGGCCAGGGACTTCTGGATACCGTTTACAACGCCCTCAGGATCCTTATCTGCATTTTCGTTGAGAGCAGAAGAAAGTCTGTCCATTCCGTAGAATTTGTTTGCTCTATCCTCTGCCTCTGTAACACCGTCGGTGTAGATGAACAGCTTATCACCGGGCTTAAGGTCAATTGTGTATTCCTTGTACTTGGCCTCGGGAATTCCACCAATGACAATGCAGTGCTTGTCATGAAGGATCTCAAACTTTCCGTCATGCATGATTGCAGGATACTCGTGGCCTGCATTGGCTGCAGTTATCTTTCCAGTACTCAGTTCAACAATTCCAATCCAGACCGTTACAAAGAACTCGGTCTTGTTGTTGGTGCACAGAGCCTCGTTGGTCTTGGTGAGAATATCGGAGGCACCCTTTCCAAGCATTGCACAGCTCTGGACAATGACCTTTGTGATCATCATGAACAGTGCTGCGGGAATACCCTTTCCTGATACGTCTGCAATAACAATTGCAAGGTGGTCATCGTCAATGAAGAAGAAGTCGTAGAAGTCTCCTCCAACCTCTCTTGCGGGTGTCATTGTTGCAAAGATGTCAAAGTCTGTGCGCTCCGGAAAGGCCGGGAACTTGCTGGGAAGCATTGAGAACTGGATTTTCTTGGCCATATCCAGCTCTGTTTCAATACGCTCCTTGTCAGCTGCAATCTTTGTCAGATAATGTTCATGATCAATGAGAGTTTTTTCCATGCTGGCCATTGTCTTGCACAGGTTTTCAAGTTCCTTGCTTTCATGGATATCAAGGGCGGCGAATCTGTTTGTTGTAAGACCTGCCTTCTTATCCTTGGCATATTGGTCGGCAGCATTGGAAATTGCGTTTATAGGATCAACAACGTTTTTCTTTATTGCGTCACTGAGGGCCCAGGCAATGAGGACAGAGGCGCAGAGCATGGCAATTGCAATAGGAAGTGCAAACTTCACAAGAGAATCCATGACTCCGTCCATTTCAACATCGGCCAGAACAAAGAAAGCGACGTTGTTGTCATCGTCATAGACAGGAACTCCAGCCGTTGAAATCCAGCCGTAGTCTCTGGTGTAGCTTATGTCGTACAGAGTGGTTGTTCCATCCCAGGTGAGGAATTTTTCAACTTCGGTGCTTTCAACCTCTTCCCAGTCTCCGGGCAGGAACTGATCAATGGAAGCCGGATCCACAATGTAGACCAAAGCATCGTGCTCGGCATCATACATTGCAATGTAGACGTCTGAAATTGTGGAATCACTGAAGAACCCAAGAAGAATGACGGTCAGCCGGGCGTAAATAGAACCTTCTTCCGTTTCCACACTGGAGAAGTAATCCCTGTACTCATCCGTGCCCATTTTCTCTCTCTGCTCGTCAGTAAGTGAACGGTAAATATCCAAAACCTGCCTTGCAAGAGGCATGGGGTCTATGCTGTGGGTTACTGAAACAGCGGCATGGGTAGCAATATCAAAGGAATCTTCAATCGTAGACGTATAGACCTGTCTGCTGTAAAGGGCAATTCCTATAATCAGCGCTGTGAGGCCTAAAAGTATACAGCTTATAACTATAAGCCGTATGGTCTTTACTGACATTGGTTCAGGTTTACGACGTTTCATTCCAATGTAAATTATTACGCATAATATGGGGTCAAATCAAGTTAGCATCTGCTGTCTTTTGAAATCATAATTGATACAACTGTGTTGTCGGTTTCTTCCATTCCCTCGTTGCACAGTCTGGCAAGATTATCGATGGTTTCCGCAATGCCGCTGCCCACTATTCCGCTCTCCCTTCCGGGTGCCTTCTCCTTCAGTGCCAGCCTTACGCTCATTGAGGCGCACTCCAGGCTTGAATAGAGTTTCAGCGCACACGTTCCCTTTGCTCCGTCGCAGATTATGCCCGACAGGTTGCCTACCATGGTATTGAGGACCCTGTTCATCATTTCAGGCCCTCCCCCAAGCAGATAGGCCCAGGCACATGCCGTGCCTATAGATGCCGTAAAGACTCCGCACAGTGCGGAGAGACGGTTCTTATGGGCTGCAAGAATCAGACCTACAAGTTCACTTACACAGACAGCCCTTGCCATCTTTTCCTCACCGCATCCCAGGTAATCTGAAAGAATCTTCACCGGAACGGTGACTGTAATTCCCTGGTTTCCGCTTCCTGAATTGATTATTACAGGCATGGAGCATCCGCTCATTCTTGCATCTGAACCGGCTGCAGCATAGGCAGCACCTTTTGACAGGGCATCCTTCAACGTTGCAGGAGGATCGGGAATATCGCTGAACATCGTCTTTCCGACTTCAAGCCCGAAGCCCTTTTCAATCGAATGCTGTGCAATTGAGATGTTTGTGGAAACTGCATCCAGAACAAAGCCAAGACGGCTGAACTCAACACTGTCTGCAAATTCGATAACATGTTCAAATGACAGATTTCTCAGATAAGCCGAATAATCGTCCGAAGTCTTCTCCTCCGTCAGTGGAAGAGACAGGATGATATCTCCGTCTTTTTCAAGATAACAGAACCTGTCATGACGGCCTGAAATTGTTGCTATGGCAAAGTGCTTACCGTCTTCGGAAAGTGCCTTTACACTTATGTAGAGTGCAGGAACATCACGCACAAGGGTTGTGTTTACTTCTAGGGTGCATGCGTACTGTGTCTGTTCAGCTGAAACCGAAGACAGGATGCTGAGACCCTTTGATGTGCTTCCCACTGCATAGCCCAGGGCAGCTGCAACATTGAGGCCCTTCTTGTCAGAAGAAGGAATTCCCACACCCATGGTGTTCTTGATCATATCTTTAGAGGCTTTTACTTCGAGCCGTACATTGCACTGACTGCCGAGCATTTCACGGGCCTTGGCACTGCACAGTGCGGCCGCTGCAGGTTCCGTGCAACCCATTGCCGGCACCATTTCCTTTTTCAGGATTTCAAGAAGATCAGGTTCCATGACTTGATTATAACACAAAAAAAGAAAGGCAACCTTGCGGTTGCCCTTCAAAAATTTCCGGTTAAATCAGTTGATACCTATGTGTTTCTTCAACCAGGTAACATCATATTCGGAAATGTTAACGTTCTTTTCATTGAAACGTTCAGTCTTTCTGAAGTCCATCTTCTCACCTGAAAGTCTGTTGTACAGGTAGGTGTAGTCATCAGCACTGGCTTCAGCGGTTGCACCGTTTACATTCAGGAAGTTGATGCGTTTCTTCTTGGCATTCTTCTCTGCCCTAAGATCTGCACGCTTCTTGTCATCTGCAGCAGACTCACCCTTTGTAGCTCTGATCTCAGCGTTGAGAGCCTTGACCTCGGCTTCAAGCTGGTCGATCTGCTGTTTGATTTCATCGGCTCTGCGTGAGTTGTTCTTTGCAAGTACAAAGAGGTCTCTCAGAGAGTTGATTCCGTAGAATCTGGGAGCCTTCTTGGCAGGCTTCTTTGCCTTGGGTGCAGCCTTGACAGGCTCTGCCTTCTTGGGTTCTGCCTTGGGTTCTTCCTTCACGGGTGTTACAACAGCCTTGGGCTCTTCATTGACAGGCTCTTCCTTGACAGGCTCTTCGTTGGCAGATTCTGCCTTCTTCTTTCTTGAACCGGAAACCAGAAGGATGATAACCACAAGAATTACTGCAACAATAGCAAGGTAAAGAAGAACGGAGAGGCCGCTCTTCACTTCAGCGCTGCTTTCAACAACAGTTACTGATACCTTCTCGGTTGTTTTTGTTTCCACTGCGGGAGCAGGTGCAGCTGCAGGTGCAGGTGCGGGAGCGGGAGCGGGAGCGGGAGCCGGTGCGGGTGCAGGAGCTGGTGCCGGAGCCGGTGTGGGCTCAACAACAGGAGCCGGTGCAGGTGCAGGTTCGGGTGTGGGTTCAACAACAGGTGCAGGAGCCGGTTCGGGTTCAACAACCACGGGTTCGGGAGCAGCTTCTGTAGGAACAACCACAACAACAGCAACGGGTTCTGACTGTACTGTTACAACAGGCTCAACAACAAGTTCGACAACTGTCTCTGCAGGTGCAGGAGCAGCAACTACAGTTGTAACAACAGGCTCTTCAGCTTTCTTCTCTTCTGCAACAGCTACAAGTTCTTTGGGAACATCGATTGTAAAACCTGTGGGACCTGCGGAATTTGCAGCAGGACCGTTCAGATAATCATTCAGCTTGGTGAACTTTGCATCGAACTCTTCCACTGAAATGGGCTTTGCGAATTTGAGGACTGCATGTGAATCCTTGTAAATAGTAAGGACTGTACCGTCGGATGATTCTCCGAGGATTCTGAAAGCTTCTGCGCCGGCAGCAAGAAGTTCCTTGTCAGTCATTCCCTCAGGATAGGAAATAAGAATACTTCTGGAACCTTTCTTTGAAAAACCATATTCCTTGCCTTCAGCATCAAGCACATGATCGTAAACTCCTGCAGAAGTTACGGCACAGCTTGCAAGAAGCAGAGAAACAACTACTAAAACAATCAAACTGTAAACTACGCGTTTTTTCATACCTTGTTCCTCCCCTCAATCAGAATGCAAATGCCAGTCCGAATCCCGGATTGACTGCAAATGTAACTCCGTTCTCATTGGCTTCCGGCAGAGTAACATAACATGTTCCTCTGAATTCCAAAGCCACATGATCGGTCATTCTCATGTTGAAACTGCATCCGGCCTCAGTTGTGAATACGCCTTCAGCCTTGCCGTTATCAAGTCTGATTTCAACTCCGGCACCGGCCTTCACTCTGAGAGAAGTCTGGTGACCGAGCGGGAAATGATATCCGAAGACGTGGGTGATTCTGATAATTCCAGGACCCTTGGAAGGAATACTGTCTGCCATAGTCATCAGAGATGCATCAAGTCCGAGATCAAAACCGTGTTTGAAGAAATAGTTGGCTCCGACTCTGAAACCTGCGCCACGTTTTGAAACGTCATTATGTGTCTGCCAGTTGAAATCAATTCCGCCGTTCAGCTGAACATAGTTTTCCATACTGGGGAAGTAGGACAAATCTTTCTTCTCCACTGTGGACTGAGCGAACAACGGTACCACAACTGCAATCACCACAAAAAGAACTGCAAAAAGTTTTTTCATTTTTTAAAATTCCTTAAGTAACTATAACTATTTTCGTTTACTTCTGTAATCAATTCAACTTCTTCATCAAGGATTTTTACTTCATTATAAACCCCGCCGAACGGAATGCGACTCTTTGTGTATGTTTCTTCGGTCATTTCCGCAGCCTTCGAGAGAGCAATTGTCTCGAAAGTATGGTATCCCAGCGGGTTCTCAATCAGAACATTTCCGAATGTATACACAACAGGAGCATTTGTCCATGCAATGTGGGTATCGTCGACAGACAAGTCAAATGCACCGAATTCCTTAGTGTAAATCTTTGCAGGAGCCTTTGCCTCACGTCTGATACTCAGGTTGTTTACTGTAATCACCTTGCTTCTCATTGATGAATTGAACGTAGCAGTATCTCTGACTGATATGTTCTCAACATCAATATAGTCGGCAAGAGTAATGAATGCCATCGTATTTGAAGTAATGTTTCTTGCTTCAATCGGATCGTTGTAAGTTGCAACATCCCATACCATTGCAGTCGGGAAGTCAACAGAACCCTTCTTGGTTATGTTGAGATCCGACCTCTTGGCAGTATTCAGTACTCCAATTCCACTTCCCTCGATCACAGCATTGACATTGATCATTGACTTGTCATCCTCTGCAATGAAATTATGAAGGTTCTTATCATCACTGATATCGTCCTTGAAGTAACCGGTTGAGTCGACGAACATTCCGTTGTAAATATTATTCTCAATGTTGATACCTCTTCCGATGGTTTTGATAACAGTAGATGCAAAACCATCATTTTCAGTATTTACGACGAGACTTGTGAGGAACTGTCCTCCTTCTGTAACCAGATTACCGTTGAGGAAGATGTTGCTTATCTGGATGGGCATTGAGGGGTTGAAGCTGCTGAGCACTTCAACGTTCTCATAGGTGTCACTTGTATTGACAATGTCACCAAGAATCAGAGGATACGGGTTAATCAGTTCGCCTGACATTTCACTGATATCAATATCTCCGAATCCATGGTTGACATTGATAATAGCATGACCGGTAATACGGATGGGAGCCATATACTCTGTACGATACGGCTGCTTGAATCTGACATAACCCTGGTAATTGACGATATCAAACAGGTATATTTTCTCGTTTCTGCCATCATCTTCTGATACGAAGATTGCATCCACAGTACTTCCTTCAATCTTCGGAATAAGGTCGTTCTTGCCTGTCGTCGGATCAAACTCAAGATTGTCCTTGGATATCTCAGACGGAAGCAGGAATTTGTGGGTTGTAACACCTGATGTGATAGTTGAATCCAGAAGGAAGAAATCACCGATGAATGTAATTCCCTTTCCTGCTGTAATCTTTTCACTGCTGCCAAGCTTAAGGACAATAATGTCGTTCTGTTCAGGTTCCTTTATACCACCTATCTGAATGACACCCTGAGGAGCATTGATATCTGTCACTCTGCCCTCAACATAATTCAATCCATTGATGATGATGTTTCCGCTCTGTGCAAAAATTGTCACAGGCTTGTCATCCGATGTGAGGTTGCCCTTGATTGTGATATTACCTGTGTAATCCACTGAGTGGTCCGCAGGTCCCTCATAGTACGGGTTGGCTTCATTGCGGTAGTTCATGATTGTAACACCGACAATCTTGGGTTTTGTTGAGTCAGGGATAAGATACTGTTTATCTTCTCCGTTGATTACAAGAGCCGAAGTAAGGCTTTCAACTTCTCTGAGCTTTGAAAGGTCAATTTCCTTGAATTTCTCAATAACAGCGTTAACTGCCTTTTCTCCGTCCTTGTCTGTCAGGTCAATAGAGCCGAAAACAAGTGAATAGTCTGAGTAGTTCTCAATTTTTACTCCGCCCGGTTTCTTGATAATGAACTGAAGTTTTCTCTCTCCTTCAATTGCAACATCATCGGGATCGGGATACTTACTCTTGCTGTATGCCGGAAGACCATCAATGTTCACATGGCTGGCTCCGTACAGATACATATCCTGGAACACGTAGGCATACGGGTTGTACTCGAGAGCATACTGTTCTTCAGTCTTGAGGCGTGATTCAACCAACTCAGCCTGAAGGATGGTGCGGACTCTTTCGTTCTCAGTCTTGACGTCGACAGCATCAGCTCTCTCGTCTGAGAGCCTCTTGCTGATATCGTTGATTCTGTTCAACGTATCGTGCATTTCGTCTATTTCTTCATAGCCGCCTGAGCCATTGGGAGAAAGACCAAGCGTGACAACACCGTTGACCTTATAACCGTACATGGCGAAATTCAGATCCTTGTATCCGGTATCAAATTCCCAATCCTGTACAACATTCTCAGAAGCCTTTACGAAGCCGTTGATATATGCAGTCTTTTCAGCCTGGGAAAGAGATTCCATGTTGTTGATTATCTCTTTGATCTTGTCCTCATTAAGGTCTTCAAAACCATCGAACTGGTCCAGGATACTTGTCATGACCTGATCGTCATAGTACTGGCCGACTATGCTCTTGATGTCGTTCTTTGTATTTGCCAGTACATTCTGGAAACTGTCAAGAACGATTTCTCCGGAAGCCTGTGCCTCGTTGAACTTGTTTGAGTATTCCTGGAAACTGTTGTTTGCCTTGCTTATCTGCTTCTGCTCTTCGTCAATTTCCTTCATTCTTGAAGCAAGCAGAGTAATCTCATTATTTACAGTACTCAGAGAATCTTCAAGGTACTTGAGCCTCTGCTGTTTCAGCTCATGTCCGGTGTAGTCCTGATCTTCCACAACCGTGTATTCACCGTCGGTAAATCCAAATGATTTTTGCTCGTCAACGGTTCCGTCACTATTGATATACAGGTACTTCTCCTCGCTCTTTCCGGCAATGATATCGCCGTTGAGTTCGAATCTGGGAGTGTAGTTGTTATGTGAGTTACTTTTATCACTACCCTTCTTTTTCTTACCGAAGAGAATATAGTAAACCTTCTTCCAGTGGTTTTCGGAATAGACAGATCCGCTTCCACCGGAGAATGAGATGTTCATGTCTCTTTCAGTCTCAAGAGAAGCTCTTCCGGGCTGACCGGGTTGTATACCCGAATCATTGTTCACGACGAGTGTGTTGCTTATGTTCTTGGTTGCGTGTCCATCGACATCTACACTCGGAGCAACAGCATTGTGCTGTGTGAAAGCTTCCTGTGTAACATCAATTTTGGAAGCACTCATGAACTCAATGTCAAGGAACATTGTGGACTTGAGTTTTCCTGCAACCTTCATGTTGTTGATTAGATTCATATCAACTGATGAATATGACTCAGGCTCTGAATATGCATCCCTTGCCTTTACATGGGCGTAAGACCTGAGAGTACCGTTTGCATCGAGCTTGAACTCAAGAATCTGGGCCTGGACATGTGAAGTCTTATCCACATTCACAGTGTTTGTATTGTTTGATGTAAGCCTTGCCTCGGCTGTAGGCCATGCGGACAGACCGTCAGCATCTGAACCGGCATCCTGCTGGAACTGGAATGATGGTGCAACAGTTACCGTACCGAGTCCTGTGGCCTCAATATGGGAATTTGTAACATTGACTGTGTTTTCCTGGTTGAGGGTGTTTTTGATATAAACGCCTGTAACCGGAACAAGACCACCTGCATAGGATTTGTACTTTACATAGTCGTTTGTATCGGTACTGATGTCTGTTGAGGTTGAGAGGCTGAAACCATCCACGTAAATATTTGACTCGTTTACTGTCAATGCAGCCTTGGATGTGTATGTGTTTTCTGTTGAATCAGAACTTACCAAGACAAATCCGCCGCCCTTGTTTGAAGAGGAGTCTTTGACCAGTTCAGTGTTCTTTATGTCAATTGAGAAGGATCCTGCAGACTTACCCTGTGCTCCGATATTTGCTTTGTCGACCACAACGGTTGCAGATGTATCAAGAGTCTGGTTCTTTCCTGCATTCTGTACAGCAATGAAGCCACCGGAACTTGAATGTGAAACACTGTCCAACGTTGTGTCGGAGTAGTTTGTCAGATTGAAGTCTCCGGTTGAAGAATTGTTTGCGGTTGCATTCTCAATTCTGATTTCGGATACTCCGGTAACACTGTTCATTGCAGAGGGACTTCCAACATGAACTGCTCCACCACCGCTTGTTGAGAGGTTAAGTGTACTGAGACGCTGGGTTCTGAAGTCTGCATTGAACTTTCCGTAATTGAGGTTTCCACCGATGGATGCCTTGGTGGTGGCACTCATAACAGAGTCAAGATCACTCAAATCAACATTGGCAAGAAGACCTGCAGAGAATGTTGAGAGGTCTGTTTTTACTTCATTCTTATGATCTGCAGTGAGATTTGCTTCTCCCTTGATGGTGTTGTTTCCGGCAAAGAGAACATAGAGTTCTGATTTGGATTCGGTTTCAACACTCATACTCTTTACACCGACAAGGCTGCCTGAAGAATCTTCAGCCTGTGCATCTGTAAAAGCATCAAGGTTTGCATTGACTTTGAGATTTCCGGTTGTAAAGCCGTTGCTTGATTCGGAGGAAAGGTTGAAATAAGTCCTTGACCAGACATTGTTTTCAGCCCTGGCTGTGGTTCCGACATTTACAGAGGCCAAAGAAATTGAAACTCCGTAAATTCTGGCAGCGGACCTCATGTTGTCGTTGCCAAGCTTCTTGGCAGTCTCAACCGTTGTTGTTCCCGAAACATTTATGGTACCACGGGCAAACCCATCAGCACCGGCTTTTCCTATTCCGGAATAGAACCTTGCGCTCAGATTTGCCTTCGCATCGTTGGAAATAATATCAAAGCCGCTGATCTTGACTGCATTGTTCTTTGTAAAGACGCTAAGTTTGTCATAACCGGTCAGCATGTTGAGGTTCTGAACATTGATGTTCACCTTGCCGTTCTCAGTATCGGTAATAATCTGTGAAGAGAAGCTTACGTCGTTCTTTGCAATTGTACTTGTGAAACCGATGCTGATTCCGGAAATACTTACAACCTTGAGAGTACCGGAGTAATCGGAAGATCCGGTGGATTTGATGTTGAGGTTATCAGCCTTTACCGCAGATGAGTCAACGTAGGACTGTGTTTTTGAACTTCCTACAACCTCATAACCTGCTACTGCTATTTCTCCGATTCTCATGGATACATCGGTGGCACTTGTTGAGGCCTTGGAATCCAATCTTGATTCGACATTTACATCAGCGCTTGTTGTGACATTAGCGTCCTTGATGATAGCCAGAGTCTTTGATGTATTGTTATATGAGCTGCTTCCGCCGCTGATCTTGAGAAGATCGATGTCAACCTTTACAGCATCAATATCAACGCTGTCCTTGTAAGTGGCCTTTACGTTCACAGCCTTTGCATTGACTGTGCCGCTTACCTTTGCAGTGTTTTCAGAGTTCTGTCTGAATGACATTACACCCACACCGGCACCGGTACCGCCTACATCAACGTTGACGTTTGTCAGTTTGAGAGTATCTTCGTCATAGCCCTTGTAAGTCACATTTGAAGTAACATTCACAACACCGTCAGACTTGATGTTTGCATTTACTCTGGCCTGTGAACCTGACTCAGGCTTGCTTTCAGAACTGTCGGAAATCTGTGCTTTCTCGATAATGTCCTTGGACTGATTGACTGTGTCCTCGATCTTTGCCCTTCTCTCAAGTTCTGTGTAATCAACATCTGAACCGAATCTGAGAACGCTCACATCTCCGGCCATTGTTATTCCACCTATGGATACTCCAACTGCTGTCTGCTTGTATCCGAATACCAGATCCTGACTGACAGTCACATCTTCGGCATTTACATTTCCGCCTGTGATCTCAGCAAGTGAAAGGGCATTGTCATAGTGGAGGTTTACGTTTGCAATAGGAACGCCGCTTGCAGCTCCGACTCCTACTGTTCCGAGCTTGTTTGCAACAAGACTGCTGTCGTTGGACTTGACTTCTATGTTCTTTCTTACAGTAAGGTTGCGGTCTGAAGCCTGGAGGATTGCTGCCTGTGTTGTGGATTCAACTTCGTTCTTCACAAGGTTGACGTTAAGGGCAGCACCCATGAAGTTTCCGCCTACCATGACGCTGACTGTATCAATGTCCCTGTCGGAATTGGCTCTGATTGTGAGGTTGTTTGTTACTGCCGACTTATCTGCAGCAGTATTGAGGTCAAACAATGCCTTGGCGCTGTTGTGATAGTGGTTGAGAACAATATTTGCTGCAACCTGTGCACCCTGGAATTCGAATCCGAATGCAAAGACCATATTGTCTATACTATCTCTGACTGCCTTGCCGTTTTCATCTTCATTAACTGTGATGACTACGTTTCCGGTATTGTCGATTGAGGTATCTTTTATCTCTGCAACAGTATCCGAATCATCATCATTCACGATGATGTTTGCACCGATTGATGCACCCTGGAAGCCTCCAACAGCAACCAGAGATCTGTTGTCAGTATCCATCTTGCTGACGGATTTAACGTTGATACCGAGTGTGTTGTTCAGTACGGAATTTCTTACACTTGCAGTTGTCTTGTTTGTGTAGTCGTTCTTTATTCCGACAACACCTTCGGAAGCACCCTGCAATGTGAATCCGAGACCAAGCAGGTAGTCACCTGTCTTGATTGTATTCTTTGCATTCAGGTCGAAGTTGGATACTGAATTTGCAATTGTAGAGTTGATAACAAGGGCTTCTACAATCTGCTTGTATGTATTAAGTGCAACATTCAGAGCAAGGGATTCACCCTGATATGCTCCGCCTGCTGAAACTATTACTCTGAGTCCGTTTATCTTCTCTTCAGAGTTGATGTTAAGAGAACCAGTCTGCAGTGTTGAGTCTGTCATCAATGCAGTAAGCTTGCTCTTGTTCAGGTTGAACAGTCCGTTGGCTGAAACACCGACGTTGCTTGCAACAGCACCGGCAACAAGAATAGTCTTATCATTCTTGTTCTCAGTTGCAGTTACGTTCAGCTTACCCTTTTCATCAACTGTGACCTTTGTATTGTTCTTTACTGTTGCTGCAACAGTGGATGAGTCTGTAGGTCTGATCCACTGACCGCCCACAGCTGCTCTTCCCATTGAAGCTGAGAGTGAACCTGCAATGAGGTTCTTTGAAGATGACTGGTCGGCTGCAACAGTCATGTTATTGGAAACGACTGTTGAATTATCAACTGTTGCCAGGATGTTGTTTTTTACAATCTTCAGAGCGAAAGCACCTGAGAGGGTCAGGAATGTTTCCTGACTTCCGGATCCTGCCAGGTTGTAGAACATATCCCATTCGTCGAAGTCTCTGTTAAGACCGTCTCCCTTGGGTTTCTCACTTTCTGCATCCTTGAGGATTTCATCCAGGTTGCTCAGGTCACTGTCCTTGCTTGCACCCATGCCGTCAACTGAGATTGCCTTTACATTGACATCTCCGTCTGAACTGACTGTGGCATCTTTGAGTGTTGCACTGACATCCTTGTACATCTTGTCGATGTTTACTGATACGGCAAGACCTACATTCTTTCCACCCATGATACCGGCAAGTGTTCCGCCGCGGCTGAGGATGAATGCGTTGTCTTCGGCAATAACATCAACGCCTGTCTTACCCTCAAGCTTTCCGCTTCCTGTTGCTGAAACAGTGTTCTTGACAATTCCCACTGAAACAACTGAGGCGCTCAAGAGAGTCTCCTTTCCGATTACGGCTGCAGCGTTGATTATATTCAGTTTTTCCTGGGAATCAGCAACAATGCTGAGTTTTCCACCGGAAGTTACTTTCTTGTTTGAGTCTGTATTTGTGACTTCGGCCTTGATTGTATTCTTATGGATGTTGATGTTGACCGCACCGTTGGCACCTATGCCTGAATCGGTCTTGCTGTAGTCAATTACACCGTCAAGGTTGAATACATCAGTTGCATTCAGAGCGGTTACATTTATATCTCCGCTTGCTGAAACGTTGGAGTCGTTAATCAAGGCACTTATCTTGTTCTTCTCGGAGACGATGGTAAGTGAACCTTCGAGTGCAGTCTGAGTTTTGGATGAAGTTGCATTTGCTCCGACTGCTGCACTTATATCAACAATCTGGACATCGTCCTTTGCATCTACAGAAACAACACTTGCATCTGATATTGTTGAAGAATCAACTCTTGCAACGATATCTGCTTCCAGGTAATCCGCTGATCCTGCAAATGAAGAACTGGCCTGGAAGCTGGCGCCTCCCTGTCCCTTCTTGAACTCCATTCCACCGGCAAAATCAACATTCAGAAGTTTGCCGTTGGCATCGATATCTGTTGTACCCTTCAAGACTGAGCCGCTTGTGACTTCTGCCTTGATGACAGGTGTGTATGTGTTGTAGGCAAAAGAACCGCCGAGGTCAAAGTTGAAAGTTCCGTCTCCGTCATCAGTTCCCTTGACTATACCTGCGACGATATTGACTGTCATTGAATCTTCATTTGCCTTTACTGCATTCTTTGTTGAAGTAAGATTACTCTTTTCAACCAGAGCACTTGTCACTCCCTTACGGTTGTAAAGATTGACACCGGCTCCGATTCCTACAGTAGATGAATCTGAAACTCCTCCGGCAAGAAGAATTGCTACGGTATTGTAATCTGAAGAAACGTTTATCTCGCCGTTTGAAGCGGTGAGTGTTGAATTCTTTACGGAAGCAGTGATTTCATTCTTATCAACGAAAACACCTACAGAACCTGCAATATTGAGGCTCCAGTTTGTCCTGTTGGAGGACTTTGCCGCTTCGTTTGCAGCAGGGGCAGCGTTGTCTTGATCTGCGGGCGGCGCAGGATCTTCAGTAAACGGTGTGGGAGCAGGATCCTGTCCGTCATCCTTATCTCCTTCACCATCAACAGCTTCTTCCACATCTTTTTCGACAGGGTTGTCAGCAGCAGGTTTTGCTGCAGGGCTGTCTGCTTCTTCTTCGGCTACAACCTGCCAGCCATCTTTATCTCCGTCTCCGATATCTCCGACATTGCTGTTTGCCTTTGCACCGGACTTATCACCCTCTGTAGCTGCGGTTTTGAATGCACCGGCCATGACCAGTTCAATCATGTAGGTCTTGGAGACAGCCTCAACATCTACGTTGCCTGAAGAAGCGACAATGGTTGAACTGTCAACAACTGCCTTTACTGTTCTGGCTACTTTCTTGACGTTGACAGCAGCACCCAGACCTACTTCAAAGCTCTTTCCGCCTTCCTGGGCGTCTGCATAGGCACCGGTGAAATCAACTGATGTTACATGGTCGTTAACATCACGGCTGTCGGCAAATTGGACACCGCTGCTGTTGACGTTATCTTCCCACGACTCATTCTTTGAAGATAACTGTGCCTTTGCTTTTCCGGCACTTATCTGGACATCCTTGGCATCAATCTTTGCATTGCTGACTTCTACTGCAACTACACCGCCGACCAACTGAACGTTGGTTGCACCAACAAGATCAAGGTCTTTGGCCTTGGCTGCAAGCTTTGCCATATCAATGTAAAGCTGTTCACTTGCTGCATTCAGTTCTACATTTCCGTTTTCGGCAGACAATTCTGAAGCACTGTCAACCTTGACTGTAGAGGTATTGTTGAAACTCTGGACAAGAACTCCGGCTCCGGCACCGGGCACGCCCTCATCCTCAACGTTCCAGATTTCACCTAATTTGGTAATACCGGTTTTGGGTCTGGAGAATCCTACGCCATCGGCATAGTTCATTGAGTTGACTGCATTTGCAATGATATCGCCGGTCTCGGATGTAAGTTTTGAATTTGTGATAACAACATTTGTGTTGTTTGAAACCTTGTCAGCAACAACGGATGCTTCAACGGCTGCTCCACCTTTCAATTCTACATAAGCCCCTGCAATGTTGTTGAAGAAGCCTTTGAATGAGAATTCAGGCTTGAAATCAATCTTGGTCGGTTTCTTGAAGAAGGACTTGATATCAAACTTGATGTGTGCTTTCTTGTCGAACCTGTCCTCGGCACCTGTTTCGAAATCAAATGTGAAGTTGATCTGTTCGGTACCAAGTTTAATTGTTCCCTTGTTACCCGGAAGCTCTGTAACAGCATCTATGTTCATGCTGCCCTTTGCATCCAGTGTGGAGTCTTTAATTGTTACGTTACTGTCGTTGTCAACATCTGAAATAATCAGGGCAATACCTGCTCCGAATCCGTCAGTCTCACCCTTCTTACCGTTGGTTATGGAAGTGTTGGTTGTATTGTTGTACAGGTAAGACCTGATCTGAAGCTTAGCCGCAGACTTTATTGTTGATTTTGAAATGTTGACATTGACTTTGGTGTCGGTGTCGGCAAAAACAAATGAACCGCCGACTTTGAAAATGGTTTTATCCCCTTCTTTGGGATTCTCGCCTTGCTTTGCATCTTTCTTATCTTTTGCCTTAACGGTCTTGGCAGTTCCTTTCATTGTGTTCTTGCCTGCACCGAGGGCCTGGATACTCAGGTCACCGCCTGTTGATTCAACAGTGGAGTCAACAATGTCCACCTCGTTCTTTACATCTACATATTCAAAGAGGGTGACAAGAGCGCCTGAGTATTTCTTCAAATCCGTGTCAGTTCCATCAGTTCCGACCGTTGCAGTCGCTGATACATCAAGGGAGTGACTCTCGTAAGAATAAGTTGAAATGTCAGTCTGTTTTCCTGTCAGCTTTGAATTGCTCTGGATTACAACTTCTGTATCGGCATCTGTAGAAGTTGAAACGAACGGGAATGCATACTGATACTGGGTCTTTTTTTCATCTTCAATTTTGACACTCAGTCCGTTGTTGGAGACAGCCTTTGCCTCCAGATTTCCTTCTGCCTTAAGGTTGGAGCCGTCCACCAGAACTATTGATTCAGTTTTCGAACCAATGGAAATAAGGGCAGCTTCAGATTTTTTACCATCCCCTCCGATTGCTCCCATCTTCAGGCTGCCGATGGTGTTTTTTGCAACAGCATTTGTCTGCAGCTTGATATCTCCGGAAGCAGTTACAGTGGTATTTGCAATTGTGACTTTTGCTTCACTGGCTGAGCCATAGTAGTTTTTCAGGCTGTTCTTGACTCTGTCGCTTACATCCTTGAGGAACTGCTTGGCTACGTTTTCAAGATCAAAAACTCCATCTATGTTTGCCTGTTTGTATGCAGCCTTGAAATCAGAGGCATCGATTTTGAACTTCATACCTTTGACTTCTTTGACATCGAACTCATAAGTACCTTTAGCCGATACTGTGACATTTGAACCGGAGATGCTTGAATCTTTGAGATCGATTACGGAGCCGGCGGATTTCTTATCCAGCGGGTCTTCTGTATCAATATTGCCTTTTACGGTCAGTATATTCTCTGCCTCAATTGTGACATCGCCTGATTCGATGGTGGAGTTTGTAATACTTATAGATGTATTGAGCTCGTCAATACTCTGGGTCGGTTCCTGGTCAGTGACAGTGTAGTTGCTCTTTGCAGAAAGAATGACCTTTCCGTTGCGGACGGTAACGTTTGTTGCATTCTGGGCATTGTTGTTGACAAGGGAGTCAAAGACCTCCTTGCCTGTGATAATCTGGGTATCTTTTACTTCAATGTCATTTCCGGAAATTACAACTGTATCGGAAGCTGTTATTTTTCCGGCTACGTAAACATCACCTGTGGAACTGGATATAAGCTTGTTGTAATTATCGTCTTTCTGGTCTTCCTTGTAAGCGTTGATTGCATCAGGTGTTGATGAGATAAGAGAAACAGATCCTGCATTCACAACACCGGAAGAACCTATGATTATTCCACCGTTGGTAATGAACAGAGCATTGCCGTTGGTCAGTTTTCCGTTTGCGTCTGTTGTATTGACTGTTCCCCATATGTTGACCAGGGTATCGCTTGACGTTTTATTCGTATCAACTACGAAGTTGAGGAACTTGTTGTACTCAGGTGAGAAAATAAGGTTTGCAGTATCTCCCTGGGCAAGGGTGAATTCTGTATAGTTTCTGATACCGGTGTTGGAGGAGACAGTTTCCGGGCTGATGTTATAAACACCGCTTTCAGGCCGGTCATAACCGGTGATAACTGACTGTGAGGGGGCAGAAGGTTCGGCAGCAAACAGTAAAACAGGACTTCCAGAAAGGAGTATATTTAAGCAGAGAATGCTCGCCAGTATTTTCTTCAGTTTTTCCATAGGGTCCCCCAGTTTATCACCAGTTTATTAAGATATTTTACTTTACGCGCGCATGATTGTGAAGTAAAATAACATAAAATTTATGAAAGACGACAAGACAAAACGGACCTCTTTGATTATTGTATCTCTGCTGCTTCTCGTTGTAGCTGTTTTCGTAATAATTGCAGCTATAACTTGCAGTTCCGGTGCAGGAATACGCAAGTACATAGTCACGAATGAGATAAATCTCGGATCATCCGTTGAGTCTGAAGCCGTTCCCGTTACACAGCCTGCTCCTGTCATTGATGTAGAGGTAATAACCACCACTCCAAGTACTCCTCAGGTTGAAGCGGAAGTCACTCCAGAAGTAAAGACAATCGATAAAGAGATAGATGTTGATATTCTTCCCAAAACAGAAACAAGAGTTATTCCGGTTGATATCAATGTAATAGGATCAGGACTGAAAACACTTGATTCCGAAGTCCTTATCAAGACGAATTCCGGAGAGTATATCAACGTTAAGATTCCTCAGCTTCTGGTATATGGATCTGGTGATAGTGACAAGAGTTATGAAATAAAACCCGAAGTCAATGCAAGAGAAATCCAGCCTGGAGTCATAACCGCAGAAGTTGTGCTGAAGAATGTAGACGGCACCGAAATCCGTATAATCGTCCCCTCTTTCAGAAAGGTCGGGGATGGAAAATCCTATGAGATTGAAGCTGAAGTTCTTGAACGTGCCGTAGAAGCCGGATTGAAGATTGCCCAGCACTATGCCGCTCAGCACGGAATAAAGTTTGAAATTCTCGAGGAAGAGGCAAAAGAACCGGCACCGATCAAGGCTGAAATTCTTGTTGAAGTACAGATAAAAGACAAGTCAGGCGACGAATACAAGATCAGCCTTCCTTCCATCAGAAGAATCGGAAAAGATCCTGCCGAAAAGTCTTATGACCTCAAGGCTGAAATTCTTGAAAAGCCTGAATCAGTAATCATGATTGCCGAGATTATTCTGGACAGGGGCAGAAACGCCGGTAGATACACCGTAAGCATACCTGATATCAGAAGAATCGGAGAAGAACCTGTTGATCCTTCTTATGACATGAAAGCAGAAGTCATTGAAGACCACCTGCTTAATCCGGGATTCAAATATACCGAACTGTACAAGCTTTCAAACGGTATGAGAGTCGAGGTTCTGGAAGACAAGCCGGAAGTTGCTGCAGAAGTTCTTACCGAAGAACTCGTGATTATGGATGAAGAACCCGGCAGGTCATACAAGGTGGAGATTCCTGAAATCAGAAGAATCGGCAGGGAACCTGCTGAAAAGACCTACGATATCAGACCGGAAATCCTCGACAAGAAGAAGCAGGTCACCCTGGATATCACCCTCCTCTACCACTACGACATAGAGAGTGAAGTAATTGAAACAACACATGAACCCTCTGAAGTCATTGCAGAAGTCATGCACAAAGAAGAGTATGAAGTACCGGAGATTATTCCGGAAGTTCTGCTTGTGGTTGACGGAGTCCGTATTGAGGTTCCTGAGATAAGAAGAATCGGCAGAGAACCTGCTGAAAAGCCCTACAAGATTGCCGCGGTAGTTAAATGGGACGAAAAAGGACCTGTACTTGCAGAGGTTATCGAGATTGGCAAAAACAGATACGGTATTGCTCCCGAAGTGTCTGAACTCATGCTGGCAGAAGTGTCAGGCAGAACATACTCAATGATTGTCGACATAATGTTCGACAAGTACGAGGCTTACGAGATCAAATCCGAGATTCTTTCCAACCCGTTCGGCATCTCACCTGAGATTCTTGCCCCCACAGACAATCCTTACGGAATGAAGGCAGAACTCATTTCCAACCAGTACGGAATCAGTCCTGAAATCCTGTCTGACGGTTCTTATGCCCGTTATATGAAGGCAGAGGTTATCAAGTATGAATACGAGATGCCTTACGTCATGACATCTGAACTCCTTATCGAACCCGAGAGCGAGTCCACTGAATTCGGTGTTATGGACGTAAGATTCTCTGAATCAAAGATATTCACAGAGCTCTATCTGAGTATTCTGAAGAAGGACGCAATGAGAGAATATGAAGGAATGGAAGTCCTTACACATATTCTCAACGAGGTCAACAGCCAGTACATTTCACGCGGCTATCCCAATGCCTACGCATATCTCCCCGAACAGATAGTCGACGATGGTGTGTTCTATGTCAAACTGATTGAAGGCGTAATCGGAAAGGTCATTCTTGAGAACAACAAATACACAAACGATGTGTACATTCTGTCTCACTTCCACCTTGTTCCCGGCGATCTCTTTGATATCGCAGACCTTGAACAGCAGCTTCTGCTTTACAACAAGTGGGCGCCCGGAGTTGCAATCACAGCACGTCTTGAACCAGGTGAAGAGGAAGGTTCAACCGATATCATCCTGACTGCACATGAACTCAACCCCACCGAGGTCATGGTATCCGGAGACAACTACGGATCTGCAGGTTATGGAGAATACCGTGCTGGTGCAACTGTATCAATGAACAGTCTGACAAAGAACAGGGATATCCTGTCCTACGGTGCAACTCTTTCACAGGGCACACTGAACGTATTTGCAGATTACAGCCTGCTGACTCCCAAGCTTGACATCCGCATGGGCATCAAAGGCACCTATGGCCAGTCAATGGTCTCAACAATTTATGAAGAGTACCTCATCAAGGGTGAGAGCAGAAGTTATGCACTGTATACAACCATCCCGCTCCAGAGAACTCTTTCAACTCAGTTCTCATTCTCCTTGTCTGGAAACTACAGTTACTCTAAGGCTGCTGCCCTCGATCCTGAAGTCATCATTTCCGAGGAAGTCGTAACAAATATCATGGCCGGATTCAGCCAGATTGTCACAACAGACAACATCTACGCCTACGGCACTGCAAACATGACATTCGGAATCCCCTACTACGATGCACTTTCTGATTATCTGAAAGCCGACGCCATAATCGGATTCCGTCTCGGAGACCTGTTCGGCTTCTATCTGACAGGAAAGACCCAGGTCCAGTTTGTTCTGGATTCCGGAAACCTTCCCAAGTCTCTTGATATGCAGGTTGGAGGCTCTTCAACTGTCAGAGGATACAAGGAACGCTGTGCATGGGGCAGAGAAGGACTTCTTTCCAACCTCGAATTCCACATCGGATTTGAGCCTAATGTTCTTGATGTATTCGGATTCCTGGATTTTGCCTATATCAGGCCCTACCCCGATACAGGCGAGAACTTCATGCTCAGTGCAGGCGTTGGCGCAAGTATCACATTTGCAAAACACCTGGTATTCAATGTTGCTGCAGGCTTCCCGCAGATAGCACTCTCAGTCCAGGATCCCAACGCTGATGATCAGTGCAGAGTTCACCTTGGACTGAGTCTGAATTTCTGATTTCTAATTATTATTTTTTCTTCTCGATGTGATTCTTCAGCCATGTAACGTCATAGTCTGTGACGCTTATGACTTTCTCTTCGTTGAAACGTTCTGTCTCTCTGAAGTCTGAATCCTCATCTGTAAGTCTCTTGAGCAGATATGCGTAATCATCGTTACTGATTTCGGCCAGTCTGCCTTCTGTTCTCAGGTAAACAAGAACATCATGCTTTGTTTCCTTTTCTTCCAGAAGCTTCTCACGCTTGGCTTCATCAGGGAATGTCTCAGATTCAATCTGTTTGACCCTGTCGTTGATTTCGCTGATTTCAATTTCAAGAATAGAGCATCTCTGCTGGATATCATCTGTTCTCTGGGCAGTGTTCTTTGTAACGTTGATAAGGTCCCTGATAGAATCTATGCCGTAAATCTTAGGCATATATTTTCTGGTACCCTTACCCTCAATAACTTCAACTGCAACACCACCGTAGGAAACAACCTGGGTTGTGAGGCCAGATGCCAAAACAACAGTCTTCTTTACCTTGTTTGTCTTCTTTTTGGTTGCAACTGCTGCAGTTGCAGCTGCAGCTGCAACAACAGGCACAACAACAGGTTCCTGTTTAACCTCGGGTTCAGGTTCAGATTCTTTCTCCTCATTGCTGTCTGAACTGCCGTTTGAACAGGAGATGATTGTAATGATGACGAGGATCACAATTATGGCCAGAAGAACCCATACGTACCATGGGATACCGGCTGCAGGACCTGTTTCCTCAATTGTCACAGTTGTGAGGACAATCTTTGCACCGTTTCTTTCCACAAGGCGGTTTTCAACAGATGCCTCTATCTGTGTCTTTGAGTTATCGGGTTGTGTTATGGTGATTTCGGATATGTTTGTATTCTGGGAGCCGCTGATGTTGACAATATAGTCCTGGGCGTTGCTTACATCCACGGGTTTACCGTTGACTTCAACTGTTCTGGAAATACGCTTACCGACATCCTGGCTGCAACCGGCCAGAATCATTACAACAATAAGTCCGAATAATATTATATTTTTTTTCATACCATTCAGACTACAGCAACCTAATTGTAAAATCAAGCAAACCTGTATTCTTCCATGAACTGCTCATATGTGCGGTTGAATCTGTCGCTGTTGTGTTTGTAGTCGTTAAGGGTCTGGTGCAGGTTCAGGTTGTGCATTCCGGAATCGATGATACAACCTGCAATGTTGGAGCAGTGGTCACTGACACGTTCCATGCTTGCAAGAATATCGTTCAGAATGAAGCCTGCTTCAATGCTGCATCCGCCGCGCTGAAGTCTTCTGATATGGCGTGTACGCATCTCTTCCTTCAGGTAATCAACAACCTGCTCAAGAGGCTCAACCTTGAAAGCAGCATCCACGTCTTTGTTTACAAATGCCTTGTATGCAAGTTCGATAATGTCCTTGATAGCCTTTGAGACAACAGCAAGTTCCTTCTCTGCATCTTCCGAGAATGCAATACCCTTCTGCTTCATCTCTCCGGCTGAAACCACAATATTGACGCTGTGGTCTGCAATTCTTTCAAAGTCTGCAATAAGCTTAAGATAGGCAGCGGCGGTCATACTCTGATCTTCGTCTATCTTGCGGCTGCTCAGTTTGACAAGGTAGGAACCGATGATATCCTCGTAGTGGTCGGTAACATCTTCCATCTTGCGGATATCCTCTTCCTTTTCCTCGGTATACTGACCTATCGAATCGATGCTTTCCTTCATTGAATCCCTTGCAACCTTGGCAAGATCGTTCATAAGAACATGACAGCGTTCAAGAGCAACTGCAGGAGTCTTCATAAGACGTTCATCAAGCTCGACAACCTGAGGTTTGGAAGTTTCCTTGACAAGGTGGCAGACAAGCTTTTCCAGAAGGCCGTCCACCGGCATGAGGAGGGCAACACAGAGAAGCTTGAACAGTGTATGGACAATTGCGATTCCGAACGGGTTTGTGGCTTCCATAAGGAAGGCAGGGGCAACTGCAAGTCTGACTACCATGTAGATTATCAGCCAGAAAACAGCACCGATAATGTTGAATGCAAGGTGGAACATTGCTGCTCTCTTTGCATTTGTGTTGGTTCCGACGGATGAAATCAAGGTAGGAACACAGGCTCCGATATTCATACCCATGATGATGGGGATTGCAATTTCAAATGAAACAAGGCCTGTCATTGACAGGGACTGCAGGATACCGACTGAAGCGGAGCTGGACTGAATCATTGCAGTAAGAACGGCACCTGCCACAAGACCCAGAAGCGGGTTCTCGAATGAAATCAGTATATTCCTGAACTCCGGAACATCCTTGATGGCGGAAACGGCTCCTGACATGGTTTCAAGACCGAACATGAGTGTTGCAAAACCAAGCAGGATTGTGCCTGTATCCTTGGCTTTTGTGTTTTTGGCACCCATCAGTTTGATTACACCGATCAGTGCAAGAACGGGTGTGAATGATGACGGTTTGAGAAGCTGAAGGAAGAAACTGCCTCCGGAAATACCGGAAAGGGAGAGTATCCACGCCGTGATTGTGGTTCCGACGTTTGCTCCCATGATCAGACTCATTGACTGTCTGAGAGTCATCAGACCTGAGTTCACAAAACCTACAACCATAACTGTTGCAGCTGAAGAACTCTGGATGACAGCGGTAACTGCAAGACCTGTTGCAAAACCTACAAGCTTCTTGTCTGTAAGCCTTCCAAGAATCTGTTTAAGGCTGTTACCTGCCCTTCTCTGAAGAGCCTGTCCCATGACGTTCATTCCGAACAGGAAGAGGCTCAGGCCGCCAATAAGCGTTAATCCGTCAAAAATGCTCATAATTTGTTTTTATAATATACGGGGGTTTTTGACAATACCGTCAGTTTTTCACCTTGGGAAGATTCCAGTTGAAATGCCTTGCCAGGAACCTGACCAAAATGATTACAGAAAGCCCGACAATGACAGCTGCAACACTGTTCACATTTCTGAGAAGCATCATGACAACAGCTCCGATAATTGATGCTGCAGCATATACATACTTTACAAAAATATCAGGAACCTGAGTTGCAAGAAGGTCTCTCAGAACACCACCGCCAACTCCTGTAATCACACCAAGGAAACAGCAGAGGAAAAAACTTTCGTTGTAGTTGATTCCTACCAGTACTCCGTTGACCGTAAATGAGGCAAGACCTACCGTGTCAAACCAGAAGAACAGGTTCTCAAACAGTTTGTTCACCGACATTGAGGTTTTCTTGTGTATATCGAAGTAACAGAGAAGGAAGAAGATACTTGAAGTTGCAAAGGAAATTGCCACATAAAGGGGATCTGTGAAAATGACCGGAGGAATCCTTCCTATCAGGATATCCCTCATCACTCCACCACCAAGAGAGGCAACTCCTCCGAGTATGCAGACGCCCAGATAGTCCATTTTCTTGCGGATGGCCACAAGGGCTCCGGAAACGGAAAAAGAGATGACTCCGAGAACATCCAGAACAACAAGTACTTCAGGTTTCATAATCGTCTTATATCTTGAATATTACCCCCTAAAAATGCAACAATAATTTGCAATACTTGCGGAGGCTTGCAAAGTGAAATTGCTTGAAGAAAAAATCCTCAAAGAAGGAAAGGTATTGCCCGGCAACATCATCAAAGTTGACGGCTTTCTCAATCACAGAGTTGATACCAAATTCATGAATCTGATTGCTGACGAATTCAGAAAATACTTTGACGTCAGCAGGATAACAGCCGTTCTTACGGCAGAGGCAAGCGGAATACCTGTGGCCACAATCTGCGCCCACAACTTCGGTGTTCCGCTTCTTTTTGCCAAAAAGGCCAAAAGCGACAACATTGAGAACGGTCTGTATAAATCAGAGGTTTTTTCATATACATACAGAAAAACAGTTACCCTGATCCTTTCCAAGGAGTGGCTTAACGGCAATGACAGGGTTCTGATTATTGATGACTTCATGGCAAACGGAAATGCTGTACAGGGTCTTGTAGACATTGTAAGCCAGGCCGGAGCCTCTCTTGAAGGAATAGGAATTGTAGTTGAAAAGGGCTTCCAGGGCGGCGGAGACAGATTCCGTGACATGGACGGCGTAAAGTACAGAGCTCTTGCTGTCATAGATAGTATCGACAGTCAGAAAATGACATTCAGGAAATTTGATGAATAACAAAAAAGTCCTTATTCTCGACTTCGGCTCACAGTACAACCAGCTTATCGCCCGCCGTGTGCGCGAAAGCGGGGTCTACTGCGAACTCAAGCCCTTCTCCACCCCGTTTGAAAAGATAAAGGAGTTCGCTCCCTCTGCAATCATCCTCTCAGGCGGCCCTTCAAGCGTCTACGAGGACAAATCCCCTTCCCTGGATCCCCAGGTCTTTGGTCTGGGCCTCCCCATCCTCGGAATCTGCTACGGAGCCCAGCTTCTGGCCCACACCCTTGGCGGCACAGTAGTGCCTGCCGATTCCCTCTCATCACGCGAATACGGCCACACAGTTACCAACTTTGACAACTCCTCAACCCTCTTTGAAGGAATCGGAGAACAGAGTGTTGTCTGGATGAGCCACGGAGACAGTGTCAAAGAACTGCCACAAGGCTTCAAAGCTACTGCAGAATCTGCCGGCTGCCCCTTTGCAGCCTTTGAAAACGCACAAAAGAAAATCTATGCAGTCCAGTTCCACCCCGAGGTAAGCCATACACAGAAGGGAACCGAAATTATCGGAAACTTCCTCCACAAGATCTGCAATCTGAGTAATTCATGGACAATGGGAAATTACAAGGAAAGCGCAATCAAGTCCTTAAGGGACAAGGTTGGAGACAAGAAGGCCCTTCTTGCCCTTTCCGGCGGTGTTGACAGCTCTGTTGCAG